>Ga0065714_10065352_pt1 | contig 10664 bp, 8 predicted proteins | sample MisRhiReplicate2_FD_59101 | JGI IMG/M metagenome (GOLD analysis project Ga0065714, IMG submission 59101) | Miscanthus rhizosphere microbial communities from Kellogg Biological Station, MSU, sample Rhizosphere Soil Replicate 2: eDNA_1 v2... | ecosystem: Host-associated > Plants > Roots >... | reverse complement strand
CCTCTGCGTCTCTGCGGTGAATCGCACTTGACGAGTAAATTCACCGCAGAGGCGCAGAGGCCCGCAGAGATCCGCAGAGAAGATCTGAAATCAGGGCACCCCCATAAGTCGTATTCCCTTGCCGTATCGACCCCCACAGCGCTATTCTTGCCTTGCGAAAAAGGTTTTCTCTCCCTAATTTCCCCGAACCGCAAACATTATGGCTGTCTGATAGCATCAAACCGAGGCTTGGCGTGCGGTCCGCCGCTGAAGTTGGAGATTGCTATGAAAAAGTTCGTCATCATCTTATCGCTCGTCTGCCTGCTTTCAATATCCATAAGCATCGGCTTTGGACAGGGGCGTCCCAGGCGGGTTGGTGAACAAAAATCTGTTCCAGAGACGACGGCGCCGCAGACGCCTACGAAACCTCCCGTCCTCGGTGGCGCGAATTATCCGAATAACCGGCAACCGGAAGCGCAACAGGAGCAAGCACCAGCCGGGCCCCAGGAAGTCGATGCCGGCGATGTCATTAAGGTGAACACCACCCTCGTCACGATTCCCGTTAGCGTGATGGATCGAGACGGCAGGTATGTACCCAATCTCCAAAAGGAAGAGTTTCGCATCTGGGAAGACGGAGTCGAACAGGAAGTCGCATTCTTTCAGTCAGTAGACAAACCGTTCTCAGTGGTGTTGATGCTGGACACAAGTCCTTCCACTCAGTTTCGGCTCGAAGACATTCAGGACGCAGCCATCACTTTCGTTAACCAGCTCCGTCCCGACGACAAAGTAATGGTCGTCTCATTCAACGACGACATCAAGATACTCAGCGAGTTCACTACCGACCGCGCAAAATTACAAAGGGCCATTCATCGTTCTAAGACGGATGACGGCACACGCCTGTACGACGCTCTCGATATGGTCATCAATCAGCAGTTGAGCCGGGTGCAGGGACGGAAGGCGATCGTGCTTTTCACGGACGGCGTTGATACCACCAGCCGGCGTGCCGATTACCAGAGCAATCTCACGGACGCGCAGGAACTGGACGCGTTGATCTATCCGGTGCAGTACGACACGTCGCAGGACATGAACGTTGGCAACATCCCGATCGGACGCCCAGTCGATGTTTGGGGACAGATCCTGGGCGGCATCTTTGGTGGCGGTCGAGGGGGTTACCCGCGAGGTGGCGGTTACCCACGCGGCGGCGGCGGTTACCCACGCGGCAGAGGAAATGGGCGCAACGATTACGAGTTTGCCGAACAGTTTTTGCGCGAACTCGCTAACAATACCGGCGGGCGTGAATATAAGGCCGACTCGCTGCAAAACATGTCTTACGCGTTCGCAAACGTGGCTGAGGAACTGAGACGACAGTACAGCATCGGCTACTATCCGAAGCGTCCACCGCAGGCAGGACAACGACGACAGATCAAAGTGCGGGCGCGACAGCCAAACCTTGCGGTGCGGGCTCGCGACAGTTACATCTTCAATCCTTCAGGCGGCGCTTCCGTGGTAGACAACTCGCCGGGGTCTAATCCACCTGTCTTGCGCCATCTTCAGTGAAAGTCACTTTACAGGATTGACAAGGTTATCAGAATTGACATGTAAATCGTGTCTAATCCTGTAATCCTGTAAAACTGACGGCAGTTGCACGGTCAAAACGGCGCCGCCGTTTTTGCGATTGCTCGCGGAAACTGTGCCGCCGTGAAGCTCCACGAGGTGTCTCACGATCGCCAGTCCCAAGCCTAATCCGCCGTGCTTCCGCGTGGTCGATCCATCAGCCTGGCTAAACCTCTCAAATATGTGCGGCAGAAACTGCTCTGGAATGCCCGGCCCGGAATCTTCAATCCTGATCTCCGCGAGTGAGTCGTGCTTCTCGAGGTAGACGTCAATTGCTCCACTCGCCGGCGTAAACTTCACCGCATTGGCCAGCAGGTTCCAAAGTACTTGTTGCAGCCGCTCATTGTCAGCCCTGACGATTGTGTCAGGCGCCTCGACGTGCATGCTGATGTTGATCTCCTTCGCTTCCGCTGCCGGTCGCACCGCATCGATGGCGGCATGAATCACTAACAAAACGTCAACCGGCTGCGTGTTGATGCGCAACTTCCCAGTGACGATCCGCGACACGTCAAGCAGGTCTTCAATGATCTGGCGCTGCGCCGCGGCATTTCGTTCGATGACTTCAACCGCGTGTGACATGCCGTCCTGGTCGAGTTGTCCCATGCGAAGCAAGCGCGACCATCCGACAACAGCGTTCAGTGGCGTTCGCAGCTCGTGAGAAACAGTCGCCAAAAACTCTTCCTTCAACCGGCTTGCTTCTTCAGCTTGCCGGCGCGCGTGACTCTCGCGCTCCAGCAGTTCAGCTCGCTCCATCTCGGCTTTGACTGCCGCGGTGATGTCTATAGTCACGCCGCGCATTCCGATCGGACCAGTCTCATCGCAAACAACCATCGACTGCGCTTCAACCCAGATCTCGTGACCATCTTTGTGCCGCCAGCGAAAGCGAATCGCTCCTCCTTCGCCTGAAGCAAAGATAGCCGCAGATTCAGCGGCAACTCGCTCCCGGTCGTCCGGATGAACAAGCGATAGCCCAAAGTTCGGCTTCGACAACCATTCTTCCTTGCTGTAGCCAAGCATCCTTTCGACATGACTGCTGATAAAATCGACTCGTTGATCTCCGGTGCCAGGGCTTCCCCATGATTCCCAGACAACGCCCGGCACGTGCGCAACGATGTCCTCGATACGGCGCCGATGAAGCTCCAGCTCCGAGGCGAGTTTTGACTTGTCTGCCTCAGCTTTTCGGCGCTCGCTTATCACTGCCGCAATCACGAGGGTCAATAACGAGCTCGTGCCCACAAACGAGACTAAAAGTAACAGTGAGATGTTGGGACTGGCATGTACAAATGGACCGTAGCCCTGCCGCGCGCCCCACACTGCCAGCCCGGCCATCAATACGATCGCGCTCGTCACCACTCGCTGATCAAACTTCAATGCGGCCCACACCAAACACGGAAGACATAGGTAAGCGAGTGGATAAGTTTTAATCGGTCCCGGAAACCAGCCGCCAAAAACGATCAGTACAACGATCAGCAGCAGCACAAACAGGCTGAAAATCTCCGGCACGTCTCGCGACGTGACCTTGCCTGGTAAACTCCACGCGAGCAGCATTGGCGACACGATTAGCGCGCCAAAACCGTCGCCCATCCACCAGGTCAACCAAAGCCAGGGAAACTTCGCCCATTCGCTCGCGTCGCCCAAACACAAACTCAGACTTCCAATCGTTGCGCTGACAAGCGGCGCCAGTACGACCGCGTAGACGACAAACGTCGTCACGTCGCCAAGCGATGCAAACGACTTGCGCCAGCCTTTCGCGTGTCCCAGGAGCCAACAGGCAAGGAGCGCTTCTAATGTGTTTCCGATGGCGATGCCGAACGAAGAACCAACCGGGATGGCGGTGGGCAAGTTTGTCGCGAGTGCGCCCAGAAAAATGCCCGGCCAGATGCGGCGGCCGAAGATAATTAGCGAGGCGATGGCGATCCCCGTGGGTGGCCAAACGGGAGTGACGTTCGAGTGGAGCGAAGCGAGGGAAAGGCCGAGTTCAGCCGCGGCAAAATAGACGATCGCCACGATTAAACTCAGAACAACCGGGGGAATGTGGTTGCGTCTCATCGAGTGGCTCTCTGTAAGAGCTATTTAATCACTTGCCACAAAGAAGCACAAAAGGCACAAAAATGAACGGAAATCCTTTTGTGCTTTTTGTGCTTTTTGTGGCTGGAAAATAGAAAAAAGCGCGGCGGTTTTTGCCATCCGCCGCGCCAACTATACCCACAGGAGGAAAGGGGTATTCAACGTCCGAAAGTATAGAGGATCTGGGTGTGGGTAGCAATGTGCGCTAGTGCACAATCCGCCTGCTGGAATATGGCTAAAAACACACTAAAACTTGTCAAACAGCATGTTGTCTTATTTTCTCTGCGTATCTCTGCGTATCTCTGTGCCCTCTGCGGTAAACAGGCTGTCCGCATATATTACCGCAGAGGGCACAGAGATACGCAGAGATACGCAGAGAAGAAATTTCAAAATAAGACACGATCTCAAACAGTCTTCTGTGAAGCAATAACCCGCCGCTGTGTTAAGATTCGGTATCCCCTCGCTACAAGCATCACATCGGAGAGTACATGACTACGCGTGACACGATCGTCATTGGATCAGCATTTGCTGATCGAAGGAAAGCAAGTTAAGTTGGTCCATGGACCAGGCGTGCGTTATGGACAGTCACACCGAAAATCTGATGACTGCTGAAAGCAATGCAGAAAGTCCCAACAAAGATCTTGTGGTAGTCGGCTCCTCCGCCGGCGGCATCGGGGCTCTTTCGACCCTGGTGAGCACGCTGCCCAAGAGTTTTCCCGCGCCCATTGTGCTCGCGCAACATCTCGATCCGCAACGCCCGAGTCATCTTAGCTCAATTCTCGAGCGGCGCAGCACGTTGCCGATAGTGGTTGTGAGCGAGAACCCTCCAACCCAGCTCGAGAAAGGTAAGATTTACGTTGTTCCGTCAAACAGGCACGTCACGATATCGGACGGCTTCGTGCTGCTCGATGAAGATCATGCCGATCGGCCCAAGCCGTCCGTTGATAAACTTTTGTCCAGTGCCGCCAAGTCGTATGGTGAACATCTCATCGCTGTGATCTTGACTGGTTCCGGGTCTGATGGCGCAGCCGGAGCGGTTGACGTGAAAAACGCCGGCGGGGTGGTGATCGTTCAAAATCCTCGAACCGCGCCTTATCCCTCCATGCCACTGTCACTGCCACCAACAGCAGTCGATCACGTGGTAGAGATGGAACTTATTGGACCGTTACTCTTTGACATTCTACAGGGTGTCAATTTTCCAGCTACGGAAAAGGTCGAAGATCCGCTCCGAGACCTGCTTGCCGCAGTAAGCGCGCAAACCAATATAGATTTTAGCAACTACAAGCAGTCTACAATCCTGCGCCGTATCGCTCGGCGAATGGCAATTACTCACAACGGCTCCATTCATGAATATCACGATTACATTCGCACCCACCCCGCTGAAATTCAGGAACTGGTGAAAGCATTCTTGATAAAGGTGACCGGCTTTTTCCGTGACCCAGAGGCTTTTGAAGCTCTTCAAAAAACCGTCATTGCCATGCTCATCGAAAAATGCCAAACCAGTGGCCGAAGTTTGCGTTTCTGGTCCGCCGGATGTGCCACCGGCGAAGAGGCTTATTCACTCGCACTACTCGTTGCCGATCATTTGGGACCGGATTTTCCGGACTGGAACGTAAAAATATTCGCCACCGATCTGTCAGCAGATGCGATCGCTTTTGCGCGACGCGGTATTTATCCGGAAAACGTACTTAAAGACCTACCACCTGACTACAAGAAGCGGTTTTTTGAACCCATCGATCATAGTTATCGCATCTCAAAGTCGCTTCGTTCTGCGGTTATCTTCGGCCAGCAGGACCTCAGCCGCGGCGTTCCATTTCCTCGCATCGACCTGGTGAGCTGTCGAAATCTGCTGATTTATCTCAAGCCTGAGCTGCAACAGGTCGTGCTCGATATTTTTGCGTACTCGTTACAGAATTCTCAGGGCTTCCTGTTTCTTGGCAAGTCTGAAACCGCGCGTCCTATCAAATCGAGTTTTGAGCTCGTAAATAAAAAATGGAAGATCTATCGTTGCCTGTCCGGACCGCTCGCCTTTCCCATGAATGAGGCGGCTTCTGCCAGTATCGCGGCGGCGCAACTCGTGCGCGAACCGCGCGGCCGCCCGCTCGTTGCTGTTCCCGCTCCGCCTCCAGTCGATTTGCCTCACGCGGAGATCGAAATCGCGCAACTTCGCCGTATTAATGAAACGATGCTCCGGTACACCACGGTGGCATTCGTCATTATCGATCGCACCTATCGCATTTTGACCATCAACTCGGCTGCACGACGGCTCCTCGGCATTCGCGAGTTTGCTTACGATCAGGATTTCCTGCATACAGTGCGAGGAATGCCTTACCACGAAGTGCGGAATGCAATTGATAACGCCTTTCGCGAACAATCGAGTATGACGCTGAGTGAGGTGGAACTGGACCATACAGTCGAGGGGACCGGACGGTACGTGGATTTCACCATTATGATTCTACAGGTTGAACTGGCGCCTGGGCTGGCGGTAATTACTGCTACGGATGTAACCGAAAGAGTCCAGTTAAAAAGAAAGCTGGAGGCAATGGAGCGTGAGCAAGCCGAGCTGGTCCAGGAACTTGCCTCCGTCAGCAAACGCTACGGCACGATCAACAAAGAGCTGCAAGATGCCAATGAAGAGTTGCAGGCTGCCAATGAAGAGCTGATGCTCACCCAGGAAGAATTGCAGGCGACCAACGAAGAGTTTGAAGCGACGAACGAGGAGTTGCAGGCAACTAACGAAGAGCTCGAGACCAACAATGAGGAACTCCAGGCTAGCAATGAGGAGTTGCAAACCACCAACGATGAACTCTCCTCACGGACTATAGAACTACATGACCGAACGAGACAACACCACGAAGCGCAGTTCCAACTCTCGGCACTCCTTGAACGATTTCCTCATTACGTGATGATCCTGGATGCTGTTGACCTCACGATTGAAACAATCAATCCCGGTTATAAACAATTACTCGCGGGTCGTGACGTGATCGGTCTCTCGCTTTTTGAAGTTTTCACCGGCAAAGACATAGAACAATTAATCAAATTCCTAAGGACCGCGGTTCGGGAGGGACGATCAATCACGACTCCACCAATGAAGGCACACCTCGCAGAGGTTACCGACGTTGATGAGACCAGGTTTATTCATACCATCGTGCCCATTACCGACACGACCTCGGAAATAACCAAGATAAATCGGCTGTTTATTTATAGCGAGAAAGTTAAATAGGTCGGAACCTACCCCCCCCCCACTTGATGACGGAGTAACATTCACAAACCATCTCTTCCAGCAGGGACCGCTGGACAATGTGGAGATGCCCGCGGCGATACCCAATCGCGCCCATGCTCTGTAACGCTCCTGCCGCAACAGTGATCCCGGCGCGTCGAGCACCCACTCTCGACGCTATCGCCTCTTGAGTTAGTCGTAGATTGCTGCCGCCAACGCGGTCGTGGACCATTAGCAACCAACAGCACAGTCGTTCAACAATCGTGTGCCTGGTGTTGCAAATACATCGCTGCGACACTTGCGTAACTATCGCGCGGTAGTACTTAAGCAGCGCCTTCAGGGCGGCTTCGTCTCGTACTAACAGGTGCTCCAATATTCGTCGATCAACTTTAGCTACGTCTCCACTAATTGAGACCCAAACCCATTGCTTGGAGCGGCCACTGCCGAGAATTGCCGACATGCCCACCAAGCCCTCGGGGCCAATCATTAAGGTTTCGACGGTTGTGCCATCCTCTATGATTCCCAGCGTTGAGACCACGGCGTTGAGCGGAAAGTAAACGAAATCTATTTGGTCGCCCTGCTCATAGAGGACCTGGTTTGGTCCAACTGAAACGATCTGCACCTCATGCAACAGGTAGTCTTTGCCCTTGTCTGAGGAAAGCAGATCTCGAATAAGTTCGTTTTGGGATAGAGTATTGAAGACGAAGTGGCCTTCCACTTCAGGGGTCTTGAGATTGATTGACATCCCACCGCACCTTGAGGCTTTCTTTCTGGGATTTTAGTAAACGGAACGGGGGTTTCTATTTAATAAAATGCAACAGGATTCTACTCTCTTTGTATGCTTTCGTACAATGGGAATAATGCAGAGTCGGCCCCCGTGTTATACTTCGTTGAACGCGGTCGTCTGGTATCAGGAATCTTCTGAATCAAAACTGTTCGACATCGTACTGACACACCTGTTTGATGGGCATACAGTCGTCGCACACAACAAGCAGGGTGGCTGTGGTCGGCATATCCTTCCCGACTGACCTTGAGAAATATATGTCGGCCCCGGCCTTAATCCCTGTAACTCCCTAGGACAACTAACGACAATAAGCCCCTTCATAGCGAGCAGCAGCTATGCAATCTAAAAATACCCCCCGTGTCCTTTACATCGAGGACCATGAAGATACTCGCGAGTTGGTTACACTCGTGCTCGAACAGAGAAAGTATGAAGTTGTAACCGGCTCGACAATCAAGAGCGGTGTCGCACTCGCGGGTGCACAGCAGTTCGATCTTTATCTTCTGGATTCATGGCTGCCGGACGGTTCCGGTTTGGACTTGTGCAAGCGGATACGTGAGTTTGATAAGGCCACGCCGATCGTCTTCTATTCCGCGGCGGCGTACGAGATCGATAAGGACCTGGCGATAAAATCCGGCGCGCAAGCGTACCTGATCAAACCGAGCCAGCCGTCGGAGCTCTGTAATCTCGTCACCAAATTGATCGAATCACATCGCGTTCAACCCGCAGCGTGATCTAAACGCCGCAAGCCGGCCGGCCAAATACTCCAGAACAGCAATGCTGACAACCACAGCACAACCGCTGTGAACAGAGTTAAGGCAAGCCAGAACAGCCAGTAAGACGGAAACGTTCTTTCCCAGCCTGGCTGTATCGCATGGGCCAGATTGACGTTCAAATCACGCGGCGTAACGAACCGCGATAACATTTGGATTACGAGATACCAACCAAAGGCCCACCGCCACGCACTTCGGTCCATGCGAACTTTGCTGAGGGCAATCAATGCCACGATGAGTCCGCCGACATGCGCGAGTGTTGAAGTGAGAAACACCCCCCAGGCGAGCACGACGTAGAGAAACCAAATAATTAAACCGGGGATCATCCAGATTGCCGACAGTCTGATCACGAGCGGCTTCTCGAGAAAGAGTCCCAGCGCAAGTAGCAAGTTTCCAACGTTGCACATCCAGAGCATGTGCCCGAGCTGGTTGATTTTCCAGTAGTGTACTCCCTGCGCCAGGAAGAAGATCAGGGGGAGCAGACCCAGCAGGCGCAGTCGTGTGCGGGGAATGAGCTTCATGGATGATTTTCAGGATACAGGAAAACAACCACAAAGGCACAAAAGCACAGATTTTTCATTTTCCGACTTTGTGTCTTCGTGTCTTTGTGGTAAGAATCCCCCGAACAAGTTATGAGTTCTCTGGAAGATCTCCTCAGCAAATCCATCCCAGAATTGAGTGAGCTGTTCGTGCGGCGCCGCCGGCCTGTACCTAAAGGTTTACTTGAAGCTCTGGACGTCGATAAGCGGCAGGGCGCTCATCAACTCGCTCGCCGCATTCGCGGGCGATATCGCGAGAATCGCGCCGAAGGTCAACGTCTGCACTTTCTCCTGCGCTTTGAAATCGAGTTGTGGGCTGATGGGTACGGATTCGTGGCAGGGGTCGATGAAGCAGGCATGGCGCCGCTTGCCGGACCGGTTGTCGCCGGCGCGGTCATCCTCCCGCAGAACTACAAACTGCGCGGTCTGAACGACTCGAAGAAGATCCTCGATCCTGAGAAACGAGATGAGCTCGCCGTACAGATCAAACAGGACGCAATATGCTGGTCAGTCGGAATCGCAGAGGTGGAGGAGATCGACAAGATCAATATCTATCACGCGGGACTGCTGGCGATGCAGCGAGCGGTGCAGGGACTGAGCTGTGCGCCTGATTTCATTCTCGTCGATGCGCGAAAGATTCCGAATTGCCAGGTGCCGCAACGCGGCATCATCCGCGGCGACGCGCTCTCGGCAAGCATCGCTGCCGCCTCGATCATCGCGAAGACGACACGCGACGCGCACATGCTCGAGTTGGACCAGATGTATTCCGGCTATGGGCTCGCCACTCACAAAGGTTATCCAACGCCTGAGCATTGTCGCTTGTTGAAGTCGCTCGGCGCCCTGCCGATTCATCGTCGCAGCTTCGCGCGTGTGAGAGAAGCGTTGGGCCTGGATCCGATCCAGCCCGCGCTCTTTCAGTGCGACGAATCTGCGCAATCTGTGCAATCTGTGGATGTATTTAACGATGGCTTCGTTAACCGAATACAAGAAGAAGCGGAAGTTTGATAAGACTCCCGAGCCCGGCCCAACGAAGAAGCGGACACGCACCGGCCGTTTGTTCGTGGTCCAGAAGCATCGCGCTACGCAACTGCATTACGACTTTCGTCTCGAGGTTGACGGCGTGTTGAAGTCATGGGCCGTTCCGAAAGGTCCATCGCTCGATCCGAAGGTGAAGCGACTTGCGATGCAGGTTGAAGATCATCCGGTTGACTATGCCAAGTTTGAAGGCGTCATTCCGGAAGGCGAGTATGGCGGCGGCACGGTGATGGTTTGGGATTATGGAACGTACAAGCCTGAAGAGACGGACGATGTCGAGGCTGCGTTACGCAAGGGCGACTTCAAGTTCACGCTCGAGGGCGAGAAGTTAAAAGGTTCGTGGGTGCTGGTGCGTACTCGCAATCGACAGTGGCTATTGATCAAGCATCGCGATTACTACACGACGGAAGAGGAAGTGACGGAGCTTGCGCCGGTTTCGATTTTCAGCCGCAGATCGCTGGCGGAGATTGCGGAAGATGAAGGCGGGGACGTCGCGAAGGCTGCCACCGGAGATCCGAAAACGATACCGCGCCGCACCGGCGTGAAGCGTCGCAAGAAAGGCGCGAAGGCCAAGGTCTGGCACAGCAACGCAGGTTAAAGCCATCCACAGATTACACTGATTACACAGATCTGTGTAATCAGTGTAATCTGTGGAT
>Ga0065714_10003336_pt1 | contig 10669 bp, 6 predicted proteins | sample MisRhiReplicate2_FD_59101 | JGI IMG/M metagenome (GOLD analysis project Ga0065714, IMG submission 59101) | Miscanthus rhizosphere microbial communities from Kellogg Biological Station, MSU, sample Rhizosphere Soil Replicate 2: eDNA_1 v2... | ecosystem: Host-associated > Plants > Roots >... | reverse complement strand
ATGCGTGGTTTTTGGATTAAAAGCGCCGGGTGTCAAAAGTATTGCATTGAATACCACAAATGCAGAAAGAGTGGCACTGAATGTTGCAGTGGCTTCTTTAAAAATCCCGGTAGTATTCTGGAATGAAATGAAGGAAAGGGGATTAATTGATAAGGCATTTGCTTCTGTCTATTTGTGAAAATTAAATAAAACTATGAAAAGATATTGTTTAGCACTTGATTTAAAGGATGACCCGCAATTGATAACCGAATATGAATATTGGCACAAGACAGAAAATGGTTGGCCCGAAGTACGAAAAAGTATACTAGATGCTGAGATTACGGATATGCAGATCTATCGCACAGGAAACCGTTTATTTATGATCATGGAAACCAGCGACCAGTATATAGCCGAAAAAAAAGCGGTAATGGATGCAGTTAACCTTAAAGTACAGGAATGGGAACAATTGATGTGGAAATTCCAACAGCCTTTACCCTGGGCGAAAGAAGGGGAGAAGTGGGTAATGATGGAACAGATCTTCCAGCTTTAAAATAAATAATATGCAAGTAATAGTTTGTGAAGAGCCTGGAAAAATGGCACTCAGCCATAGGAAAAGGCCAGAAATACAAGAAGGCTATGCCCAGATCAGGATTAGAAGAATGGGTATCTGCGGCACCGATTTGCATGCCTTTGAGGGGACACAGCCTTATTTTAATTACCCCCGCGTTCTGGGACACGAGCTTTCAGGTGAGTTAGTTGAGCCTAACGGAGCCCCTGGTTTTGAAAAAGGGGAGATCGTAACATTTATCCCATACTTTAATTGCGGTGTTTGTATTGCCTGCAGATCAGGAAAGCCTAACTGCTGTGCTAAAATTAATGTTTGTGGCGTTCATGTGGACGGAGGAATGGCCGAATACCTGAATGTACCAACGTATTCATTGGTACATGGTGATGGTTTAAGCTATGATGAACTGGCATTGGTAGAACCATTAGCCATAGGAGCCCACGGGATCAGGCGGGCGGATGTAAAGCCCGGCGAATATGTATTGGTGATAGGAGCCGGGCCAATAGGCCTCGGAATAATGGAGTTTGCCCGCATTGCAGGGGCTAAAGTAATTGCCATGGACCTTAACACCAGAAGGCTTGAATTTTGCAGAGACAGACTGCAGGTAGATCATATTATTAACGTATCTACCGAGGACGTACTGGAACGACTGGCCGCAATAACAAAAGGAGACATGCCTACAGTGGTGATAGACGCTACAGGCAGCTTGAAAGCAATTAATGGCGGATTTCAATATATGGCGCATGGAGCCAGATATGTCCTGGTTGGTTTGCAGAAAGGAGATATCAGTTTGAGTCATCCGGAATTTCACAAGCGCGAGGCCACTTTAATGAGCAGTCGTAACGCTACACGTGAAGATTTTGAGCATGTTATTGCATCCATGAAAAAAGGCTTGGTGCAACCGTCCAATTACATTACCCATCGTATACAATTTGACAAGGTCACTGATGAGTTTGAAAGCTGGCTCGATCCGGCGAACGGGGTAATTAAAGCGATGATAGAGGTATAGAAAGTCATTTTTTTGAATCCTTAACAATAGGGGCGGGGGATCAGGGAAATCGCTTTTTAAAATATTTAAAGGGTCAAACGCCAGAAAAATCTATTAAGTGAAACTGTTTGGCACAGCATATTAGCAAATAACAATGGGTTTGAAACCTTATGTGTTCGAAGGATTTTTCCGGGGGCTACTGTGTGCATTCATTTTTATATATCCAAAACTGTTGCGTTCGCAACAGGTGAAACAGTAAAAAATTACATTTGATTGAAAATCAACGCACTGCGAATTGTCATGAAATAAAAACCGCAACAGCAGACGAAAAAGAGCGGCTATCAGGAGGCAAAAGCTTTAGGTTCCAGGCCATGTGATTCCTCGATTTAACCGAAGCTTTCCTCGTTCCCAAAGTAAGGGATCGCACATTCACCCACCTTTTTTGTTTTTTTCGAATACCCAGGGTTTGAAACCCATCGCTATGGTGAAAGTTTTAATTTAATTTTAAAAGTAATTTCCCTGCGGTGAGGATGGTTATGGTTACGTTCAAAAAATAATTTTGAAATTTATCTGCAACTCATTACAAAAAAGTGAGAGCGATTAGGTAAGTGGAGATAGCAAATTTCAAGCTAACCGCAATATTCACAACTTTTTGGAATAGTTTAGTTAATTGATTTTATGTGTAACTGTCTTATCTATAATATATTGTATTGGTTTGTACATTTGGTCTATATTTTTGTTCATCCCTGCCCCCTCCTTTTTTTTAAGTTACCATAGTTTCAACCCTCGGAATATAGTTCAACGCGGTGTGTTTGAAATGCTGATTTTGAACAATATTCCACCAATTATCAGTTGAACCACATTAATTTATTTTTTGACTTAGTGCAGAGCTGAGATCCTGTTTAAAGTTTTTATTGATATGTTAAAGAAATCACTAAAGGAATGTAACAACCTTTTTAAAATTTCGCAATCGATTGCATAGGTAAAACCATTAAATAATTCCTTTATATCAAAAATTATGGAAGTGCCACCGGGAAGACGGGAGGAGTGCCAGAATGAACCTCCGGCTTATGGCTTATAAATATAACTATGTTTTGGGTCCGAGCCTCTTACAGCCAGCTATTCTTATTCTTAATAATCAGCCAATTATTTCACTTAAATTTTAAATTCATGAAAAGAAAACTACTAACACAACTCCTGATTTTTGTCGGGATAACCTTATCAGCTATCATGATAAGTTTGCCGGGCTTTTCGCAAACGGGAAAAATTACCGGCAAAGTGTCGGACAAGGACGATGGGAGCCCCTTGCCTGGCGTATCTGTTAAAGTAAAAGGAAAGCCTGAGGTCACAGGTACAAATCCCGACGGGATCTACTCCATAAATGCTGTTCAGGGTACTACGCTGATCTTCTCTTTTGTTGGTTACGATCAAAAAGAAGTTGTTGTTCCGGCATCAGGTGCACTTAACGTGGTTTTATCAAAAAGTACTAATAACCTGAACGAAGTGGTAGTAATAGGATATGGAACCTCCCGCAAAAAAGACCTGGTAGGTGCTGTTAATGTGGTAAATGCGAAAGATGCCGGCGCCAATACATCACTAAGCCCTGCACAACTGATAATAGGAAAGGCCCCGGGCGTTCAGGTAGTGCCGACAAATGGTGTGCCGGGTTCAACTGCGAAAATTATTGTACGTGGTGTAGGTTCTTTCACCGATGTTAGCCCGTTGTACGTTATTGATGGCATACAGGGTAGTGAAGGCTTGTTCAATACCATTAGCCCACAAGATATTGAGAATATTACCATATTAAAAGACGCAGCTTCTACAGCAATATATGGTGTTGCCGGTGCTAACGGTGTTGTAATCATTACAACAAAAAAAGGTAAAGCTGGCACCACCCAAATAGCGTTTACCTCGCAGGTAGGTTTTGCAACCATACCTAAAAAGCTTGATCTGCTGAAAGCCGCAGATTATGTAAAGCTCCTTAAAGATATTGATGTTACCAACAATAACCCGACACCGGTAAAACTTACCACTCCATATGCTTTGGTTGACAGAAACGACTGGCAAAACCAGATTTTTAAAACAGCTTTATCAACACAAAATGATATAAGTGTAAGCGGCGGAAGTGATAAGGTTATATATAATATGTCGGCAGGATACGTAACACAGCAAGCCACAGTTAAGAATTATCAATTAAAAAGGTTTAATAACCGGTTTACATTAGAGGAAAAATTAGGCCGTTTTCGCTTTGGGCAAACCTTAAATTTGAGGTATACCAGAACGGAGGGAATTATAGCAGGCATAGGTAACGCGCTTCAATATGCGCCTTATCAACCCATTTATGATTCTTCAATTCGGGGCGGTTACTCCATCCTTACCAATGTAGATGATGACAGCAATGCAGTAAATCCATTAGAGGACTTAGGCGTAAAAACGCAAAGCGGCCATGAACTGATATTATTTCCGCAAGTATTTGGAGAAGTAAAAATTATAAATGGTTTAACCTTCAGGTCACAAGCGTCATTACAATATGGCAGCAGTGTGAGCGATTCTTATAATATACCCTACGTAACCGCCAATAAACTGGCTTTTGACCGGCAAGCGGGCCGTAGTTTTAACGACTACTCCAGTTACACCATAGAAAATTATTTTTCCTATAACCATACCTTTGGTAAACACAATATTTCGCTAACAGCAGGTACAAGTTACAAAGACGCGGGCAGCAGTAGCTTTGTTAATCTAACAGGTACCGGTATGCTGACCGATGAAGTAAGGGACATATCCGTAGCCACAAAAATTACCCCCGCCAGTTCTTCAGGTTATGCCAATGGAGCTGGCATAGAACAATCTTACTATGGACGTTTGATTTATTCTTACGACGATAAGTACATTCTTTCAGCCAGTTTAAGGCGCGACGGGTCTTCCAATTTTCCCAAGGCAAGCCGTTACGGCAATTTTCCGGGCGCGGGCTTAGCATGGCGCTTCAGTCAGGAAGATTTCATAAAAGCAGCCCTCCCGTTCATCAGCGATGGTAAACTTCGCGTAGGATGGGGACGTACCGGTAACAACCGGATCTCTCTTACCGCCAGTGATGTGTATACCTTTAATGGATCGACTGCGGGAAACCTGGCGTATTCTTTTGGTAGGAATGAACAATTTGTTAGCGGCACAACGCTTACTACCATCGGAAACGGATTATTACACTGGGAAACAACAGACCAAACAGATGCGGGGATCGATCTGGGTTTTCTCAACAACAGAATAACTTTTAATGCCGATTATTACAACAGAAAAAGCAGTGGGTTATTAGTTAATATACCCGTACCCCCAAGTTTAGGTATAGGGATAAATACAGGCGGCAGTTCCCAGACTGTTAACGCGGCGGATGCACAAAATAAAGGTTTTGAATTTCAGTTAGGTTACCATTCTGAGGTTAAAAGTGATTTTAGCTATAACATAAGTGTTAACGGTGCTTTTAATAATAATAAAACAATATCGTTAGGCACCCAATCGCCGACTCCAATTGTGGGCGGGACAGGTGTTGCAGAAACATTGACCCAGCCGGGTAGCCCTATCGGGGCATATTATGGTTATAAGGTTGATCATGTAGCCAAAGACCAGGCCGAAATTGATGCATTAAATGCAAAAGCACAGCAGAAGGCCGGCAACCAGACTGCGGTTTACCAGAGTGGATTAAAACCCGGCGACTTTATATTTAAGGATCTGACAGGGGATGGAACCGTCGATTCAAAAGACCAGCAGGTTTTGGGGAGCGCAATTCCAAAGTTTATGTATGGAATTAATATAGGTGCTAATTACCATAATTTCGATCTTAATGTAGTGTTGTCAGGTGTGCAGGGCGTGCAAATTGGAAATGATCTGAGGTCCAGTTTGGAGTTCGCAGGAACAGGGCATAACGCCTCTACCGCCATATTAAACAGGTGGGAAAAGCCTGGAGACAATGCCGCTCTGCCACGGGCTGGACAGAATGACAATGGATCCGGAAATTTAAGGCCATCGGATTTCTTTATAGACAACGGCGCCTATTTACGTGCCCGTAACATCACCCTGGGTTATACTTTTAGTAAAGCCTCTTTGCGATCGTTTTCGGGTAATGTTTTAAGTAAACTGCGCGTATATATTGCTGCGGAAAATTTATTTACTATAACTGGCTATAAAGGGTATGACCCCGAAATAGGCTCAGACGGGGGCGATCTTATTTTTAACCGCAATATAGATCGCGGACAGGTTCCACAGCCGCGTACAATTTTATTCGGGATACAAGCAGGATTTTAAGTAACATTTTGAAAGATATAATTATGAAAAGATTTATGAAATTCCTTATGACGGGAGGGTTGTTGGTTCTCTCAATAGGGTGTAAAAAAGATTTGAGTTTGGTTAATAAAAGTGCGTACACTTCTGATACGTATTTTACCAGCGATGTTGCCTTAAACGAGGCTGTTGTAGCCACTTACGCAGGTTTGCTGCATAATGGCATGTGGGCACGCGAGTGGTATTTTACTTTTGATCTGCTTGGCTATGATGCCAAAAATAATCAACCCCTTGTAGGTGATTTGCTGCAATTGGCACAGTATAATTTTGGCCCCGACCAGAACCAGGCGGGTCAGATGTGGTCGGCATTATACCAAATAATAGCGCGTGCCAATGTGGTTATTGACCGTACGCAGGTATGGAAACCGGATCCGCTTAAACCTACAGAGGCAATGGACCAAACGCAATATATTGCCGAGGCTAAATTTCTGCGGGCTTATGCTTATTTTCAATTAGTTAATTTGTACGGCCGGGTACCACTCCGCACCCACTACATTACGCTGCCAACGCCTGCAGATATTAACGCACCAAGATCACCTGTTGCCGCTGTTTGGGCGTTTATTGAACAGGATTTGAAAGATGCTGAAGCAGGCCTTCCTCTTTCCTATACTTCTGAAAGTTTCGGACGTGCTACACAAGGGGCTGCGGTGGCGCTTTTGGGTAAATCTTATTTATATGAAAAAAAATGGGCCCTGGCACAAACAGAACTTACCAAGTTAACCAAGGCGCCTTTCAGTTATTCGCTTGCACCGGTTTATAACGATCTGTTTGATGATCCGAAGCAGAATGATGCTGCTGCGAATCCTGAAACCATTTTTCAGGTGATGAATCAGAAATGGACAGATTGGGGTGTTGGTAACCAATATTACGTTTTTGGGGGCCAGGAAACCTGGGGTGGCAAAGCAACACACTCAGACCGTGCACAGGAATACGGCTTTAATGATTGGAACAACGTACATATAACTACAACCGCTGTTAAAGCTTTTACCTATCCTAACCCACAAAATCCTGCTGTGAATTACGTAGACCCCCGTGCAGCCTTCACCTTTTATGGCGATGCTGTAAGTGGTGGGCAAACACAATATTGTCAGCAATGTTCTGCAGGGCCTGTAGATTTTCCCTTCGCTTCAAAAGGGTACGAATGGCTTAAATATGAATATTATAACAAACAATCATCTTTTGGCGGACCTCAAAGTGGTATAAACGGCCAGGTAATACGCTACGCTGATGTATTGCTTATGCTGGCAGAAACCTACATACAGCAAGGTAATGTGGGTGCCGAGCCATTGACTCTAATTAACCAGGTACGCAGCAGACCAAGTGTTAAAGCTCCGCTTTATACCTCGCTGGGTAGCCAGACAGATGCTATGAACATCCTGATGCGTGAAAGACAGTTAGAACTAACCGGCGAACAAAGCCGTTATTTTGACTTGATACGTTGGGGNATCGCNAANCAAACAATAAATGCNGAAAGGAAGATTGAGGACGGCACACAGCCGTTTCAGGATAAAAATGTGCTATTACCAATACCTTTAGCCGAAAAGAATTCTAATTCTGCAGTTGCTAAGGATATTTCCGGTGATTGGAATTAAATTGATATAGTAATAAATAATATAATTGATAAAGAGTCTGTGACGGTAGTGTTGCAGACTCTTTTTATTTAAAACTCATATTGAGACGCAATGTCTGTTAATGATCCCAAAAAGGCCTGTCTTCATAATTACTTAAAAGCATAAGATCGCGCTGGTTTTTATATGCATTTACAACATCCATTCCGGTTTCGGTCACTATTCCACTTATTAAACAGGCAAATAGTTCATCTGCTGGTTTACTTTTATGATTGGTTGAGGGAAATACCACCGGATTTGATATAATAGCTAAGCTTTCGAGAAAGAATTTTGTTATCATATCGATATCAAAATCGTTGCGGTATAATCCTGATTTCACGCCACGCTCTATACTTGCTTTAACGATTTGATGAATGAACATAGCTTTATGACCTTTAAATTTTTCATAGGCTAATTCATGATTTTTTTCGAGATCATAAACGATGGCCGGATTTAAAATATTGTAAAGTGCCATTGCATATACCAGCAAAAAATACAGCTCAATAATGGCATCGTCACTTTTTGAAATAAGAATCTTACAGCGAAAGATGTTTTCATCTATTGCCTTATCTACAAATGTTTCTACCAATGAATCTTTATTGGAGTAAAATTGATAAATTGTTTTTTTACTGATCCTTAGATCAGATGCAATATCATCCATACTAATGCTACGAATGCCATAACGGCTAAAAAGGGTATGTACTTTGTCGGCTATTTTTTTTGAGGTGTCCATTGGTTGGAATGTTGGCTTTAATAAAAAACTGAATTGGCATGGTTGAAAGCTGGCCAGCATAACTATTAACCAAATATTTAAATGCTATCTGATAAATATAAATATCAAGTTCGAGGCCAGGCGATAAAAGAATGCGCGGTTGATCGGGATTGATTTTACTTTCGATATCAAGCTGCTTGTTATTGTACATTTCAGATCGCTTTTGTTTTCACCTGTATAAAATACCGAATTGTGGATGATAATGATTATGCAGATGAACATAATAGTATGCGTAAATTCAAATACTGTTTTCATGATTTTTTTGTTTAGTCTGTCTACATCGCTGTTGAAAAAAAACATTAAACATTTCTTAAAGAAATGTGACGGAGCTGTAAGATTCATCGTTAAATTCTCTTTAATTGTAATTACATTCATTTTTTGGGTCGGATGATTAATCTTAAGGTAGGATCATTTGTTATCAAACTCCAGAACCAGTTGCAGGCCAGTTTAGCTTTGTTCCCAAAGCCCACAATTGGGATGATATGAACAAATAACCAAACAAACCAGGCAGGTAATCCTTTAAAAAAGGCTTTGGGTAAATCAACTACAGCCTTGTATTTCGAGATAATTGCCATACTTCCTTTGTTTTTGTATTTGAATGCTTTTAACATTTGGCCGGATTGTAATCGCTTAAGATTTGAGGCGAGGTGAATCCCTTGCTGAATGGCAACCTGCGCAAGTTGTGGATGCCCGTTTGGATAATCCACATCTGTTGTTTGAAGGCATTGATCGCCGATTGCGAAAATGTTTTGTGTGCCCTGTACCTTATTGAATTCATCAACTATAATTCGCTTGCCGCGGCCTGCATATACATCCGGAAGTCCGGGCACTTGTCTTGCGATAACACCAGATGTCCAAACCAGCGTTGCGGCCGGGATGCATTCTCCTGTGGAAAGGAGAATATCTCCATCAATATAGTCCTTAACGGCAGTATTTAATTTTATCTGTACACCTAATTTATTTAATACCTTGTAGGCCTCTGCCTGCGATTTTGCACTCATCGGGCCAAGCAGGGCATTTCCTGAGCTAATCAAATAAATATTGGCGTTTGTGTTTTTAAGCTCAGGATAATCTTTATTGATAAGTGAATAAATCATTTCCGCCAGCATACCGGAAACTTCCACACCTGTTGGCCCACCTCCCGAAATAACTATATTCTGCAGTCTTATCTTATCAACCGGGTCATTTGTTCTCACGGCTTTTTCCGCATTCAACAATAAATGGTTACGAAGATGAATTGCATCATCAATTGTTTTCATGGGCAATGCATGCTTTTTTATATTCTCCAATCCAAAATAATTGGTCTCTGTTCCCATTGCAAGTATTAAACAATCATAATATAAATCGCCCTCCGACGTCTCAATTTTGTTGCTTGATGCTTCAATCTTTTTCAATTCACCGAGGTGAAAACGAAGGTTTTCCTTGTATTGGAACATTCTTCTGAATGGGTAGCTTATATTCGAGGCTTCGATAAAAGCTGTAGACACCTGGTAAAGCAGGGGTGGAAAAAGGTGATAATTATTCTTATCGACAAGTGTGATATCAATTAATTGGTTTCCGGCAAGGCGCCTTGCCAGATTAAGGCCCGCAAATCCACCTCCAATGATTACTATTTTCATATGATTTTCTTTTTATTGGCCTGTCAGGATTTTCAAATCAGAAACTGCTATCAAATAAGACAACTGCGCGGCATACATATCGGCCTCAGATTTTGCTAAGAAAGACTTTGTATTGAGCAAATCAGTTTTTACGTTAAGGCCGGCAGCCTGCTTGTTTTCTTGTATTTTTAGCTCCTCCTTTTGGTAGGAAACGACCTTTTGCGCAACGCTAATGAGCGTCTGTGTCTGATTAATTTTCCTATAAGCCTTTTCAATATCATTATTTACCTGTTGCCGGGTATTAAGAATATTCTCTTCAGATTGCTTTAGTTGAAACTGTTTCTGTTTTACAATCTTTTTATTTGAAAAAAGATCCTGCAGATTCCATTTCAGATTCACACCTATATATGGGTTGTTGGCAGGTACTACAGCGCTTCCGAATACATAAGAATAGCCGCCAACCAAACCTATATCCGGTATATTACCTTGCCTGGCTGCTTTTATTCCCAATAAAGCTTTAGATTTGTTCAGGTTAGCTATTTGCAAGTCGGCGTTTGAACCAGATGCCACGTTCTTGTACACGTCTAACCCATCTACCTGTTCAACAGTCGGCTCAACCTCTGCAAGCTTTAATGAACCCGCATTTACACCGGTTACATTAACCAAATCACCCATATAATCCTGAATCTGTATATTTATCTTCAGGACGTTTTGTTCTTCGTCGGCGATATTTGCCTGCAATCCTATTTTATCTGCACTGGTTGTTTTACCGGCTATTAAAGCATTTTCAACATCTGTATATTTTGATTTAGCCAGGGCCAGCTTTGC
>Ga0065714_10003192_pt1 | contig 10671 bp, 9 predicted proteins | sample MisRhiReplicate2_FD_59101 | JGI IMG/M metagenome (GOLD analysis project Ga0065714, IMG submission 59101) | Miscanthus rhizosphere microbial communities from Kellogg Biological Station, MSU, sample Rhizosphere Soil Replicate 2: eDNA_1 v2... | ecosystem: Host-associated > Plants > Roots >... | reverse complement strand
GGCGATGTGCTTGAAGGTATCGCTGTTGAGGTTGTCCAGCAGCGCCTTCAGCCAATCGGGAAGTCTGCCGTCACTGTGTGTTTTGTTTTTACCGGCTGGCTTTTCTTCGCCAAACCGATAACGGGTTACGGTTTCCGGGTTCTTGAAGGGCGGTTTGTCCAGCAGCGATTTGATGGATTGGCTCGCGCTCGGGGTACTCAGCGGTTTGGAGGGACTGGAAGCTTCGGCCATGACAGGAGGGCTGAGAGGCAGCAGCATCAGTCCGATCATCAATAACAACAGCGGGGCCACATTGCTCAGGCGCTGACGAAGGCGTCGGAAGACCAGCTCCAGGTCCCAGGCTTCCAATACGGTGCGACGATTAAGGTAGAGGCTGAAGCCGCAGGCGACATAGATGGGTTCCCAAAATATCAGCAGCAAGACATAGAATGCGTTGCCCAGGTGCTCCAGCCATAACCCTTCCGAACTTGTCGCCAATAACAGGCGCTGCCAGTCCCAATCCATCTCGAGGTTTTGTGGGATGAACAGATAGAACAGTGCCATGCAGCCGAACCACAGGCCTATTTCCAGGTGCATTCCGATGATGGTGAGCCAGCGCGCGGCTCCGGCATTGCGTTGCTGCAACACGCCCAGGCGTTTCTGGCGTGCCGGGCCGTCCAGGCCTTCGAGTTGGCTCACCGGCATTACAAAGCTGCGGCTCAGGCTCAGCCGTCGCCAGGTCAGGCTGGCCAGCAGTTGACCCTTGAGGAGGAGCGGCCACTGGCGTACAGCGTGCTTGATAGTGGGCGTTTCACCAAACAGGGCCTTGGACAAAATGTACAGCGGCAAGCGGTCGAAGGCCGGCTTGAGCCACCAGAACAGAAATATGGCGGTGGACGGATACTGCCACAGCAGGGCTGTAAGCAAGGCGAACACAGGTACGGTGACCAATGCCCAACTGCCCATCAATAGCACGCGATGCTCCCGTGCCATCAAGGCGCCAAGATCCATGGCTTCCCAGGCAGTACGCGGCCGGATGACCACGCTGGCATCAGTCAGGCGCATGGCGATTCCTTCCCGCAAAGCCTAGGTAAGTGCCCACCAGCAGCCACAGAACAGCGCCCACCAGGTATTTGACCCACGGGGTTATCACGGTGGTGGATGACCAATAAGCCTCGATGAACGCTGCGATCAGCAGGAAAATCATGACACCGCAGAGCATTTGCACGCTCTTGCGTGCAGCCAGCCGCAATGATTCACCACGGGTCAATTGTCCCGGAGCGATCAGTGCCCACCCCAACTGCAAGCCTGCGGCCCCGGCGAGGGCGATCGCGGTCAGTTCGAATGCGCCATGGCCGATGACGAATGACCAGAAGGTCTGGCCATAGCCGATCTCGGTCAGGTGACCGGAGACCGCACCGATGATGAGGCCGTTGAAAATCAGAAAGAACACGCTGCCCAGGCCGAACACTAAACCGGCGGCAAACGTCTGGAACGCGATACCGATGTTGTGCATCACGTAGTAGCCGAACATCATCCAGTCTTCGCTCGATGCTCGCTCGGCGGCGCGGCCCAGGCGGCTGGCATCAGGGTCGTACATGCCCTGCATCTCGGCCACCTGTTGCGGGCTGACGATGCTGTAGATCAGGTCGGGAAACAGGTAGACCAGCAGGGCAATACCCACCAGGCTGCCAAAGAACAGCAGGCTGGCGATCAGCACAAACCGCCACTGCTCCCGTACCAGCCGAGGAAAATCGGCGAGTACAAAGCTCAGCGCATTCGCCGCCAGTTGGCTGCGATGACGGTAGAGTTGTTGGTGGCCGCGCAGGGCCAGTTGTTGCAATGGGTCTACCAGATAGCTGCTGTAGCCGCGTTCCTGGGCCAGGGCCAAATGCTGGCACAGGCGTCGATATTGATGAGGGAAATCGGCCACGTCACCGGCCTTGGCCTGGCCTTGCTCCAGCTGTGTGAGCTGCTCGGCGAAGGCTCGCCATTGGCGCTGGTGACGGCTTTCGAAAAGGCTCTGTTTCATGCTGGCCCCAGCAGGCCACGGGCCACGCCATTGAGTTGTTCCGCAGCGCGGGCGGGGGATACCTGCAAGGGGGCGGCAAGAATCGAGGCCAATTCGTGAACGCGCTCGGTGGACAGTTCCCCCTGGCGTTCCGCGAAACCAAGGATCGCCCGTTGTTCGCTCAAATCCAGGGCGAAGGGCAGGCGCAGGGCCGTCGCTTGAGGAATCCGGGGGCGTACCAGCGGCTGTTCACGGTAGATCACCAGAGTCCCGGCGGCCAGGTCGCCCAGGCGCTTGAAATGGGGGTGCTGCAGGCAACTGATCGCGCCGAGGCAGTAGCCGAACGGCAGCATGTCGACAAACCGCAGCAGGTTGCGGATCAGTGATGCGGACCAGCCAATCGGAGTGCCGTCATCTTGTACGACACGCAACCCCATGACCTGCTTGCCGGGTGAGCAACCCTGGTTGAGCACCTCGAACAGCACCATGTACCACCAACTGATCAGGAACAGCAGCAGCGCTCCCAGGCCGATACCGACGTTGCCAAGCAAGGCCAATGGCACCAGTAGAACGCCCATGACCACCGCGCGTACGCCCAGGTCGAAGGCAAAGGCGAGCACGCGCGGCACCAGGCCGGCCGGGCGCAGGGGCAGGTCGATGCCCTCCGGGGTCTCGATCTGGTAGCGGGTGTCCAATGGGGCTGACGGCATCGCGATCCTTGGCAGTGCAGAGTGGCTGGGAGACACGGATGCTAGCAGTGTCGGCGATGGAAGCAACCACTCAAGGTTTTACTGGATATTTGTACAGTGTATTTGGTGCTGGTCGCGGACGCTGTCCAGCGCCTAGACTTTGTCGATCTTCAGTACAGGATCAGCCCGTGACCTCCATTTTCTGGTACGACTATGAAACCACCGGCATCAACCCGCGCAACGATCGCCCACTCCAGGTAGCCGGTATTCGCACGGACGTCGAACTCAATGAGATCGGCACGCCGGTCAATCTTTTTTGCCAGCCCAGCGACGATATCCTGCCTCACCCGGTGGCCTGCGCGATTACTGGTATCACCCCTGCGATACTCGCGGAAAAGGGCCTTGCCGAGGCCGACTTCATGACCCGTGTGCATGCTGAACTGGCCGCTCCGGGAACGTGTGGCGCCGGGTACAACACCTTGCGCTTTGACGATGAAATGACGCGCTACAGCCTGTATCGCAATTTCTTCGACCCTTATGCGCGGGAATGGCAGGGCGGTAACAGTCGCTGGGATTTGATCGATGTGGTGCGTACTGCCTACGCGTTGCGCCCGGAGGGCATTGAATGGCCGCAGCAGGATGGGCGCGTCACGCTCAAGCTGGAGCGCCTGACCGAAGCCAACGGTATCGCCCATGGCCAGGCCCACGATGCGTTGTCCGATGTGCGCGCCACGATCGCCTTGGCCCGACGGGTTCGCGAGAAACAACCCAAGCTATATGAGTGGCTGTTTCAGCTACGCAGCAAACAACGCGTGATGGACCAGGTGCGCTTGTTGCAGCCGATGGTGCACATCTCCGGGCGCTTTTCCGCCGAGCGTCATTACCTGGGGGTTGTGCTGCCGCTGGCGTGGCACCCGCGCAATCGCAATGCCTTGATCGTCTGCGACCTCGGGCTCGATCCGCAAGGGCTGCTGGACCTGGATGCAGATGCCTTGCGCCAACGCCTTTACACCCGCCGCGACGATCTGGCCGAGGGCGAACTGCCGGTGCCGCTCAAATTGGTGCATATCAATCGTTGCCCCGTGGTCGCTCCCTTGAATGTGCTGAGGGCACAAGACCGTGAACGCCTGCACTTGGACATGGCTATTTATCAGGAGCGGGCACTGCGGCTAACTGACGCACAGGAACTTTGGCGCGATAAGTTAGCGGTCATTTATGCCGAAGAAGATTTCGCGGCGAGCGCCGACCCGGAACAGCAGCTTTACGACGGTTTTATCGGAGACCGTGATCGACGTTTATGCGAACAAGTCCGGACGGCCGAGCCTGCGCAATTAGCACGCCAGCAGTGGCCTTTTGATGATCACCGTTTGCCTGAATTATTGTTTCGCTACCGCGCGCGTAACTTCCCCGACACCTTGAACAGCGACGAACAACTACGCTGGAAACTTTTTTGTCAGCAACGTTTGTCGAACCCGGAGTGGGGCGCGCCGAATACCCTTGAGGCATTTAATCAGGCCCGGCAGGAGTTCGCCGTTAGTGCCACGCCTTTTCAGCATGGGGTGCTGGAGCAATGGCAGGAATATGCGGACACTCTGGCCGCGCGGATGAATTTGTAGTCGGCTGTCACAAAATAGGCAGGCAATAAAAAACGCCAGCAGGCTGGCGTTTTTAATGTGTCGCGTATCAGGCGTGAGCCTGGCGAGGCTTAGCCCAGCAGGGTAGCCCAACCTTCAACCACGTCACCGCCCCACTTGGCTTTCCACTCTTTCAGCGTTTTGTGGTTGCCACCTTTGGTTTCAATCACTTCACCGTTGTGCGGGTTTTTGTATTGCTTGACCTTGCGAGCACGCTTGGTGCCGGTAGTTTTCACAGCGCCGCGCGGTGCTTTAACTTTCGACTCTGGATCCAGCAGCGCGATGATGTCACGCAGGGANTTGGAGTATTCNCCCATCAGGGTGCGCANTTTGCCTTCGAATTCCAGCTCGGTTTGCAGTTTGTCGTCTTGGGACAGGTTCTTCAAACGGGCTTGCAGCTCTTTGATAGCTTCTTCGGTGGCGCGGTATTCGTTGATCAGAGACATGTGGACTACCTTATGTAGAGCGCTGATTGACAGGGAGCGTGGCCCAATAATAGTCAGGCGGTTTGCCCAAGTAAACATTTAAGGTCGCATTTATGTGAATTACTTTGAATGTTTGTAGCAGGACTGCGCATTCGAGTTAATTATTAGGGCGTCGACCTAAAGATAATCTCCTTGAATTGCACGGAACAGCCGTCGGGTGACGCAGTAGATTCATATAAAGGTGGTAAAACCATAGGCTACTAAGGGGCAATGCGCGGGCCGGCGATCAGAATAAGCGTTAACGAATACTGCAGTTTTCCTGCGCAATCGCTAGAATGGCGGCCTTTGCGAAGTTCTGGAGTTTCCCCCTAATGCGCACTTTTCGGCTGGTGATTGCTTGCCCGGACCGGGTTGGCATCGTTGCCAAAGTCAGTAACTTTCTGGCCTCCCACAACGGCTGGATCACCGAGGCGAGTCATCACTCGGACAATCTCAGCGGCTGGTTCTTCATGCGTCATGAGATCCGTGCCGATACGCTGCCCTTCGGCCTTGAGGCCTTCCGCGAGGCCTTTGCGCCGATCGCCGAAGAGTTTTCGATGACCTGGCATATCACCGACACCGAGCAGAAAAAGCGCGTGGTGTTGATGGCCAGCCGCGAATCCCACTGCCTGGCCGATTTGCTGCACCGCTGGCACAGTGATGAGCTGGACTGCGAGATCGCTTGCGTGATTTCAAACCACGACGACCTGCGCAGCATGGTCGAGTGGCATGGCATCCCGTATTACCACGTGCCGGTCAACCCGCAGGACAAGGAGCCGGCCTTCGCCGAAGTCTCCCGACTGGTCAAGCAGCATGAAGCCGACGTCGTGGTGCTGGCGCGCTACATGCAGATCCTGCCGCCGGAGCTGTGCCGCGAATATGCCGGCAAGGTGATCAACATTCACCACAGCTTCCTGCCCTCGTTCGTGGGCGCCAAGCCTTACCACCAGGCTTCCCTGCGTGGCGTGAAGTTGATCGGCGCCACGTGCCACTACGTCACCGAAGAGCTCGACGCCGGCCCGATCATCGAGCAGGACGTGGTGCGTGTCAGCCACAGCGACAGCATTGAAGACATGGTGCGTTTCGGCCGCGACGTCGAGAAGATGGTGTTGGCCCGTGGCCTGCGTTATCACCTTGAAGACCGCGTGCTGGTGCACGGCAACAAGACGGTCGTATTCTGACCGACGTGTTGTGATTGAAGAATGAAGGGCCTGGGCGTTAAATCGTTCCAGGCCCTTTTTCTATGCATGTCGATGAGGATTGAGCAATGAGTGATCCGCTGGACAAAGCCACATCAAAAGCCCCGGCGACAGTGGGGGAGGGATGTCTGAGTCGGTTTGATCCGGATGACCTGGACAACGATGACGGCACCGATTTTCCCGGTGCCGCCCAATTGTGGGAGCGCGAGCGGGGCAACTTCGAGCCCGAGGGCAAGTAATCGTCCCCCAGGATCAGATCCGGAAACTGCCCACCAGTTGCTTCAATCGCGCGGCTTGCTGCTCCAGGTCGGAACAGGCGCGCAGGGTGGAGTGCAGGTTTTCCACGCCTTCCTGATTAAGGGTATTGATCTCGGTAATGTCCATGTTGATCGACTCCACCACTGAGGTTTGTTCTTCCGTGGCGGTGGCGACCGACTGGTTCATGCCATCGATCTCGCCGATGCGTTGGGTCACGCTGTTGAGGCGTTCACCGGCCAGGTTGGCAATGTCCACGCTGTCGAGGCTGTGGCGCTGGCTTTCACTCATGGTGCTCACCGACTCCCGGGCGCCGACTTGCAGCTCCTCGATCATCTTCTGCACTTGTTGCGCCGATTCCTGAGTGCGATGCGCCAGGTTGCGCACTTCATCCGCGACCACTGCAAAACCGCGCCCGGCTTCCCCGGCGCGGGCCGCTTCAATCGCGGCGTTGAGTGCCAGCAGGTTGGTCTGTTGGGAAATGCTGGTGATCACCTCGAGAATCTGGCCGATATTCACCGTCTTGCTATTGAGCGCTTCGATATTGCTGCTGGAGGCGCTGATCATCGCGGACAGCTGGTTCATCGCCTTGATATTGCGCTCTACCACTTGCTGGCCGTCTTCAGCCAGGTGCCGTGCGTCGCTGGCCTGATGAGAGGCCTGCGCGGCATTGCGTGCGATTTCCTGGGCCGCGGCCCCCAATTGATTGATCGCGGCGGCAACGCTGTTGGTTCGGTTGGCCTGCTCGTCGGAGTTGACCATCGACGAGTTGGACGCACTGACCACGCGCAGTGCCACCTCATTGACCTGTTCGGTGGCCGAGGAAACTTCGCGGATCGACGTATGAATACGCTCCACGAACCGGTTGAAGGCGTTACCCAGTGTGCCGAATTCATCGTGATTCTGGATCGTCAGGCGGCGTGTAAGGTCGCCCTCGCCGTCGGCGATGTCCTGCATGGCACGGGTCATCACATGCAACGGTTGCAGGAGTACGCGGATCAGCATGCCGAGCAGCGCGATGATGATGACCACGGCAATGATCGTGGCGATGACCGCCGAGGTGCGGAATTCGCTGAGCATGGCGAAGGATTTGTCTTTATCTACTGCAATACCGAGGTACCAGTTCACCGAGGGCAAGCCCTTGATCGGCGTAAAGGTCACGATAGTGTCCTTGCCGTTGGCTTCGACTTGGCTGAAGTCTGCACTGATTTTCGGGGTGTTGTTCGGGTACACGTCAGCCAGGGTCTTCATCACCAGGTTTTTGTCCGGGTGTACCAGTACCTTGCCATCGGCACTGACCAGGAACGCATAGCCCATGCCGCCGAAGTTCAGCGCGCCAATGTTGTCCACGAGGGTTTGCAGGCTCAGGTCGCCACCGACCACGCCGATGCTCTGGGTGCCCTGGGTGCTGGGCGTGGCAACGGAAATGATCAATTTGCCGGTGGCAGCATCGATATAGGGTTCGGTCAGGGTTGAGCCGTTGCTGCTCTGGGCGCCTTTGTACCAGGGCCGTACGCGCGGATCGAAGCCCTCTGGCATCTTGGTGTCAGGGCGGATGGTGAATGCGCCCTTGCTGTCACCGACGTAGGTTGCCATGAATGAAGAGGTCAGGGCTTTCTGTTCCAGCAGGCTGGCAACCGCGGAGGGCTCGGGGTTGATGGCGATGTTTTGTGCGGCGTTTTCCACCAGGGCAATGCGCCCGGTGAGCCAGGTTTGAATGTTGCTGGCGGTGACATCCCCCATTTCATGCAGGTAGTTGTTGAGATCGTCGCGAATCGCGTTGCGTTGCAGGTAGTCGTTATAGAGGGTAAATAGCGCGAAAGCGGCGATGACGATAAGGGAGGCTGCAAGCAGGATTTTGTGGCTGAAGCGCAGATTTTTATTCATGGCTTGTAGGGTCCGCTAAGGTCTTAATATCCGAAGCGCGTCCTTATGGGAGGCGCAAAATGGCAGCGTCAAAAAAGGTGTGATACTTCTTGTGATAGCTCTGTGGGTCCATGTAGGAACTATCTGACCTATTTTTAGACTTTGTAGGTCTCACATCTGCCTGTATCGACCTGGCGACACTAAAGATTAACCATGGGTGACGAAATGCCTGACTCCACACAACTGCTTATCGGTGCCGACCTCTCCGGCCAGCCTATTGCCCAGGCCCTGCGCCTGGCCAACCGTCACGGGTTGATCGCCGGCGCCACCGGCACGGGCAAGACCGTCACGTTGCAACGCCTGGCAGAAGCCTTCAGTGATGCCGGTGTGGCCGTTTTTGCCGCGGACATCAAGGGTGACCTGTGCGGCCTGGGGGCTGCGGCAAATCCTCAAGGCAAGGTTGCCGAGCGTATCGCCGGCATGCCCTTCCTCAATTACACGGCCAAGGCCTACCCGGTCACGCTGTGGGATATTCACGGGCAGTCCGGTCATCCGTTGCGCACCACCATCAGCGAAATGGGCCCGTTGTTGCTGGGCAGCCTGCTGGAACTCACCGACAGCCAGCAGTCGGCCCTGTACGCAGCCTTCAAGGTCGCGGATCGCGAAGGCCTGCTGTTGCTGGACCTCAAGGACCTCAAGGCGCTCCTCAACCACCTGCGCTATCACCCGGAGTTGCTCGGAGAAGATGCGGCGCTGATGACCACCGGTTCCAGCCAGGCGCTGTTGCGTCGCCTGGCGGTATTGGAACAGCAGGGTGCTGAAGCCTTGTTCGGCGAGCCGGCCCTGCAGTTGGAAGATATCCTGCAACCTGCCGGCGACGGGCGCGGGCGTATCCACCTGCTGGACGCCAGCCGGCTGGTGCACGAGGCGCCGAAGGTGTACGCGACGTTCCTGCTGTGGCTGTTGGCGGAGTTGTTCGAACAGTTGCCCGAGCGCGGTGACGCATACAAACCGCTGCTGGCGCTGTTTTTTGATGAAGCGCATTTACTCTTCGCCGACACGCCCAAGGCGCTGCAGGACCGTCTTGAACAAGTGGTACGGCTGATTCGCTCCAAAGGCGTGGGGGTGTATTTTGTCACCCAATCCCCAGGCGACCTGCCGGACAGCGTGCTGGCCCAACTCGGCCTGCGCATCCAGCATGGCCTGCGGGCGTTCACGACCAAGGAACAGAAATCCCTGCGCGCCGTAGCGGACGGGTTTCGGCCAAACCCGGCATTTGATGCCTTGTCGGTATTGACCGAGCTGGGCACGGGGGAGGCCTTGGTGGGCACCTTGCAGGAAAAGGGCACGCCGGAAGTCGTCCAGCGCGTATTGGTTGCACCGCCGCAATCGCGGATTGGCCCGCTCAGCGACGTCGAACGCGCTGCGCTGGTGGCCAGTTCACCGTTGCAGGGGCGTTATGACAAGCCCATCGACCGCGAATCGGCTTATGAAGTGCTGATGTCACGCAAGGCGCTGGGGCCAACAGACGAGGCCAAGCCGGCCAGCGACGAACCGAGTTTCACCGACAAAGCCGGGGCGTTCCTGGGCACGACGGCGGGCAAGGCGCTGAAGTCCGCGATGCAGCAAGCCGCCAATCAGATGGGGCGGCAACTGGTGCGTGGCTTGTTGGGGTCGCTGTTGGGCGGTAGCAAGCGCAAATAGCGGATCAGGGCTTGGGCTTGGCGTGGGCCGCCAGTCTTTCGAGCGCCGCGCGCAAGGCTGGGTTGCTGATCCCGTCGGCGGTTGCCTGAATGGTTTCGGCCGCAGTCGTCGAAAGATCATGAGTATGTTCCACCACGCCAGGCAGGGTGGTGGGCGGCTGTACCTTGAACTGAATGCGTGTCAGCCCGGCGAATTCATCAAAGGCCATCAATTGGCGCTGCAAGCGTTTTTGCTGGTAGCGCAAACGCGTCGCCCAGTGGCCATCCGTGACAATGAGCAGCAGGTGACCTTCACGCCAGGACGCCACGCGGCAATGTTCGCGCGCGGCCGGTTGCAGCTGGCTTTCGAGCAGGCGTTGCAACTGGCCCAAGCGTTTCGCATGGCCAAAGATGGCTTTCAGCGGCTTGGCATCGCGAAGCAACACGGCGGGTGCACGGGCTGTCAGGGGGCGAAATGCCATTATTGGACACCTTAAGTAACAGAGCGGCCATCTTAGCAGAAAGCGCCTGTAGGCCCCCTGGCCATGCATCCACCGGGTGTCGTGCGTAAAATCAATAGGTAACTTCTGCGTTCCATGGGTTGAAGTTCCGGCAAAAGCCCTTATTTTAAACAAGCCCTCTCACAGCCCCATGCCAGCATCGGGGAACAACGCCACTTTCCTCACCCACGAATCCGGGTAGAATGCGCGTTCGCATGCGGCCGTGAGGGCTGCTCGGGCCACTGACGGTGCGCCCTCCATCCCTATGTGTGGAAGAACCTGCCGATATGTTTGCGCCTTTGTTAAAGAAACTTTTTGGAAGCAAGAATGAGCGCGAAGTCAAACGCATGCTCAAGACGGTGCAGCTGGTCAATGCCTTCGAAGAGCAGATG
>Ga0065714_10002835_pt1 | contig 10680 bp, 12 predicted proteins | sample MisRhiReplicate2_FD_59101 | JGI IMG/M metagenome (GOLD analysis project Ga0065714, IMG submission 59101) | Miscanthus rhizosphere microbial communities from Kellogg Biological Station, MSU, sample Rhizosphere Soil Replicate 2: eDNA_1 v2... | ecosystem: Host-associated > Plants > Roots >... | reverse complement strand
ATTATTTCTCAGAAAATTATCAAAGAATAAAATTTTTAGATATAATTAAAACTAAACCGACTTTTTCAGGTCGGTTTTTTTTAATGCTAAGAAATTTTCTTTTCTGCAATTGGAACCCATTTTCCGTCGTGACGAAGAAGTGTGATTTTATCAACGAAGAATTTAGTTTTAAATTCTTTTTCTTTATAAATTTCCCAGGCTTTCAGATAATTTTCCCAGGTCAGATCTCTGTAACCAACTGTAACGTGAGGGTTAAAAGAATAATGTTTAAAATTAAATCTTTCTTTTACCTTTAAATATAAATCCTTTAGACTTTGATTTTCTTCCGGTTTTACAAATAAAACAGGGTTTTTGGGATTCGGAAAACTACCGAAGCCATTTAATGTAATTTCAAAAGGCGAAATATTGGTGTCAATTTTTTGAAAAGCTTCATGAATATCATTTTCTAAATCCAATTCTCTTTCGAAAGGCGGAAATAAAGTGATATGTGCATCATTTTTCAATGCTTTGGAATTACTGAAATTTAAAGCTAAATCTTCTTTAAAAACCTTTACCTCATCAATAATTTCCTGATGCGGATAAATAGCGATGAAATACATTTTTTTCATACTATAAAAATAAACTTTTTAAAATTATTGATTAAAATTTCATACATAAGAAAATTATACATAAATTTGTTATGTATAAAATCGAAAATTGAAAAAGAACAGTCTTTACAAGGGAACATTACAAAACATCATTTTGAAATTACTTTCAAAAGAGGTAAAAATGTATGGTTACCAAATGACTCAACGTGCAAAAGAACTGACAAAGGGTGAACTTGAAATGACAGAAGGCGCACTTTATCCTTTGCTGCATAAGTTGGAAGGTGACGGTTTAATTACTTCTGAAATTCAGAAAATCAACGGAAGAGACCGTAAATATTATCTTTTAACAGATAAAGGAAAAAAACAGCAGGCTGCTCAGGAAGCCGAAATGAAAACCTATCTTTTTAACCTCAATACTATTTTCAATATATGATCAGCATTATTCAACAGCAGGAAATCAAATCTTTTCTTCAGAAAAGGAATCTGAGTCCCGTTATTTCTAATGAAATTTACGACCATTTTATTGTTCAGATTTCAGAACTTATGAAAAATAATCTGAGTTTTCAGGAAGCATTTCTCAAAACAAAACTCGATTGGCAATCTGAGTTGGAAATGGTAAAAGCCGATCTTTTTTCGTTCAAAAAAATTGCGAAAATTGAAAAAACCGTTTTACAGTCAAGATTCAGAAATATTATTCTTTCATCAATAGTTTTTACGATGTTTGGATTTGCGGTATTATTTTTTTTGAATGATTATTTTTATCTGATGCAGATTGGTCTGCTGGTTACACTGGTTTGCCTTCTTCTTTATAATTTTATTTTAAAAAAAATGAAATTTAGAGAGTATTATGAGTTGAGCTTTCATCCGTTAATTTTACGAAACCTTATTTTAGGATCTGTTTTGTTTTTTGGAGTAGGCTATTTTACTCAAAGTATGAATTTTTGGGAAGTGGGGATCAACAAAATATTTCTGATTTATGCAATAGCAATACAAATTCAATTATTGTATTTCAGAACTAAAAAAGTAAATGTTTTATTATAAAATTTACAATAATGAACTCTGCAGAAGAAAGAGAAATTGATGATTACCTGATTCTAAACAGACTTCCACTTGATATTTTGCTGGAAGTGCGTGATCATATGATTTCGCAGGTTTCAGATCTTCAGGTCAGAGAAAATCTCGATTTCGAGAAGGCTTTTTTAAAAACTAAAATTGCCTGGGAGCCGGAATTTAAAATGACGAAGTATTTCTTTTTTTATAAAGAAGAAATTTCTGTTCTCGAGAAGAAAATTGTAAAAACTAGATATAATTATATTTTAAGGAAATCTTTTGCCATTGCATCTTTGTTTTTTGTGATCAATTTACTTACAATCTTTTTTTCTAAAACACAGGATTTTTATGGTATTCTATTTAAAATACAAAACGGATTGATCTTTTTTGTTCCAATTGCACTTTGGCTTCTAAACTATAAGAGCAGAAAATTTTTCAGAACTGATTACAAATATAAAGGGAAATTATTTTATACAATATATCAGCAAAATATTACACTGCTTATAGTTTGTCTTTCTTCAATGGGACAGATTGTTATGCATAAAGGAGGATCTGCGTTTCAATTTTTTAAAACTGATCTTCCGGTAGACATTGTTTCTGTTTCATTAACCCTTTTAATTCCTTTTTTAGCACATACTATTTTGATTTTTGGAACAATTAATTTATTTGAGCATAACAAAACTTTAGAAAAAATTCAGAGTTTCATTAAAATTTCGGAAACTGATTAAGTATAAAAAGTAAATCTTTTTTATTTTGAAATCAAATCACAAAACCAGAATACATATTCTTCGTTATGATCTTGAAGATTTGATTTTGGTTTCGGGTATGTTTTTTTAACGACTTCTCCAATTTCAAACAGAATTGGATTTTTAAAAATCGGTCCGTCAAAAGTGAAGGTATGAAATTCTCCGTTTTCTCCGCAAGGATCAACATTTTTTGGTAAATCTTTAATGAAATTTTTATCAATAATTCTTCCGGCAAAACTTTTATCAAGATATGTTTCGTTAACGCAAGTGACAATTGTTTTAAAGCCAAGATCTAAAAACTCGTTGATGAGACCGGAAGTATTTTGTTTCCAAATTGGGAAAACGGCTTGCATTCCGATGGATTGTAACTGATCTTCACGATATTTTCTTAAATCTTCGAGAAAGATATCTCCGAAAATAGAATGAGTAACGCCTTGAGATTGTATTTCCTCCATCGTTTTATTCATAATTTCACGGTATTCTTCCATTGAAGGTTCTTTCGGCAGTTCCATTTTAACTAAATTTAAACCTAAACTTTCAGCTTGCCTTTCTAAAAGAGAAACACGAACACCGTGCATTGAAATTCTCTGGAATTCCTTATTAACGCTTGTCAGCAAAGAAGTGACTTCAAATTGGTCTTCCTTTAAAATTTTATATAATGCAAGCGCAGAATCTTTTCCGCTGCTCCAGTTGAAGATGGCTTTGGGCTTCATAAATCCATTGTGTTTTATTTTGCATCATTCATTTCTGCCTCGAACTGTGCTAATCCAGCTTTCGTACTTCCTTTGTCAGTACCTTTTTGCCATTCTTTCTCTGCTTTTACTTTATCACCCAAGCTGTAGTAATAACTTCCTAAAGCTGTATGGCCTTCCACTTCGCCCATACTGATGATTTTCTGTCCCAATTTGATGATTTCAGGATTTTGTTTTGGCTTTTTTGTTTTGCTCGTCAAGACTGCACCCATTCCGCCAATATCTTCCATCACCATCAGTCCAAATTTCTCCATACAGGCTTTTGCTAAACCTCTATTGCATAAATCGTCAATGGTTTTGGTATAATTCCCCATTGCACTTTCGTCAAATAGTTTTTCCAGATCATTGCTTTTAGCTCTGGTCTTCTTGTAATATTCATACAGAAGTTGAGCATTTCTTTTGGCTGAAGCATCGTCTTTTCTGTTATTTTCTGCAATGCTGTCTTTTTTCAAGTCCCATTTTGTATTTTTTACCCAGGTTGAATTACCGCTCAGACGATTTTTAGAAATTTTAAATATAAAAATATCCTTATCCGGAAATACTACCACAGAATCGCCTTTTACAAAATAATCACCTTTTCCGTATCCTGCGATATCCACTTTCCCATTGCCATCAAAAGCAAAATAAGAATATAAAGATTCTTTAGATTGGGTCATAAAATAACCTTGAAGATTGTTGTCAGCTTCTTGTGCATTCAATAGTACACTGGAAATTATTCCCATCAGTAATAAAATATATTTTGTCATTTGAAAATTTATGAGAGTAAAAGTAAGAAAAAACCTCAAAGAAATTTCTTGAAGGTTTTCTGTAGTGGCAAAGTTTAAATTAAGCTATTTGCTTGGTGGTTTTCCAAAATTATTTAGATTACTAATCTCTGTTTTTTCGCGTTCCGCAGCCTGTCTTTTTTGCAGTTCTTCAGAATTTCTATCGACATCGCTTTTTTGAGGAACTTCCATCGGATAAGATTTACACGAGACAGCAGATCCCATTAAGTAAATTGCTGAAATTGTTCTGATAAAACTTTTCATTTTTAATATTTCTTAAAGTAAAAGTACAAAAAACCTCAAAGAAACTTCCTTGAGGTTTAATTTATATTTAAAACAGTTAGCAGTTAAAGCAGTCTGCCTGACACGGGCCTACATATTTCTACGATATTTACCGCCTACTTCAAACAAAGCATTGGTAATCTGCCCAAGCGAACAGTATTTCACGGCATCCATCATGACATTAAATAAATTTTGCTGATTGATGGCTGCGTGTTGCAAAGTTTTTAGAGCGGCTTCGGATCTATCTTCATTAGATTTCTGGAAATTATGAAGTGTTTCAATCTGTACCTGTTTTTCTTCCTCAGTTGAACGGATCACTTCTCCCGGACGAACCGTTGGCGAACCGTCTTTTCCAAGGAAAGTATTTACCCCGATGATTGGATATTCTCCGGTATGCTTCAACCATTCGTAATGCATCGATTCTTCCTGAATTTTTGAACGTTGGTACATCGTTTCCATTGCACCCAAAACACCACCTCTTTCCGTAATTCTGTCGAATTCTGCGTAAACAGCTTCTTCCACCAAATCCGTCAATTCTTCAATAATAAATGAACCTTGAAGCGGGTTTTCGTTTTTCGCCAAACCTAATTCTTTATTAATAATCAACTGAATCGCCATCGCTCTTCTTACAGATTGCTCCGTCGGAGTCGTGATTGCCTCGTCATAAGCATTGGTGTGAAGCGAGTTACAGTTGTCATAGATTGCGTATAAAGCTTGTAAAGTCGTTCTGATATCATTAAAATCAATTTCCTGAGCGTGAAGCGAACGTCCTGAAGTTTGAATGTGATATTTCAACATCTGGCTTCTTTCGTCTGCTCCGTATTTCAGTTTCATCGCTTTTGCCCAGATTCTTCTGGCGACACGTCCGATCACTGAATATTCAGGGTCGATACCGTTGGAGAAGAAGAAAGATAAGTTCGGTGCAAAATCATTGATGTCCATTCCTCTTGACAAATAATATTCAACATAAGTGAAACCATTTGCCAAAGTAAACGCCAACTGAGAAACCGGATTCGCACCCGCTTCTGCAATGTGATAACCAGAAATAGAAACCGAGTAGAAGTTTCTTACTTTTTCTGTGATAAAATATTCCTGCACGTCACCCATTAATCTTAAGGCAAATTCAGTGGAGAAGATACAGGTGTTCTGAGCCTGATCTTCTTTTAAAATGTCAGCCTGAACGGTACCACGAACTGTCGCAATAGTTTTAGCTTTAATTTCAGCATAAACTTCAGTAGGAATAACTTCATCTCCTGTAATTCCTAATAATTTTAACCCTAAACCATTATTGGAAGGAGGTAATTCTCCGTTATATTTTGGTCTTTCCAGGCCTTTATCGTCGAATTTTGCTTTTAAAGCTTTTTCAACATTTGCTTCCAATTTATGTTCAGCAATATATTTTTCAACATTCTGGTCGATCGCAGCATTCATAAAGAAAGCCAGCAACATCGGAGCCGGTCCGTTGATCGTCATTGAAACCGAAGTCATTGCATTCACCAAATCAAATCCTGAATACAGTTTTTTTGCATCATCTAAAGTGGCGATGGAAACTCCCGCATTTCCGATTTTACCATAAATATCCGGTGGTAAAGCTGGATCTTGACCGTACAATGTTACAGAGTCAAACGCTGTTGATAAACGTTTTGCATCCATTTCCGCAGAAACGTAGTGGAATCTTCTGTTGGTTCTTTCTGGTCCTCCTTCTCCGGCGAACATTCTCGTTGGGTCTTCCCCTGTTCTTTTGAAAGGATAAATTCCGGCGGTGTAAGGAAATCCTCCCGGAAGATTTTCCTGACCCTTCCATTTAATCAAGTCACCCCAATCAGTGTATTTTGGTAAAGATATTTTTGGAATTTTTAAATGAGATAAAGATTCTGTTGAGGTTTCAACTTTAATTTCTTTTCCACGAACGAAATATGAATAAAATTCAGCTTTGAAAGCTTCTTTCGTATCACCCCAATTTTTTAAGAAGTCGATATTTTCCTGTTGAAGATCTTTTTCAGCTTTCTGATATTCAGCATCCAAAGTTTCATTAGAAAGGAATTTTTTCACTCCTTCAATATGATACATTTTTCTTGCTAATTCAGCCTGTTTTTCAACATTAGCATCGTAAATTCTATTATTTTCAACAATTTCCGATAAATAACGAACTCTTTTTGGAGGAATGATGGTAATATCTTCAGAAACTTCCTGTTCAACAAATCCTTGTAAGTTTAAACCTGAATACTTCTCGTTAACTTTTTCAATTAATCTATTGTATAAATCAGTCGTTCCGTGGTCGTTGAACTGAGACGCTTTAGTCGCATAAACCGGCATATCATCCAGCGGACTTTCCCACAACAAATGGTTTCTCTGGAACTGTTTTCTTACGGCTTGAAGTGCATCTAAAGCACCACGTTTGTCAGATTTATTTAAGGCAACCAAATCCGCATAATCCAACATGTCGATTTTTTCCAACTGCGTGGAAGCACCGTATTCAGGAGTCATCACGTACATTGAAACATCTGCAAAATCTGAAACCTCTGATCCTGATTGTCCAATTCCTGAAGTTTCCAAAATGATAACATCAGGATGAGCCAATTTCAACACATTCAATGCTGAATGAATGAACGGAGAAACAGAAACGTTGTTTTCTCTCGTTGCCATCGAACGCATATAAACTCGCGGATCATTGATCGCATTCATACGAATTCTGTCACCCAACAATGCACCTCCGGTTTTCTTTTTCGAAGGGTCAATGGAAATAATGGCAATCTTTTTATCTGTATTGGAACGTAAGAAACGTCTAACCAATTCGTCTGTCAATGAAGATTTTCCGGCTCCACCTGTACCTGTGATTCCGATAATTGGGATATTTAAATCTTTTGATTTTTCGTCAATGGCTTTTACCAGCTCAGGTTTTTCTTCTGAAAAGTTTTCAACGGCAGAAATAATTTTTGCAATACTTGTAGAATTTTCAAAACTGATATTATCCAAATCTTCAGCGATTACTTCTTTTCCGGTTGCGAAATCTGATCTTTTCACCAAATCATCAATCATTCCTTGAAGACCAAGCTCACGACCGTCGTCCGGAGAATAAATTCTGTCGATGCCATAAGACATGATATCCTCGATTTCTTCTGGCAGAATTACACCGCCGCCTCCACCGAAAATCTTGATTTGCGGAGAGTTTTTCTCTCTTAAAAGGTCATAGATATATTTGAAATATTCGTTGTGACCGCCTTGATATGAAGTTAGTGCAATTGCGTTGGCATCTTCCTGGATCGCTGTGTTTACGACTTCTTCAGCAGATTTGTCGTGACCAAGGTGAATGACTTCACATCCCGTTCCTTGGATCACACGGCGCATAATATTGATGGCCGCATCGTGCCCATCGAATAACGATGCTGCGGTTACAATTCTTACTTTGTTTGTTGGAGTATATTTTTGGGTTTCCATATTGATTGTAGAAAATTTCTAAGTTTCCAAATATAACAATTTAATAAAAACTTATTTTAATTATTCAAGATATTGATTTTTAAATATTTAAATAAATCTTTTAAAATATAAGTTTCCTGTTTTAAGTTTTAAAAAAAACTTTGTCTTTCATTGAGATTAAAACGCAATGGAAGACAAAGAAAATTAAATGTAATGCCGCAGTCAAGATAAACAAGGCCGTTTCACTTATTTTCGAAATACAAAGTTTTTAAAATGTACAGCGGAAAAGGACTTATTTAATTGTAAGAGTTTCTTCTCAAAATAAAATTCGTTATTTTTGCGTCATATTAAAATAGTATGCAGAAAGCACTGATGTATTTCGCTTTGGGAACGGTTCTCAGTTTTGTGATCAATTATTTTTTCATCAGCAGTGAAAATATTGGTTTAGATGTTTTTTATGCGATTGCTTTCGGCTTAGCTTGGGGCTTATCTTACTATCTTGATACTCCGAAATTTACTTTAGTTCAAAAATTACTGAGTTCTTTTGCGGCAATGGGACTATTGGTTTTAATTGGTTCGTTGATATTCAATCTAGAATTGGCAATTCCTGCTATTCTGAAATTCTCTACGGTTTTTGTGGCGTATTATTTAATTGCGAGTTTCAGAGCCAATAAATCTTTGCGTAATTAATATTGCTTCAAAAATTCTTTTGTGAAAAATGGTCTTTACAATATTTGAATCTGATCATATATATAGATGCGGATTTATTAAGTTTAAATATGTTTTCACAATCTAAAAATAATTTGTACCTTTGCACACCCTTATGGGGAAAATTATGTTTAATCTTTAACTAAAACGTGTGAATACATTAAGTTACAAAACTGTTTCAGCGAACAAAGCTACTGCAAATAAAGAATGGGTTGTAGTAGACGCTGAAGGACAACCGTTAGGAAGACTAGCTTCTAAGGTTGCAAAGATTTTGAGAGGTAAGCACAAAGCAAACTTTACACCTCACGTAGATTGTGGTGATAATGTTATTGTTTTGAATGCTGGGAAAGTTACACTTTCCGGAACCAAGTGGGAAGACAAGACTTACATTTGGCATACAGGTTATCCTGGAGGTCAAAAGTCTATGACGGCTACTGAACTTCTAAAGAAAGATTCTTTAAAAGTATTGGAAAAATCTGTAAAAGGTATGCTTCCAAAAACTAAGTTAGGATCTGCTTTGTTCAAAAACCTTTATTTATATGAAGGAACTGAGCACAAGCATGAAGCTCAACAGCCTAAAACACTTAATATTAACGAATTTAAATAATTAATATGTCTATAGTTCACAAAATCGGAAGAAGAAAGACTTCTGTAGCAAGAGTTTATGTAAAACCAGGTTCTGGTGTGATTACAGTAAACGGTAAAGAAGCTGCAACTTATTTCTCTACAGACGTAATGGTTTATAAATTAAATCAGCCGTTTATCCTTTCTGAAACTGCAGGTCAGTATGACGTTACCGTAAATGTTTTCGGTGGTGGTAATACAGGTCAGGCAGAAGCTATCAGATTAGGTATTTCTAGAGCGCTTTGCGAAATCAATGCTGAGTACAGATTGTTGTTGAAGCCTGCAGGTTTACTTACAAGAGATGCAAGAATGGTAGAAAGAAAGAAACCAGGTCAGAAAAAAGCAAGAAAGAGATTCCAGTTCTCAAAACGTTAATTTTCAGACTTCAGACTTCAGATTCAGGATATCAGATTTCAGAATTTTTTCTGTCTGTTGTCTTATATCTGAAAGCTATTTATCAAAACAAAAAAATTGCCCGTTACGTTTAGCATCCAAACACTTCTCCCATCTAAAGAAGTCGTTGATTGTTTAAGAAACGGAAAGTAAACTAACAAAAACAGAAAACATGGCAAAAGCAAATGTAAAAGACCTTCTAGAGGCTGGTGTACACTTCGGTCACATGACTAGAAAGTGGAATCCAAATATGGCTCCATACATTTTTATGGAGAAAAATGGTATTCACATTGTAGACTTACATAAAACAGCTGTTAAATTAGATGAAGCGTGCAGCGCTTTAGAAAAATTAACTTCTGCAGGTAAAAAAGTTCTTTTCGTAGCTACCAAAAAGCAAGCGAAAGAAGTAGTTGCTAAGCACGCTGCTGAACTTAATATGCCTTATATTACAGAAAGATGGCCGGGAGGTATGTTAACGAATTTCGTTACAATCAGAAAAGCTGTAAAGAAAATGAACTCTATCGACAAAATGAAAAAAGACGGTACGTTCGAAACTTTATCTAAAAAAGAAAGATTACAAGTTGACAGACAAAGAGCTAACTTAGAGAAAAACTTAGGTTCTATCTCTGACATGGTGCGTCTTCCTTCTGCAATCTTCGTTGTAGATATCATGAGAGAACACATCGCTGTAACTGAAGCTAAGAAATTAGGTATTCCAGTTTTCGGTATTGTTGATACAAACTCTGACCCAAGAAAAGTTGACTTCGTTATCCCAGGAAACGATGATGCTTCAAAATCTATCGATATGATCTTAAACGTAGTTTCAGATTCTATCAAAGAAGGTCAGTCTCAGAGAAAAGCTGATAAAGAAAAATCTAAAGAAGAAGGAGAAGTAGTATCTGCTGATAAAGATGCAGATTTCGACGCTGCTGCTGAATAATTGAAGATTTATCTTTAAAATAATAAAACCGCTGAATATCTTTTCAGCGGTTTTTGTTTTTTTATCATTGAGGCACATTACAGTTTTTTCTTTCGCCTTTTAGGTAGAGTGCTTTTCTTAGCTTCTTTTTCCGAAGCTTTATTTGGTCCGTTCTCAGCGATTAAATCTTTTCCGTAGGACGATTTTGGTTCTGGATTTTTTAAAACAACAACCAGACTTTTGCGGATATCTTTTGAACTTTGATACTTCACATCACACACATTTCCCGAGAAAGTATAAAGATCTTTGTTTAACACAATAAAGTTTTCACCCTTTGCAGGAATGGCGAGATTGTAAAACTTCTTTCCGGATATCACCAAAACCAGATCGCAGTCGGAATTATTTTTAAGCAGAAGAACAGCTTCATTATGATTGATA
>Ga0065714_10003835_pt1 | contig 10698 bp, 4 predicted proteins | sample MisRhiReplicate2_FD_59101 | JGI IMG/M metagenome (GOLD analysis project Ga0065714, IMG submission 59101) | Miscanthus rhizosphere microbial communities from Kellogg Biological Station, MSU, sample Rhizosphere Soil Replicate 2: eDNA_1 v2... | ecosystem: Host-associated > Plants > Roots >... | reverse complement strand
TGAAAAGTATCAGCTGACTATGGATGTACGTTCAGATGCTGCTATATCGTATCCTACTCAGGCACATGTAACTCCGGGAGCATATAAACACTGGGATTTCTTTGGAACAATTCCTTCAACACCTACCTGGACTACTTATTCTAAAGAAATTACTATCTCTGCAGAAATGGCAACCTGTGGTGCAATAGCTTTTAATCTGGGTAAGGGTGCTACTACTTTCTATTTTGATAACATCGTCTTAAAAAAGTACAATGCCCTTGGAGGAAGCACTTCTATTGAGAAAACACCGGAGCAAAAGAAAATTCTTATTACTGAAGCTCTTGATAAATGGACATCGGGCATGGTAACTGCCAGTAAAACGTATGTAAAAGCCTGGGATGTAGTTAATGAACCAATGGACGATGGAAGTCCTTATACTTTAAAAACAGGAGTTGGTAAAACTTTGAAATCAGATGAATTTTACTGGCAGGATTACTTAGGTAAAGAGTATGCGGTCGAAGCTTTTAAACTGGCAAGAAAATATGGCAACCCAACCGATAAACTTTTTGTAAATGATTACAATCTCGAATACAGTCTTGATAAATGCAAAGGACTTATACAGTATGTGGGATACATTGAAAGCAATGGACAAAAAGTGGACGGTATTGGTACTCAAATGCATATTACCATCAATTCAGATAAAGAAAAAATTGCGAGTATGTTTCAATTACTTGCAGCAACTGGCAAGCTTATAAAAGTTTCTGAACTTGACGTTGCTGCAGGACTTAGCCCGACAGCAGCCGATCTTCAAAAGCAGGCAGATATGTATAAATATGTTGTGGATATGTACGCTAAGTATATCCCCGCAAATCAGCGCTACGGAATCACTGTGTGGGGAGTTACAGATAGTAAGGCTGATTCTTCCTGGTTGCCGGGACAGCATCAAAGTTTATGGAATATTGACTTTACCCGTAAGTCTTCTTATAAAGGATTTGCTGACGGGCTTATAGGGCTGAAATAGTATTTCTTTTAAGGGTAACTTCTTTTTGCAGCTATAATTGGTCTTGTATCTTTAAGTTGGGAATAGGGTCATAAGTTTATCAGAGAAACAGCTGCTGTTGAGGTTGCTACATAGTGGCCTCAACCTACTTTAAAGCTAAGCATTAAATAAAAAAAGTTTATTGAAATTCGTTTCAATAAACTTTTTTTTATGACATANTTCAAAACAATTAGAGGCTTCGTAAATCTTAATTTTTGGTCATTTTCTGTCCTTCATTATTTATCATCATTGACNTCATTTTTTTTAAGATGCTCTTCCATATATGATTTTGGACACATACCGTAAAATTGCTTAAAGCTTGTTGAAAATTTAGAGATATTAGAAAACCCTACTAAATAGGCAACTTCAGAAATATTTGTCTGTTTGGAAGCCAATAATTCTCCGGCTTGCTTCAGTCTGATATTTCGAATCAGATCTCTCGAAGACTGATTCGTAAGTTCCTTTAATTTTCTGTGCAAATGAACGCGGCTGATTCCAATCTCTGAGGCAATCATCTCTACATTCAGGTCAGGGTTGCTTAGGTTGTTATTTATAAAATTCATTATTTTCAGAATCAGCTTCTCATCAGCTGATTCCATTTTGATTTTTTTAATTTTATCCTCCTGGCCCTGATTACCGCTAAAGTTGTTTTTTAATAAATCTCTCGTCTTAATAAGATTCACTACAGTTTTTTTCAATATTTCCATATTAAAAGGTTTAGTAATATAGGCATCAGCACCTATATCAAGACCTTCAAGCTGATTGTTATCATGCGATTGTGCTGTCAGCAGTATAATAGGAATGTGATTGATATTTATATTTTTCTTGACTTTTCTGCAAAATGTAATACCATCCATTACAGGCATTTTAACGTCACTGATAATAAGATCCAGCGGTTCTTTTAGAACGAGTTCCAAAGCTTCTTTTCCATTAGAACTGGTAAGGACTTTGTAATGAGTCGCTAATTCCTTAAAAATATACTCCCTGATTTCTTCATTATCATCAACAACCAAAATTTTTCTTTTGCCAGTCGCGCCGGTACTAACGTATTCCTGAGGTTTTTCTAATGCAATAGCGGCTATGTCAGATTGAAAATCACTGATTTCTGTTTCGTNATTTTTATCTTCTAAATCTTCCAAATCCTCTTTTATCTGATCGTTTCCTATTGGTATGGTAATAATAAAACGGCATCCGGAATTTTCAGCGTTGTTTTCGACAGTTATTGTTCCATTGTGTAGTTCTACAACAGATCTGGTTAAGTGCAGACCAATACCGGTTCCTTCATGATGTTGTTTTTTACCATTTTTGGCCTGATAAAATCTGTCAAATATTTTGGCTCTGTCTTTCTCATGTATTCCGGTTCCATTATCAGAAATAGTCACGGTAAATGTTGGCAATGATGTATTGTCGGGATCTGATACCCTATTTTCTTCAATAAAAATATCAATTCTGCCATCATTATGTACAAACTTAACAGCGTTTGAAATTACATTCTGAATTATTCTGTCAAAATACTTCGGATCAACCCAGGCATGCAATTGTGGTTTTTTATAATGTAGTTCTAACTGGATATTTTTTTCCTGAATCGGTTCTTCAAATAAAAGACTNAGTTCCCGGATNGANGNTATAATATCTGTTTTTTTTAAGTTTAAAAAAACCTGNCCCTGATCAATTTTGCGTACATCCATTACCTGATTAACAAGCTGTAGAATTTTCTCTGAATTACGGTACATAACCTGATACCATTTCTGTCTTGCANGNTCGGGATCTGAATTCATTAATTTTAGCAACGGATTAATAACCAGCGATATTGGCGATTTTATATCATGAGAAATATTCGTTAAAAACTGTAATTTCGCCTCATTTATCTGCTTGTTTTGTAAATGTTCCTGAATTTTTTTCTGCGTTAATTTTCTTTGTTTAAGCTGTACTGAAACAAAATACAGAATTGCTATAAAAAGTAGCCAATACAAACATTTTAACCAAAATGAAAAATACCAAACCGGATGTATTGTAATGATAAGGGGGCGTACGCTGGTATATTTGCCGTAGAGTTCTGCTTTGACTTTAAAATTGTAGGTACCTGGTTCCAGATTATCAAAAGTAACCGTGTTAACACCCTGCTGTAATTTGTTCCATTTGTTTTGCTCAAGAGAATAGAAATAGGTAATATGCTGCTGATTGGTAAAATCAAGAGTTGAAAATTCAATACTGAATGAATTGTCATCATGGCTTAAATCTACCGAACTGGCATCTATTAGAGCACTGTTGACAATTTCAAACTGATCTGATTTCATTCCTTTTTTTACAGATTTATCCTGTATATAAAAACCAGTGATATACACATTAGTGCTCTTGGCATTGTATGTTATTTTGTCTGGATTGAAATACGTAATACCCTTCATTCCTCCAAAAATTATTGTCCCGTTTTTGTCTGTATAGGAAGCGTTTTTACTGAATTCATTCCCTTGCAGGCCATCATTAAAATAAAAATTGGAAAATTTTTTGCTTTTTGAATTGAATTTGGAGATGCCGTGATTCGTACTCATCCACAAGTTATTATTTTTATCTCTTTCTATGGCACATATAATATTACTGGGTAAATTATTGTCAGTAGTATAAGTAACTAAATTTTTTCCATCTTTTGGCTGATAAATAAGACCTTCCGAAGTTCCAATCCATAAATTCCTTTGAGCGTCCTCGTTTATGGAATATATAATTTTTTGCGGAAGCGTATGATTTAAACCTTTTGTTTTAATGTAATTTTTGGTTTTGAGGTCCAGACAATATAGTCCGTCATACGTTCCAACATAAAGCCTGTTGTTTTGGGCAGGCAAAATACAATTGACATATAAGTTGCCTAAGACGTTTTTACGGTCCTTTGAATTTGAATCATTATTGACTACTTGATTTGTATTCAGATTTATAGAAAAAAGTCCGGCTCCGAGGGAACCAATCCAGAGGTTTTTATTTTGGTCTTCGGTAATGGTGAATATGCTTTTTACAGGTTTATTCTCCTGATCATATAATGTATTTATAAAATCAAATTTATTGGTGCTTCGATTAAGTTTGGCAAGCCCATCCATATACGTTCCAATCCATAAATTACCGTTTGAATCTTCAAAAACGCACATAACGGTCAATCGCTTATTTCCTTTTTTATCAATACTATAATGATATTCTTTTTTATTATCTGCTGAAATACCATATAAGCCGTCTCCATCTGTGCCCACCCACAATATGCCCTTTTTATCCTTATATACGGCCAAAACACAGCTCGAACCAATAACATTATTGGATAGGGATTGATAGCCTAAATAATTGAAATTATTCTCTTTGGGAGGCAGTAATAATATTCCTTTCTGATAAAGTCCCATCCAGAGGTTTCCGGATTTGTCCTCAATAATAGAATGGACTTTGGACATCGAAAAATCAAAATTGGAGACATTAAAATTGGCTGATGTTATTTTCTTTTCCCGGGGATCATATACATGAAGTCCCATTCCGTCGGTACCAATTAATATTTTATTGTTTTTATCTAAAAAAAGCTTTTTTATCGGCAGAGATGCAGAAGGACTATAGGATATAAATTTTTTTTCTTCCTTATTATAGATATAAAGTCCATGGTTAAGNGTTCCCACAAAAAGATTTCCATTTCTGTCTTCGCAGATACTGGTAACATTGTCAACATCTTCTTTTGAAAGAAAAACCTGTTCGGCAGTGTTATCAGGTTTAACCTTCCATAGCCCGCGATCTTGTGTTAAGATCCATAAATTGCTCTTTTTATCCTCATAGATTTCATGGATCATAGTGGTGGGAAGAGCAATTTTTGCTGGTAGGGCAATAGTATTTTGTTTTTTAAATTCAATTTTAAAAATTCCATAACCAGAGGTTGCAACCAGTATATCCCCATTTCTTCTATGTAACATACTGCTTACATGTGCCGACATTTTAGTAACACCATCAATTGTCATTAAGACATTGGTAAAGGAGTCGGTGGCATGATTGTAAATCTGTAAGCCGTTAATAAATCCAAAAAATAAGTTTTTGTTCCGGTCTTCAAAAATTGTTTTAACGTAATTATTTAAGGCAGTGTCAGGATTATTTTTCAGGTGTTTGTAAATGACAAATTTTGCACCGTCATATCGGTTTAAACCATCTTCAGAAGCAATCCAAATATAACCTTTACTGTCCTGATAAATACTGTTTATCAAACTGCTTGACAATTGCGAATCTGAAGTATAAAGCCTGCCAGACTGAGATCTTAGAGCAGCAGGTAGCAGCAAAAGAAGTAGGATTATAATTTTTAGAGTTTTCAAAATAAAATGAGAATAGGTTAAACTTGTGATCAAAAATTACTAACGGTAATTTTATATCAGTTTTTTGGTTAAAAATGCTGTTAATTATAGATTGTAAATACTTTTATATTGAGAATCTTAATGGAAGAAAAACCAGTAAGCATAAAATAAAACCAACATATATACCTTGTTTTAAGTAGTAAATTGAGTACCCTAAAAACGTAAATAGTATATTTAATATGCGTTAGTTACCTGAATACAAGTTTAGGAGATATAATTCAAATCAGCAAATTTATTCCTTAAAAAAAGCAATTTTTTTTGCATTTGAAGCGGTTTTAATAGTCAATTAATTTGTTTAAAGTAAAAATATAGTCATTTTATTGAGAATAATATAAAATATCGCTACAAATGTAAAAAACACACTTAAATTGTTTAGATAATTACTGTTTTATTGAAAATTTCGTAAATCTTAAAAATTTTGATTTACATAAAAATAGAGGTGAAACTTTTTGCTGTATCTAAATTTATAAGCGGTTTTTTAGGTTTTCTGCTCGCTGTGTAACGTAGTGTAAATTATTTGTTACACTAAAATAATTTTTATTTATTTTTTTAAAATAGTTTTACCTTAAGCTTTTTCATACCCTTAATAGTTTGGTTATTCCGGCTTAAAGACTCTTAATAAACAGTCTTTAACTGGTAAAATGAGTTTGCAAGTGTTTAGAGTACTTACGTTCTCAAAATGCAACTAATGCCCGAGTTAGTCCGGGCATTTTTTTTGTTGCATGGGTGGCGAATTATGTGGGACCTAATTTAGATATATAGGTGTTTTGAAGGCGAAGGAAAGGAGGTATTTCCCAAGCTGATAATTACTATTTACTCAATATAGAGGTCTTTTGAGGTTAATCTGGAGTTTACTTATAACGTTATTAAATCATAAATAAAATGAAGAATTTTATTAAAATCTTTAAAATAGAAGTGGTATTGTTTTTAATTGGTATTCCTTCTATCGCTCAAAATCCATTAATCAGAGACCAATTTACAGCAGATCCTTCTGCAAGAGTATTTGGTGACAGAGTGTATGTATTTCCGTCACACGATATACTAGCAACGGAAGGTAAAGGGCGCAAAGACTGGTTTTGTATGGAAGATTATCATGTGTTTTCTTCAGCTAACCTGACCGACTGGACCGATCACGGAGTTATTGTGCAGCAAAATAAAGTAGAATGGGTTAAGCCTGATAGCTATAGCATGTGGGCGCCGGACTGCATAGAAAGAAATGGTAAATATTATTTTTATTTTCCGAGCATTCCAAAAGACACCGTTACTTATAAAAAAGGTTTTACAGTAGGGGTGGCTATTGCTGATAAACCTGAAGGACCNTATAAAACGGAACCNTCTCCCATAAAGGGCGTTNGCGGAATCGATCCTAATGTCTTTATTGACAAAGACGGACAGGCTTATTTGTACTGGTCCGGAGGAAATATTTTTGTGGCTAAATTAAAACCAAACATGACTGAGTTAGATTCAGAGGTCAAAATAATTGAAAATCTTCCTGCTAAAGGCCTAAAAGAAGGCCCGTATATGTTTGAAAGAAAAGGGATTTATTATTTGACCTATCCTCATGTTGACAAAAAGATCGAACGCTTAGAATATGCCACTGCTGATAATCCTATGGGACCCTTTAAAGTAACGGGTGTAATCATGGACGAATCGCCAACAGGCTGCTGGACCAACCATCATTCTGTTTTACAGTTCAAAAATNAGTGGTATTTGTTTTATCATCATAATGACTATTCACCTCAGTTTGATAAAGCAAGATCTATTAGAGCAGACTTTCTAAATTTTAATGCAGACGGAACGATTCAAAAAGTAATTCCAACACTAAGAGGTATTGGAATTACGAAAGCAACAAGTCAAATTCAAATAGACCGATATTCAGAAATAAGTGATAAAGGAGTTTCAATTTCTTTTTTAGACAGTTTAAATACGTTCAGGGGGTGGAAAACAGCCTTTACTAAATCAAATTCCTGGATACAATACAATACGGTAGATTTTAGCAAAAACAAATTAAAAACAATAACTATAAAGGCCTGGTCAGAGAAAGGAGGAATCTTGCAAGTTTGTACCAAAGGAACGGATAGAAAGATTTTAGCTGAAGTTACAATTCCAGCAGGTGCCAAATGGGACGAAATAAAAGCACCGTTATTAAAATTGGAATCCGGAATTCAGAATCTGCAGGTTATTACTAAAGGTGATAATCTAATCGAAGTGGATTGGGTTTTATTTCAATAAAAAATTAAAATCAAATAAATAATAATAAACACCAAAAAATGAAAAAGAGACAACTACTATTTTTATCCTCTTTAATGTTAGGTTTGCTATCCTTTGCAGGAATAGGAGACAAAGACAAGCCAAAAGAAAAAGCAGCAAAAAATCCACCTGTATTCTCAAACGTTATCTACAAAGGAGATGATGAAATTTATAAAAAAAATCCATTAAAAGCAGGAGAATTTTATAGTCCGGTTTTACAGGGATGTTACCCGGATCCTGCCATTACCAGAAAAGGAGATGATTATTATATGGTTTGTTCTTCATTTGCTATGTTTCCGGGAGTGCCTATTTTTCATTCAAAGGACTTAGTAAACTGGACCGATTTAGGAGGTGTTTTAAACAATGTAAACGAATTTAATCCTCATGATACAGGTATTAGTCAGGGAGTATATGCTCCCGGGATAACGTATAATCCACATAACGATACTTTCTATATGATTGTAACAGCCTTTTCAGGCGGACTCGGGAATATTATGGTAAAAACAAAAGATCCTAAGAAAGGCTGGGGAAGTCCTATTAAACTTGATTTTGGCGGGATCGATCCAAGTGTTTTCTTTGATGATAACGGAAAAGGATATATTGTTCATAATGATGCTCCCGATAAAGGAAAAGAATTGTACAATGGACATCGTGTAATTAAAGTATGGGAATATGATGTTACCACTGATAAAGTAATTCCGGGAACAGATAAAATTATTGTTGATGGAGGAGTAGATCTCTCCAAAAGACCGATTTGGATTGAAGCGCCGCATTTATACAAAAAAGACGGACACTATTATTTAATGTGTGCCGAGGGCGGAACAGGAGGAAACCATAGTGAAGTAGTTTTTATTAGTGATAGTCCAAAAGGGCCTTTTAAACCATCATCAAATAATCCGATTCTGACGCAAAGACATTTTCCAAAAGACAGAGCAAACAAAGTAGATTGGGCCGGACATGCTGATTTGGTACTGGGACCGGATAATAAGTATTATGGTGTTTTCTTAGGAGTCCGTCCTAATGATAAAGACAGGGTCAATACAGGCCGCGAAACTTTTATGTTGCCTGTAGACTGGTCTGGTACTTTTCCTGTTTTTGAAAATGGATTAGTGCCAATGGAACCCAAATTAAAAATGCCAACAGGCGTAACGGAGAACAAAACAGGAACGAATGGATTTTTTCCGAATGGTAATTTCACTTTCGAAGAAAATTTCACTTCAGATAAGTTAGATTACAGGTGGATTGGTTTAAGAGGACCTCGCGAAAATTTTGCTGCGGTTACTAAAAAAGGATTGCAGATTAATCCATTTGCAGTATCTATTAAAGAATTAAAACCAACCTCAACACTTTTTTACAGACAGCAACATAACACATTTTCTTTTGCGACCACTATTGAGTACAAACCAGCTTCCGAAAAAGATTTGGCCGGAATCGTTTGTTTGCAAAATGAAAAATTCAATTATGTTTTTGGCATTACCAAAAAAGGAAACGACACCTATGTTTTGTTAGAAAGAACAGAAAAAGGGACCTCAAAAATTATTGCAAGCAAAAAAATTGACATGAAAAAGCCTGTACGTCTTCAGGTAAAAGCAAACGGAGACAGTTATGAGTTTAGTTATGCAGTTAATGGCACTGATTTTGAAAATTTGGGAGGAGCAGTTTCAGGAGATATTTTATCTACTAATGTGGCAGGCGGATTCACCGGTGCTTTGGTAGGTTTGTATGCTACAACTGCAAATGATGCTCAGCCTCAATAAGCAAAAAATAGAGAATAGAGAATAGAGGATAGAGAATAAAGAATAGAGGATAGCCCAATTACGGAATGTATTTGGGCTTTTTTCTTTTCAACTTATACTTTTACTTTATTTAGATTTGTTTTTCTTTTTTATCATCTTCGAAATTTGCTAATTCTTTATTGACCTCTTCTAATAATTGCTGTTCGGTTGGAAGGTATAACTGATACTGACTTGCAATAATACTTTTGTTGCTTTCTGGTAATGTAAATTTAACCACACCGTCATTTTTATTAGCACATAATAATATTCCAATCGTAGGATTTTCATTCTTATTTTTTTCGATGCGATCATAATAGTTAACATACATTTGCAGTTGCCCAATATCTTGATGCGTAAGCTTATGTGTTTTAATTTCGATTAAAACAAAGCACTGAAGTAATCTATTATAAAATACCAGATCTGCAAAGAACTCATCTCCATCAATGTGAATTCTTTTTTGTCTTGCAACAAAAGAAAATCCATTTCCTATTTCCAGTAAAAACTCCTGAAGATGGGTTAGGATGGCTTGTTCGAGATCTTTTTCGTAATACGCAGCTTCGCGTTTTAACCCTAAGAATTCCAAATACATAGGGTCTTTTATAATTTCCCGTGCATCTGAAGGCAACTTTTTATTTTTAGCAACTGCCAGGACACTTTCTTTATCACTGCTCATTAAAAGGCGTTCATATAAACTGCTGTTTATTTGGCGTTCCAATTGTCGGGATGTCCAGTTGTTTTTTACACTTTCTGCGATATAGAATTCTCTTTTTTCCTGATTATCAATTGATAATAAGAACTTGTATTGTGTCCAGCTCAATTGTGTCCGCAGTGCGGACACAATTGGAAAAGTCCTGTAAAATTGACGATACCAGTTTAATTGGCGGTATGAAAATCCACTGCCGTATTCAGGCTGTAATTGTTCTGCAAGATATTTAATCAGATAAGTACCNTAGTCAGCTCTTTCTTTTCCTTCTTGCTCTTCCTCAAAAATACGTTTTCCGATAGTCCANTACATTAGGGTTCTTTCATTATCAACAGCTCTAATTGCGTTCTCTCTTGAATTTGCAATTATTGCCTTTATATCAGGAATTATAGATTGGTTTTGAAGCATTGTAAAATTTTCAGATTTATAATATACAAACGTATAAAAAAAGTAGTAAAAAGACTACGGAATAATCGTGATAAATTCATGAAATTTAAACTTGCCCGATTTTTTTGTACATGTGAAAAATGAACTGGAAGCGCCATTTGTCAAATATCTAAACTGATTATAAAATTTAAGTAACTGAAAAAAAGT
>Ga0065714_10065350_pt1 | contig 10700 bp, 14 predicted proteins | sample MisRhiReplicate2_FD_59101 | JGI IMG/M metagenome (GOLD analysis project Ga0065714, IMG submission 59101) | Miscanthus rhizosphere microbial communities from Kellogg Biological Station, MSU, sample Rhizosphere Soil Replicate 2: eDNA_1 v2... | ecosystem: Host-associated > Plants > Roots >... | reverse complement strand
TTTGGGGTAAGAGTGTCGTTGGCGCATGGCGATCCGCTTAATAAGGCTAAAAATGGTGTCCACTTACAATAGGTGTCCACCATCGCCCTAAGCGTTGGGATCAGAAAGGTGTGTTGGCCGGACGCTTACTATAATACGACGCTATTCGACCAAGGAATTACAACTGCAATTCTAAGATTTTCAGTGCATATGCATTACTACCGCACTGCCAGAACTTAAGGCCCTGTCATTTTACTGGGTAACTCACGATAGACAGGTGATCCACCAACGCAATCATTTGATCCCCACGCAACCCAACCGCCGGGAAAGCCGAGTAATCCCGATTCGCACCCGACAGATTCACGAACAGAGACTGGTCTACAAGTTCGAGCTTCACTGCTCCTGCTGGGAAGATCCCTCTACCTTTCTGGGTCAACAGGAAGGCCACAGGAAAGAACGAAAGCACACTCATGCTGCATTGATTGCGCTCATTCTGCATGGTGAACAGCTTGATGCTCTGGTGATGGCGGTGCGGAAAGAACCAGTAGTAGATGTCATGGGTATCGTCTAATGCGTGATCATCACCGAGCACAAACCGTTGCAGCGGCGTGAAGTAGGGCGTTTCTATCGGTGGGTTTCGGCACTCAGTCACAGAGGTGGCAGCGAGGATATGACCGATCATTGCACGACAGTATTTCACGGCGTTGACTGCTGTGTGGACGTGGGAAACCGGGCTATTGGCAGCAGTGAAGAAATGAGTGATCTTCCGAGTTAGTGCCTTGCACACATCGGCAATCTCACCATCATTCGCGCCGAGAGCCGTCATGTTGCACACACGGCAAATGGTTCTGAACTTGCTTCCATTCATGGACGAAATGCCCTGAACCGGATTGCGGTCTACACCGTACACCTCTGTTAAGTGGAACTGCTCGATCTTGGTTATGGTGATGCTGCCTTGTGGCGGGACGTGGTCTTTGGACAGCGTCCCGTAACTCCCACATATCACACAGTAGCCTTTGACGATCTTGGTGTGTTCGCTGCGTTTCGACAGCAACTTCGAGTGATTGCCCATCCCAGTGCTCCCAGTCCTCTGTTTGCTGCTTATAGCACGCATGTGGCCAACCCATCTCAGCTCCTGGCCCAATGTGTGACGTGACGGGCCCATATCCCGAAAAGAAGCGAAAATTTCCACCCATCGAAACGAGCCCTAATCACCTCCTATATATAGAGGGATTTTGTGAAAGGGTTCGTTTGCGCAAAAAAGACGTACTTCCAGAAATCAGTGACAAAGGCTCAACGCCAGCGGATTGACTGCTTTCTCACTTTCGTTACACAGGGTTATCCACAGGCGGTACGTTGCAACGCCCACCTAAAACACACTATCTTGTGGTCGCCTCCCTACGAAACCCTACATGCTGGGGTTTACGCCTCCTCGGACTCTCATTTCGTGAGAAAGCTCTTTTATCGGAGGGGAGGAATTCGCCTCGAAAGACCCTTTTGAGGGCCTCATCAGAGCCCCTTGAGGGGCTATAGGAGCGTTTTTGACGTCAAAGGCGAATGACGAGACGGTCAGGCAGAGAAAATTGCTCTGGATGCGCTGGAGAGGCTTGCAGCCCATTCTTGAAATCGCTTATGATGCGACCAGACGCACGAAACCGCCCAACGGGGCGGTTCTGTTGAAAGATGTCTACGAGTAGCCGCGTTTCTGTCCGCAAAAACGATACGTGGCCACTCGCATCCCCTTTGACATGCGTTTGCACGGCTAAAGAGAAGGACGCTATTTAATCTAATTGATGCCACTGCGTCAATTAGTGATTGATCAGTGGTCGCCTCTGGATACGTGCGCTGTACCTAACACCTCACGTAAATTAGAGGCTAACGCCATGCAAAACCAAAATAGCTATACCCGTAGTGTAACTCGTGAAAAGACCGTGCACGTCCGTCAGTACCAACGCTTCCGCAATGGGGCGTGGGAAGATGTGTGCCAGCATCACCGTAGCCTACCTCGGTAAGCTCTAGCGTCAAGCCACCAAGCTTGCGCTGATTTGGTGGCCCTATCCGCACGATATCTCCAGAACCTGGCCCCCCTCCGAAATCCACTGAGCACTCTTGCTCAGCTTCTGCGCTTCCGGCTGAAAAATAAGTTTGGGTCAGTCTTGCCCTCGCTGCTTAACGGCGTGCGATGGGGCTTGTCTAGTTAGCAGAAATCTAGAAATAACCTCTCCACCAGAGCCGCAACAGCGCTCTCAATGCGCCTGTGCTACTCACCTCAACGCTAATATCCAGATGCAACAAAGCCCGCACTAGGCGGGCTTATAGGGCGTTCAAAGTGGTTAGTTCTTCATAGCTCGCTGCACAGTGCTCAAGCTCACACTGAGGGCTTCAGCAGCCTTACGAAAGGACATACCGCCTGTAACGGCATCACGGATTGCCTGATCGTCAACGGTCTTCACACGGCCTTTGTAGACGCCTGACTCTTTGGCCTTGGCGATGCCTTCACGCTGACGCTCCTTGATCATCGCACGCTCAAACTGAGCAACACTCCCCAACAGGGATAACATCAGCTCCTGCATGGGGTTGGCTTCGCCAGTGAAGTGGAGCTGTTCCTTGTGAAACTGGATGGCCACACCCTTGGCAATAAAGCCCTTCACCAGTGACAACAGGTCTTCCAGTGAGCGAGCCAGACGGTCAATGGAGTGGACGTGTACCGTATCCCCCTTACGGACGAATCTCAGCATATCCTGCAAGGCAGGGCGCTCAGTGGTGGCACCGCTCACTTTGTCGGTGAACATTTCATCCAGAGCAATGCCATCAAGCTGGCGAGCGGTGTTCTGGTCAATCGACGACACACGTACATAACCGACTTGAGACATTTTGAGCACTCCGTATTCATTTGGGTCTAGAGGCTCAGAGTATCAATGTATTCATAATAAAAAATCAAGGCTATTGAATACATCCGGTGTATTCACCGACAAGTGGTCGTAAGGGTGTACCCAATTGAACACAAATCTTCACTCTCGGCGTAGCGCCCTAACGGCGTTGCTAATGCCTTCTGCGTTTGTGTCTAGGGTTTGCAAGGCTGTCAGGACATTGGTGTGTATGTCCTTGCTACCCCGCTCAAGCACCCACTTGGCGAGTTCTTCGATCCCGGCGCGTAGAGCGATCTGATTGAGTGCAATCAGCTCCAGAGCATCGCCTATAGTTTCGTTATGGGTAGTCATGGGTGTTCATCCTTGATGAGTGTGAGGGAGTCTAGCGACACCCTCACGGCGACGCTATTTACCCTTTGGCTTCGTTGGTTTCTTCGGCGGCGGGATCGTCTCTACAGTTGTAGTGTTAGGACGCCGATTTGCTTCTTTGATAGGGATGAACTCCCCGGTCTTTGAGTCCCTGCCACGCTTGTTAGCCATGTGCTGCTCCTTGATGGCTTATCGCCACGGCGGCGACACCATCAAAGCTAGCTCAGGTCAGTCTTTCCGCAAGGGGTCTGGGGATTCGTGTTTTCTGACGAAAACCGGTAATTTCGCCTCAAAATTCGCGTTTTGGTGCAGAAACCTCAGCAGCGAGCATTCTCACCGTTTCGAGCTTGGCCATGTGCCACGTAGAGCCCCGGAAATGCTGGCTCTCAGGGGAGTAGCATCAGAACTAACGTTCTAACCGGGCTTACTAAGGCAGGGGTTTCCATAGGGATTTGGCCCAGTTATTTTAGGTTTTTTTAGGTTTCGCATCTTCCTAACTCGACACCTCAAAGAGCGGGCTATAGTAAAATTCTTACCCAAAACCTCCCCCCTCGAACGAGCTGATTAAATGAATGGATGGCAAAGACTGTGGACTGTTGGGACCATACTTCTCGGAATCTACGCCATAGGATTCGGGATAGTAGAACTTGATACCAAAAGCAGCTTAATGAGGGAACACGACTCTCAAGTTAGCTGGCATCGACACCAGATTGAGACAATCAGGACTGATAAGAGTAGAGCACCGGACGGTGTTACACCAGAAACGGCAATAGCAGAGATAAAGTCAGATATTGCGGACCTAGACAATCGGTTAGAAAGAGAACTGAAAACAGTCACCCCGACTTTGATCAAAAATATTTTTACGCTTTTTGGGCTCTGGCTAGGCACTTCGGTACTTGTATATCTAGCCGGAATGATAATCCACTGGGTATATCGAGGGTTTCGCCCCAAGGCTGCGTCATGAGTCAGCCCCACGACGCGAAGCCCTTTGGTGACACTACTACGATGATTGCTGCTTCACGGCAATGTCACGGATAGTCTGAATGTTGTGATGAATTGCTGAGAGAGCAAACCAGATACCAGATGCAAGGCAACCAGCAGCGAAACCAGCCAACGCACCGACATATTGATAATTTCCGCGTGTAGCGTAGTAGCCGAACACCGTAGCAAAGAGGATTCCCAACCAAGCAATGATGTCTACCACAGTAATGACAAGGTTTTTCAGTTCCATAACTCATTTCCCTATGCTGTTCTGAGTTAGTAACAGCCTAGCACCGTGCCAGTATCGAGCTAGTCCCATGGCAAAGAATCGCCTTCATACGTCGCCGTATGACTCGGTAGCAGCACTAGGATGGCGTCTTGAACCACAACCCCATCTAGCTCATCAGCAAAACCATTGCACACCGCCGGCACAGTTACGGGTGGTTTGATTGCTGGCTTCTGCCGGTTGAACACAATTGGCTTGTATGCAGGGATACGCTCGCCATTGTCCATGGTGCTGTTGTGGCGTTCGGTGAACTCCGTCAACACGTCACGGATGGCCTCAACAGGCTTGCCGTGGAGCACGTCAAACACTGCCTGTAGCTCTTCACTGTTAAGGATTTCCCTGCGTGTGAACGTCGCGATATATGGGTCAACCCGCGTACAGATAGTGTCCAGCACTTCGGCTAGCTCTGGCCGGTGTTGGGCATGACGCTCAAGCCCCAGGAACAACACGTTGAACGGCGAAAAGACTTCGGTCTTGATCTTGTAACCACTCCCCTCCTTGCCCTCTAGCGTAGCCTTGAGTGCTGTTAGAGCCTTACCCGACATGCTGTCGAGGTTGTCTAGGTAGTCGCGCTGTTCTGGCACTGTTGGGTCTAGGTGATCATGTAGCCAGCTCAGCACTTTGTGACGCTGGGTTGGCTGGATCTTGGCAACCTTCACGACCTCAGACAGTACGTCACTGCCAATGAAATCGATGATGCGTTGCACGGTTTGCTTGCGTGGAGCGCCCTTCTCTACTGTGTATTTCGATACAAGAGCCCTACGGCTGATGCTCAAGCCACAACCGAAGTGTTGAGTACCATGTTCACGGTTTAGCTTGGTTGGAGCCACAACAAGGTTCTGAGGGTGGTAGAGGCCGATAGAGTCATGGCCTTTGACGCCGTGGATGTGGCTGATCTCGAAGTCCTTGGTCTCTCCGTAACGGTTGGCCTTGAGTTTCAGTTTGTACATGTCATACAGGGCTACCAACGATTGCACGGTATGGCCTGTGAGGATCTGGAGGGTTCCGGCACGTTCACATTCATAGGCCAAGTGATAGAGGAATGCTGAGTTGGTGGCGCGGTCGATGCGGGTTACTCGGCGTTTCTTCCTAGTGGCTTCTTTCTGGCACAGGGTGGTGCAGTAGATCTTTACGGTGCTGGTTGTTCTGAATTGCTTACTGCAATGAGGACATCTTGGGCGGCGTACAGTCTTATTCTTGCGAGGTGTCGCTGAGGTCATTAAATGCTCCGTCTCGGTTAGCAGGATGTGTAGGCTTGGGATTGATTACGCTGTAGGCATGGCGACATTGGCCACTACAGAAGGCTTCCACCTTCGGTGTTTGGAACTTGGTGAAGCAGTTACGACATGTGCATGTCTTCATGCTGTGAATACCTCGTATGGAATTGCTGGGTTACCATCTGGGTGTGTAACGATCCAGCGGAGTTGACCAAAGGGATTGATGATCTGTTTAACTACAAACTTTTTACGTGTGGTTCCGATCAGGGTCATGGCAGCGGTAAATGCCGCCCCTGATGATTTGAATTCGAATGGCAGCGCCATACAGAAAACTCCTATATAGGGGAAAGATGTGTGCTCACGCACACGGAATTGAGTCACTAAAAATGGCTACACCCCTTATAGAATAAGGCTTGGGGGCGTTTTGTATCTTGCAGATACTGCTACTAGGGCGTGAGTTACTTCTTTTCCGGCAACGGTAGACCGTGATCACTGAGAATATGAAGCTGAGCAAGTTCTTCAGACGCACCAGACAAAACTGCACGATAGAGCGTTTCAACAGTTGCCGGGAGTTGAAGCGTTACGGAGAGGCTGTAACGCTCAGTAATGTACTCACGACATGCCTGCATGTGGTCTGGTTGATTGGAGATATCGCTATACCTCATTGGTTAACCTCCTCCATTGCCTTATGAATTTTCAGGTCTATTCTCTGGTCAATCCACACATGCAAATCTTCACGCTCTTGCGAACGTTCAATTTGCAACTGATTATATTGATCACGAGATATCTTATCGGTGTAACGGTTAGCATTTTGCTCAGCAAGCAAAGCGTACTGCTGCGTCATATCGCTTGCATGATTGAACAGATAAACGGTGAGCCCACTACTCACCGCTATCTGTAACAACGCACCAAGCATGATTGCTTTGATGACATTCATTATTGAACCTCTTGCTGCCCGATTCCAGACTCACGAAGAATCTTGCCCAGCTCGTCATGAAATGTATCTTTGACCATACCTGCAATCTTCTCAGGGTCAGCCCCTTGAGGTGGGTTAATTGTGATACTCACAGAAGTAGGCTCAACAGTGATTGTATTGTTGCTATTGGTCACGGCAGTAGGTTCTTGGATAGTTGCAGCGGGCTGAGTCGGATAATATGGCTTAGGCCCTGTCATTTTCTGAATAACGTCCTCTGCACTCAAAAGCTGAGGAACGCGAAACTGGTGATATTCACCGCTTTCATCACTAGCCCTTTCAGAGAGTTGACCAATAAACTTTTCAAGCTTCAATGAAACATTGTCAAAGCTGAACTGCCCCTGCCGCGAGTCTACTTTCAATCCTGCCGCTGAACCCTCCTTATTGTAATCCCTCACATCGAACAGCCAGTTATAAAGCTTACCAATAGGCCCACCCTGACGCTGGGTATCTCCGTTAATAGCTGAATAGTCACCCACTCCCACCATCTTGGTATCAATCGGCACATCAGCTGTAGACAGCCTATCTTGTACTTTCTGCTGTTCAGTTTTCTCAGTGCCGTCTACGTTACGACCAGAAGCGAAACGGAGCATGTACGTGTTGAGTTTGGTTAGACCAAGATCAAATGTTGCTAGCGTTTCCTTCAGAGGCTGCATGGCCTCATTCAACTCTCGCTCCGCTTGAACTCTTTCCAGAATGACGGCTTTCAATTCCTGACTTGAGTTGATCTTGTTGTCATTGATGAAAGCTTGGTTCTCTGCACGCTGTTGAGCAGCGGCAATACTGTTCATCTGTTTGGCAAGAATGTCTTGGTTAGACTTTAGGTAGTTTTGCAAACCCAGATCGAAGTCTTTAGCCAAGATCTTGCCGTCAGTTACGGCCTTCTTGAACCACCCTGCTTGCTCTTCAACTTTGCCCTTGAAGTTGAGGCGAGTTGCAGCAGCCTGCCTAATAGCACTAGCCACAGGCCCACCCACAGCATCGAACAAATCGTTTACGTCACTACCCTCAGGCTTACCCTTGGCACGGATTTGATTGAGCTGGTAGTTCGCACGTTTCTGGGCTTCCTTGTCTAATGCAGCAGCCCTGAATACAGCAGCCTGATTTTCAAACATCTGAGTGGCTTGAGTCAGACTCTTACCCAGTGCCAACTGACCTTGGACAAACTGGGCATAGGACTTAGCTGATTCAACAGAAAGCTCCATACCGTACTTATTCGAGACATCTACGAAGCGTTCACGGGAAAACTTCTGATTGGCTGGATTCTTACCACCTGACTGATCAAGAGCGGTATTGAATTGCTCTGCACCACTAGCCCCTTCCTGACGTTGTTTGACACGTTCAGTTAGATAACTGACACCGCTTACAAGCCCGTACAACGCTGCTGAAGCCGCTGTAACGCCAACGGCCAAATCACCTAGGGACACACCCTCTGGCTTAGCTGTGCGAAGCTTCCAAGCAGCGAAGCGGTCCTGAGCCATGCTAAATCTCTGAGTCTGCTGTTCTGCCCTAAGAGCTGCACGAGCCTCCTTAGCCTGAGCTGTCTGCTTAGATTGGGCGTATTTCTCGGCGGCCCTGATCCCTCTTTCACGAGCAGCAATCATTGCCTGTTCGGCACGTTGCATTGCTGTGGCATGTGAGGCTGCCTGACGCTGTAGAGCAACAGTGCGCTCCTGACGCTTCAGCAAAATATCGGCTAACTTAGCCTCACGGATTCGCGATTGTTCTACTGTAGCCTGAAGCTTGGCTTTGCCGAGTTCAGTTCTAAGGCTTTCCTGTTGAGCTTTCTGCTGTTTAGCTGCTAGCACTGCCCGTTGAACTTGGTCTTTGAGAGCTGCACTCTGTAGGAAAGCTTCTTCACGCTGACCAGTTGCAATAAGTTTTTGCTCTGCCAGCTGAGTTACAAACTGTTGACGGCGAAGCTTTGAAAGCTTGGTTTCGGTGGAAAGCTCCTTGTCTAGAGACTTTCTAACAGCCGCGTCTAACTTAATTTTTTCAGCACTTGCACCTTTCCCTGTTACGCCGAAAGCCTTATTTAGTTTTACTGATAAGGCCTCAGCCTCCTTACTGACACGCTTCATTAAAGTTTCAGCAGTCTTCAGCATATTCAGAAAGCGGTGTAGTGGACCAGCATTTACATCAAAGACAAGCTTACCGGTGAGTTTGGCTATATTTTCGTTAATCATCTTGAGCCCCCATACGACTTAGCATATGGCGCATGTACACGCTGGGCGAATAGCTCGGACATTAAGTCACGGAACTTGACTAGGCTACGTCCCCAATATCTTGTATCAAGGTATCCTTCAACACAGGCAGAAACGTAGATATTGAATGCCTCAACAACTGCACGATCACCTGTGACAGCAAAGCAGATGCGGTCAGGCAGCCTAATCCATGCATAATCCAGCTCGACAGCGCGATTAAAATATCTCGCCAAGAAGAACAATACCCTCTGGCGGAAATTTAGGAGGTTTGTATCTGGAGCCAGGTACAAAATGGCGTGGTATAAACCAGAATCTTTACTAAGAAGATCTTTAAACAGTGTTTCAACTTTTTCCATTAATTTCCTCCAATAGCCGCCAATACTTCGGCTTCAATACGGGCATAATCTTTAGCGTCCTTCTCGGCTTTGGCTTGTTCTTCAGCAAGTTGTTTCTTACGGCGTTCAGAAGCTAACAACGACTCAACCTCACGCGCTACAGCAGCAGCTTTGGCTTGCTCAAGCCCTGCAAGATAACTGACCTCAATTTCGGCATGAATAGCAGCCAACTCCGCATCAATCACCTCGGCTGGCTTCTTGAGAATGAGAACAACATAGTCAGTAGCTGGGCCTACAATGACTTGCGGTAAGAATTGGACCTCAGGGGATGCGGTGTAGCCAAGGCCTACTAGCTGCACGTACTTATCAAGTGCAGCCTGCAATCCTTGAATCTCGAAAGACTCCATTGCCCCCGATACTTCTTTGCCTTGAATATCGGACTGGGTGCGTGAGTAGTAGAAAGCCGTTTCGTTATCTTTAAGGATCTGAAGGTAGACTGGATCGGGCTGGAATAGCTGGGATTTTTTGCTCATTGGTGTTTCCTCTATTATTGTGGTTTGCTGCGTTACTTTGGCTGGTGTTGCAAGCTTTTTGTTTGCACGATGATGAATCGATTTACATGTAGACTTACAAAATCTGGCACGCATATTTTTTGATTCAAATTCAGTGTTGCAGATGATGCATTTGCGTAAAACTACGGCCATAGGCATGGCTCCTTTTTAAATAGGTGATGTTTGGGTGCGACGGAAAGATAATGGCGACGAAAAAATAGCCAAAGTTTTTAGGCTTTGGCCAAACACGAGCATTGCAATTTTAAATTAGTATCCATGCCCCATAGCGGGCCAATCGTAGGATTGACGATTCGACAGCCCCTCATGACTGCCTAACAAGTGCTGGCCAAGTCTACTTACTGGAGACTGAGTTTCCGAATTGAAAACGGATGGCCGATAGCGCTCTCTTGGGGAAGAAGGACCAAGATGAACGTTGTTCGAATTCTGAGGGGGGTATTTATAAGTTTGTTTCGGAAGTTTGTAACGCTGGTGTAGCGAGAGGGAATCGCGGAAGAGAATTAATCTCTTATCTGTATACCATTATCGCACGATAAACTGTCCGTGTCAATATGTGGCACGGCTTTTGCTTGAATATATTTTCAAACGATCGTTTTACTTTCTACTAATTAACAAACGGTGCAATTTGGCCGATTTCTACCATATGACGCTAAGGCGCAAGAATTGGACGAATGGCAGGGAGGTGGTGTGATCACTGCCGTATAAGACCAAAGGGGAGGATTGTCGGCAGGATGCGAATCAGACAGGCGGGAGTAGTACATTTGAGTAGTACAAACGAAAAACCCCGTGAACTCTAAGTAACTGAATTCACAGGGCTTTCTTAATTTGGCGGTGAAGGAGAGATTCGAACTCTCGATACAGTTTCCTGTATACACACTTTCCAGGCGTGCTCCTTAAGCCACTCGGACACTTCACCG
>Ga0065714_10003955_pt1 | contig 10701 bp, 7 predicted proteins | sample MisRhiReplicate2_FD_59101 | JGI IMG/M metagenome (GOLD analysis project Ga0065714, IMG submission 59101) | Miscanthus rhizosphere microbial communities from Kellogg Biological Station, MSU, sample Rhizosphere Soil Replicate 2: eDNA_1 v2... | ecosystem: Host-associated > Plants > Roots >... | reverse complement strand
CGTTTTTATTTAAATCAAATGCCATAATTTTATATTGTTTAGGTGTACATATCAACTAAAGTTTGTAAACTACCGGTGTGCGGCCTGCCCATTGCTTCAAATTCCCAGCTATCGCCAACACGGAATAAACGTCCAAATTCTACAGCATCTTCATTGGTATACTGGTCTTTCAGGTCGTAACGCAATATTTCCGAACCATTACTTTCGTCAACGATTCTGATGTAACAATCGTTTACTTTTCCAAAGTCCAGGTCTAATGTTCTCCTGTCTTTTTTATTGTCATGAGGGTATTTACAGATCGTACAGCAAATGATAATCTGTTCGATTTTATCGCTGACTTTGGATAAATCAATAAACATATCTTCATCGTCGTCGCCATCACTTCTGGTTCCATCCGGATCATCTATAGCGCCGATAATTGCTCCATCTTCAGTAAATGGCCTAAATAGGCCTTTTTCTATCTTATCCTCAATTTTATTGCCCATCCTTATCTGCCCGTAAAAGGTAAAGTAAGAATCAGAAGGGATTTTAAAATCACTGCCTATCGAAAAGGCCGAAACATCGAGGTCGAATTCTGGTCCTCCCTGTTGGTCGTTAGGATTCCAGCCCATTCCAATTTTTACAACGGTTAGTCCGGGCGCTGCCTTTGAAAGGGAGAACCGATCTCCCTTATTTAAGTTAAAACTGCTCATCTTTTTATTGATATAATTCTATTAATGTATTAAGGCCACCAGAAAAAGCCTGGCCAAGGGCCTCGACATTCCACTCACCGCCATTTCTGGATAAAGAGGCAATCATGAGGGAATCTTCATTTGTAAATTCTTCCTTAAGCATATATTGGCACAGAACCGATTTATCGGCATTGTTTCGGATATTGATGTAGGAGTTTTGAACGTGGCCAAAATGATGGCCTCTTTCTTCGCTTTGATCGATGGTTACCGCAAAATAAAGGAACTCAACTCTTGGGTCTATTTTGGATAAATCGATATGGATTACTTCATCATCGCCATCACCTTCGCCACCTCTGCTATCGCCAGGGTAATGAACAGAACCATCTGGGCTGGTATTATTGTTATAAAAAACAAAGTATTCATCGGCAATGAGTTTACCATTTTCGCCGAGCATAAATAACGATAGGTCGAGATCTACAGGATGCCCGTTTACAAGGGCTGTATCCCAACCTAAACCGGCAATAATGTTATTTAAACCTGGTTCTTCCATGGTTAGTGATACAGGTTTTCTTTTTTCTATTTGTATAGCCATTTTATTATGTTTTAATTGATGCACCTAACTTTTTTTAGGAGGCAGCGGTGGTGGTTTTACTGAATTATTTTTTGTGCTTTGCGGTACTTTTAATTCGGGTAGCTTGGGGATATTCACCGATTTTGGAGCGCCACTTTCCTTTTTTGGTGGCAAAGGTGGTGGTGGTTTAGGGGTTGGTAGCGGAGGCCTTGTTGTTACCGGTGCTGCAGTAGGTGCTTTTATTTTAACACTGTAATTGATACTGGCAATTTCCTGAAAAATAGACTGCATGGTATCTTTAACATCAAGTGGTTGTAATGCGACAACATGGTGATATTTTTTAAGCAGTTTTTCGGAAAAATAAAGTGTGTTGATTTCTTCTGATCCAAGTAAGATCATCACATTATCAACCGATAAGTTATTTACCTTCAACAGGTCGTCTATTGCCCTGAAAATCATTCCATCATTGGCATAATAATGAAGCCTGTCGTTTAGGTTTTTCCCCTTTATATTAAACCAGTACCGGTTTCCGTCTGATAGTTCAGCCTCACCATTAATANTCGGATTGATATTTTGAAGTAAACCTGCACAGAACGGCAGCAGANAAGAAATTTCGTTCTCTTTATTAATCGACAGATAAGAGTTTTGGAGAATAATGTATTCTACAATCATATCGGCCAATATTTTTACCCTTGGATCTGCACCCTGACCTACCAGTTTGGCTGAGCCCAGCACATCGGCCTTAATATTTTTATAAAGTTTTAGATAAAGTACATCATCAATACCATTCATTAGCAGGATAGCCTTATTGTTTGGCAGTACCTGTTTTTGAGCCAGAATGTTAAAAAGTGTATGGTTATACCCGACGCGGTCTAAATTAAAGTAACCGGCTTCCTGGAACAGGGTTTCGATAAGGGATTTTTCGTTGTCTTCAATATCGTCATCAAATAAAAAGCGTAAAGGGAACTGCTGTCTGTACGATTCGATAGAATCGGCTTTGTATAATACCGTATTTAAAAAGTGCGATAGGTATTGTTCAATACCGTAATAAAATAGCTGTTTAACAGGCTTTTTGTTGCCGTAAATAATAAAGTGTTTACTGGGATCCTTTGTAATTTCAAAGTAATTGCCATAAGCATGTGGATCATTCTTATAGAAACGTTCCCTCGCTGCGGCCCCAAAAATAAAATCGTTGCCATTTACATAAAAGTATAAAGGAATTTCATTCGATTCCTTCATTTTTAATGGAGCATAAGGGTTACTGTCTGATTGATACCAGAAAGAAACTGTCCGCTTCGATATTTTTGCCAATACACAGAATTTCATCGCCACTATTGTTTTTGAATACCCTTAAGCAAGTGTTTTTCGAAGAATTTCATTCCTTCCAGAATGATGATTGGAGCCACATAATCGAAATCTTTCTGATCGTCGTGTTTCCGCTTTTGCGCTTTGATAAAATCCGGCTCTCCTTTGATATAGTTTTCGATGTTCATATCCTGAAAACCGGCCATAAAATCTGTTGCATTCATTTTCAAACCGAACATGCTCGATGAGACCTTATAAAACAGGTCTGCAAAGTCCATAAACCTTGGGCAATGCGGCTTGCCTTCCTGTGGCAGGCAGATAAAGTGGTTCCCGATATGCTCCAGCATTTCAGGGGTAATGGAATTGGTCGATTCCAGGTACTTAAATTCACCATTTGGAGTAACTACACAGAAATTATCTTCACCTAATATCTCAATGGCCTGTTTATTGGTAGGCACCAGAATACTGGTGATATTGGTTGGGATTGCCAAACCTTTCGATACTTCGTATTTAACATCTGCATTGTCTGTTCCGCGCTGCGAATTGATATCGATTATCCTTAAAGGATTGGTTGTGATCGGACTAATGGTTTGTTTAGCCACTGCTTCTCCACCCATTCCCCTGATAAACATCTGCGTATAATAATCATCGGCTGCGGCGGGATTTACTGCTGTAAACCAGTCGAATATCCTGGCGCCCTTTCCTGCAAAAGCAATTTTTATTTTAGGCGGGATGGCTTTAACCGCTGGAGGGGCATCTTCAGATTTTACAATTTCATTCCTTAATTTATAGGCAAGCTGACCTGCATAAAACATGATCAGGCCTGTAACATACAGGTTAATGCTCATCATTTCTTTACACTCAGCAGCAATTAAAAGGTAAAAAGTTTCAAAGTCTGATGCCTCTAAGCGATCAACAACCTGCTCAAAATAATATGGAGCTGTATTTTCGTTAAATTTAGGTGTGCCGGAATTTAGTCCCTGGATTGATATTTTTTTCTTTTCGCATATCCTGAGCAGCACATTTTTAAAATTTGGAGAAAACTTGGTTGCCTGTGCCACACGTTCGGCAGCGAAACGGATTGAGTTCTGTTTGATCATTGCCTTTCCACCTTCCATTTGGCACAATGCGGTAATATCCGTTGTACTACCACCGATATCGAAACAGAGTACTAACTCTCCGGGGTTAATCGAATAACCCCCATTTGGGCGAACCAGGTAATTTGCTACGGCACAAGCTTCGGATAAGGATTCTTCATTGCTTAACTTTTTGAAATCGAACCTTACCGGGCCGGTTTCAGTTTTGATATCAACAGCTGTAACTATTTTTTGGGCCTCATTGCCCCAACCTGCAGCNGTATCTGCTTTAGGTTGTTCACCCCATCCGGNATTCACCGTTTCTGCTGAACCCCAGGCCGAGGTTGTGGCTGTAGGGGCTGAAGCCTGACTGCCCCATCCAGATGCAGCTACCGGAGATCCCCAGCTATTACTGCCTGATGTGTCGCCGATATCTGAAAGATCAGAAGGAGGGAAGGTTTTTAATTTAACGTTGCTTTCAATTGGTGATATTTCTTTGAGCGAGTCCCATATTCCCCTGTACTCACTCAGCAATTCCTTGCCCATTGATGATGGGTACGACCATTTTAAAGTATGCGGTTCGTGCCCTTCAATAAATAACTGTGCGTATACATGAAGGAGCAAGGTGCTGAGATAGGCCGTTTTATAGCTTTTATCAATCTGTTGTGTAGACCATTTCATGTTGTACACCAGCTCGGCCCTGCCAATCCTGTTATAACCTAAAATGTACCTGTTGTTTTCTGCATTTTCAATGGGCAGGTTTTTTTCAAAACATGGAAAACCACCTTTTACCGCCTGCGCCATTAATGAATTAATTTGGATGTTGCCATCGTTCACAACCCTTCTCGAATCGTGTATTGTTAATACGGATTTAATGGAATTGGTCAGGATTTCGTCGTTCTGAAAGAAGAAAATCTCATCTTCTACTGCTGGCCTCTCGTCATTGTTTTTGCTGTCGCTGGCCAGCAATGACACCCTCTTATTGGTCAGTTTTAAATTTTCGCAAACCTCATTCCGTTGATCGGAAAAGTAAGCAATCGATGAATTTGTACTGCCAAAGTCGACACCCAAAAAGGCCGGAGATAATGCCCTCGGAGCGTTTAACATGTTTATGGGTAAAGATTGTGTATTGCCAGATCCGTCGTAACGGATAATCCCAAAACCACAATCAACCCCAGCGTGTGCAAATTTTATCCCTTTAAAAGGTTTATTGCTTTCGTATATTTCGTATTTGTATTTATTGTCGGCCACGGCATTGTTCGAGGCAATATGAAGTTGCGCTTTGATGTTACCGTATTTTTCCGGAATTACTGCTGCTTTTCCGTTATTGGCGAGGTATAAAGGGATACCCTTCTCATCTAAAACTATCCTGAAAAAATCATCATCAACATTTCCGATAAATGGCGTAGCCTGAAACTTAGCGTCGTTATGCGGTATTTCTGAGTAAAGAAAATATCGGTTCCATTGTTTGGATATAAAATTAGGCCACATTAAAATGTCTTTTCCACTGATCAATTCGGAGGTTACCTTATAAATTACCTCTTTAACAATCTCTTTTCCGGTTTCGGTATATAGTTTTAACTGAACGATTAAACGTTCGCCGTCTTTATCTGCTGGGTCGTAAATAGCGGTAATTCTCGATTTTACGTTAGATGATTCCGAAATACCCACCAATGCGTCAAGCGTAGCACCAAAAACATTTAGAGCCAACGGTGTTAATGGGAGTGTAAAATAAACGTAGCTGTTCAGCTGGCCCTTGGTTTCGGCCGCCAATAGCAATATGGGTTTTGATTTTAGAAAGTTCCGGGTTTCCATCCCTTCTCTGCCAAAATCGATCTGGGCAATCTCGGTAGTATCCGGAAGCAATAAATCTTTCGGATCGAATAGGATACTTCCTTCTTTCGATTCGTTATAGATAATCCCCTCCGAACCGTATAATTCTGTAGAATAGTTGAAAAGCAGGCTAAAAGGATAATTGAATAAAGAGCCAACTTCGGGCGGTGTAGATTTATCAAGTTTTGGATATCCCTTTGTCTGCTGATAAATAACCATATCGCTCATCCAGGCTTGGATACAGGTCGAAATATTTCCATATTCAGGCCTGATCAGTTCTTCTACTCCGGCATAATTTAACCTGAATCTTTCAATATTATCCAGAATGTGTTTGGCGTAACCATACAGTGTAAAAAGTTCCTGCGGATTAATCTCAGATTGTAAAGGATCGATAAATTTTCCGTTCTGTATGTTGATGAAAGGGAATTTTTCCTTAATCTGGTACGATACCGAAGTAAAAACAAAACTGTCAGGAGAAGTTCCACCGATAACGTTACCCTTAAAAGACATTACATCAATAAAGGGTATTTTATCTGCATTATTTGCTAAAGATTGATCACACCATAAGGGTTTTCGCTCGAATAGCATATTGCCAAATGCACCAGTGGGTTCGTATATATTTTCTGTTGTATTTAAATGACCTCCGTCTGAATAAGATAGATGAATCCTATTCGTTTCTATATCTTTATAGTTTAAGGCTATACAACTGATCAATCCTTTCCATTCACTGATCAGGGACTTATAGAACAACATTAAACCTGATGCTTCAGCATCTTTATCGCGGATATTATCTATGGCATTTTTGAATAAATTGGCCCTGGCAAATACAGAAGGTATACCAGATACAATTGTTCCGATATTAACAGAAGAATTTCCGTCCTGATCAACTGCGATTTCGGGTATCAGGATGTTTTTTGTAAATACTTCAAGCTGGGGAATTTTATCCCAGGCAAATTCGACTCCGTTCGGCTCTGTTTTAGGATGAACTTTTATCGCCAGGGCTTTGATTCTTTTATCTGACATGGTTCTTTAGTTTATATCGAAGTTTTGTGAAATGGTAAGTGCATTAAAAATGTGCGCAAGGAATTTCTCCTTGGTGGTATTTACTTTTTGCTCGTCTTTGGGATTGGTATTTATCAGTTTTTCGACGAAAAGATCATAGCGGTCCCTAAAAAGCCCCCCTTTACTCCAATGGTGTTTTTCATCCAGGAAAATGGTTCCAACATCCAGTTTTTTTAGTTCGGAAGAGTTATCAGGGAATGCCTTGCTATCAAAGAGGAACCTGCCTGGGGCAACAGAGTTTCTAACCTGGTAAAGCCAGCCCGGTATAAATTTGGCATCCTTGAATGTGTAGGCAAAGAGTTTAAAGTATTCGTTTATATCTTTGCATTCTGCATCGGTAATGGTACTGTACTGGTTGAGTTTTTGATTCTCACATTGTTTGATGAAACCTTTTATACCTGCATCATCAAAAGCGCCACCGTTTTTGGTTAAAGAAATGTGTGCCAGCGAGAAAAAGGCGCCGAGTTTATTTACAAATATTTCACCTGATTTATTTTCATTGCCTATAAAGTCGTCAAAAGAGAAATTGAACGAATTATCTTTAAATTCTACTGCTTTATACAGGTAATCTGCTTTTGCACTGTTTAAACCATCGTTTCGGGTAAAGAAATCGTATGCTGCACAGGCACATAACAATTCTGTAATATGACATGGGTTTTTTTGCTCGCTTCCTCCAGTTATGGTCTGATTGGAAATGTTGTTGCCATCAATTTTTTTGCTTTCTATCGGCCAGCCGATATGGTACAATAGCTTGTAACACTTCTGAACCGTAGGATCGCTCTGATAAAACTGCAGCGCAGCCTGACTGTTTAAAGGAAAGAATGACGAATCGGCGATTACACTATTCGCTTTGCCCGCCTTTTGTTTATCATCGGGTTTGTTAAAGGTAAAATACGCTGTTAATAATGTTGAGCCAAATTTGGCTTTAGCAAAATCGATACTGGCATTACCGTTAGAACGGATTTTTACGAAATCCTGTAACGCCTTTGGAATTACTGGAATAGAAGATGCACCTGTACCGCCAAATATAGACCCAAAAATAAAAACCCTCGCATTTGCACCAGCACTTTCCAGTTTACCCATAAAAGCATCTAATTCCCTTTCCTGCGATTGTACCTCAGAACCTTTTATAATATTCCGCGCTGCTTCAACAATGCCATGGTACATCAGCATAGAACCCAGGTGGGTTTGGGCCCGGTAGCCATGATCCAATGCAAATTCCTGTACTGAGCCATTGTCCAAAAACAGATCAGAGATTAATTTATTGGCTTTCTGCTGCTCGGTTGAGCCCGTGGTAATTTTGCTAATGTTCTTATAAGTTTCCCTTCCAGGGCCGGCATAATTGGTAAAAAACCGGTGTAAATTCAGTTTGGCTGAAAAGAAAGTATTTGCATTTGGTGTTCCGCCTACACTTGAGCCGGTTGTTTTGATCCGGTTATAAAGGCCGATCAGTTCTTCAACCCGCCCTTTGTTCCCATTATTTTGATCGGTATCAAGCGTGAGGATTTCGATTTCCTGATTGTCGAACATTCCGATTCCACACAAGTGGGTAAAGGCTTCCAAACAGCGCATCCCGGTACCGCCTATCGCGATTACGAATAATTTATCCATTGATGTTTTGATTAGGGATTAAAACCAGTGGCCGATTTTTCCGGTGGAAAATATTTTGCTCATTACAAAACCAATGATGATGTAGAGAATAAAACCGATAGCTGTACCTATACTCAAGGCTGTTACATAATTATTCAATACCATAATGTTTGCGTCTGGCTTGAACGCATAATAGCCCAATAGAAAACATACAGCTGGATTTAAGATGGCTAATATCCAAAACCAGGTTTTACGTGCCTGTGGGTCTTTGGGATTACTCCCGCCTTCGAATTTGATGGCGTTTGCAATGATGGCAGATAAAAGAAGAAAGATCAATGCGGTAATGATCGAAATGATGTAAGCTGAAGTTGATTCCATTTTAGAATTTATTTTAATGATTTTAGATTACTGTTTAGTTTTGATATAGTATGAGTACACTACTTTATCTACAGGTTTAAGTTCCTGTAAGGTGTTTTTTATAGATTCGGATAAAGCGGTATTTGGAGTGCTTTTGGCATTAATCCACTCGAATTTTGACATTTTTGTACCTTGTAGATTAGGTGTGGCAGCATTTACTAAAATATCCACCTTAACTAATCCATCAGGATTATGGATGTTAACGAGACTAAACTTAGGGTCAAAAGAAACACCAAGTTCAACATGTTTTGGATTTAGCGCTTTGGTATTTGTAAACAGGGTTTGGTTTAAGGTAAAAACCTCATTTATTGGGTTCGCTGCCTGTGGTTTGTAAATCCATTGCTCTTTTAATTTCCCTTCGGTATTATAGCATTCGAGTGCAATTGCATCACTTTCTTTGTCAGAGAACTTGGCCTCGCCATTATTTCCTTTGGTTAATTTTGGCTGATGTTTTTTAGCTTCTTCAGCTTTGGCAAAATTTTCGAAATCAGTTGTCACATCCGAAACTTTTACGCTGAAGTTTCCAAAAGTGTAACTATCCCCGTTACTCAGATCGATAAACAGCTTCCGGAAGAAATCGTTAAATTGATTTTGGCCAGCGTATGTAATATGCAGTTGATCGATGTTTTTCCAATCTAAACCAAGTGGATAAAACTCAAAGTTGTGCCCATTTTTAAGGCCGTTAATGTAACCTTCCTTTAAATCGAGGATGTTTTTTGCCTTATCTGATTTTGCACTTTCATCATAAAAAATACCGCCTGATTTTTCTGAAGGATATACTGTAGATAGCTTATAAGCACTGTTCGATAAATCAAATCTGGTTGTTGATGGCGAAAGTTTTGATTCGAGTTTTGAAATTATGCTTCCTGCATCAGGATTACCACAGCTGAATATGGTAAAGTAAAGATGTTTGTTAACCTTTCCTTCTTTATAATCNGCAATAAAAAAATGGACCGCATTTCCTTTTGCAAGCCATTGGGAGAANGGGATTTTTAAAAAGGCNGTATTGGNAACCTCTATGTTATTTTGCCACTCNTCAAAATCGGTAATCAGGAGCGCATCGTTGTTGCNGGCAACAATTTTCTCTACTGTAGCTTGCAAAGGTGCCCAAATATCAACGTATTGCTTCGGATCACTTACCTGTTGGCCCAATTCGGTTGTATTGGCTACGTTTAATAATGATATTTTTTTGGAGCCTAATTTGTAAACTTCAAACTGCTGGGCGAGAACGGTGTTGAAGCAGGCCGACATCATACTTTTAATCGCAGGGTCATTAAAGGCCTTATTTATACCAGATGAAAAATCAATATAAAGTGCCGGGGTACCTCTTTTCGGATTATGGCCTGGGGTTATGACCTTATTGTATGCTTCGATACGCTTTCCTAAATCCTGATCATAAAAGTTGAAATTTGTAGCAGCAAACGGATCTTCTGATTTGGATCCTCCAGAACCTTTACATGCTGAAATTGCAAATAAGGCCAGTAATCCCATTATCCTGAAAAAATTCAGAGTATTGCTTGTTTTCATAACTTATAAATTTTAATGCGCTTTGTATTGTTTAGTTGATCAAAAGTATAAGCATAGTAAGGGCAATCCTTACGGAAAACCGTAAAGGGAAAATTAAAGGCGATTTAATTTTTAGAACCGAATGGAAGTAATGGAGCTCGAAAAAAGATATGCTTCGGCGATACAGTGCTAACTTAAAGCGCAACTTTTGTAACCTGTGTAATGTCAAAATTGTAGTGATTTAAAGGGTAGCGTCCTGCTTCTCTTTCTTAATACGACGTAATTGACGGATTTTTGCTCTATTTCCCCTGTCTGGCAGCGTACAGGATAATGCTTGGTTTGGACACCTTAAGCAGGCATTCATTGCCGAATTGGGTCTTTACAATTAATTAGGATTTGATTTAAAACAGATACCGTTTAGCCCGCTCAGGCAAGGCGAAACTTATTTTACTTAAAATTAGTGGCTACCGTAAACAAACGTAGAAAAACACCAGCGCTGGCCTGCCTTAACCGGCCAATTGTTAAAAAATGTTAAAGGAATTTGAAAATATTATTTTGTTGTTTTTTTTTGACCCTCCATCAGATAAACAAACAGGAAAGCATTTTTTAGAGCAATTATTTATTTTTTGATTTTAGATCATGTTATCAGCATTACTATTTAACCGTTTTC
>Ga0065714_10003603_pt1 | contig 10702 bp, 7 predicted proteins | sample MisRhiReplicate2_FD_59101 | JGI IMG/M metagenome (GOLD analysis project Ga0065714, IMG submission 59101) | Miscanthus rhizosphere microbial communities from Kellogg Biological Station, MSU, sample Rhizosphere Soil Replicate 2: eDNA_1 v2... | ecosystem: Host-associated > Plants > Roots >... | reverse complement strand
TCGACCAAGGCGTTTTCAGCTTAATTCGACCACCGGCCACCTCAAGCAACTCACGCTTGGCAATAGCGTAGGTTTGTCGAGCGTAAGCTGGACTGACTGCGCTCCCATGGAAAGCGACCGCGAACTGGCTCAGGAGCTGAATAGCAGGCATCGGTCTAGAGAACCTGTTCAACCCTGTCATTGCGGAAACGATAGGAATCATCTCTCCGTTAGCAGCTACAAATTCATTATCAAACTTGTTCATGAACTCGTCGTAGTGCTTGCCCGCCACATCTGTGTTGTTGGTCCTGTCGTATGGGAACAGACCACACATTGCGTAGATGTTGCAGATGCCAAAAGTCCAGTGTGGTTCGCATGGGTAAAGAAACAGGCTGTTGCGATTCCAATTATTGACTATTGATTCAACAAAAGTGTGCGCGCTGTGCGAAAAGCGACGTTCATTATTTTTTGAAGGCTGGAATTTGAGGCTGCCTTGTTGCTGATAGCGTGTGTCACCAGTGTTCGCGGCGTAGGTGGTCAATGGGATTAGCGACCAGCCCGTCAGCATCACGTTGTCTTTTGTGCCAATAGGATCGAGGGTCCAGGTGAAATTTCCCACCAGGCTTTCGTATTTCCAGTAGCCGCAGACCTCTGGGAGGGCCAAGCTTTCGATCGCGAAACGCTGGGCTTGGTTGAGGTACCCGTGGAAGTTAGGCGTGATGTTGCATTGCATTTGAGCCAGGCCGTAGCTGAGCCAGTTCAACTGGTAGCGCAGCGCTGCACCCTGAATGTTGTCAATCCGCACGAAACCGTCAAATTTTCCCACGGGTTGCAATGCAAGGTCGAACAAATACCTTGCAGCGCGGATTGACTCCGGGCTCAACTCCCGGTCCTTTTCCAGTGCAAGAGGGGATGAGGACTGATCAAGCTGCGACAACTCGTATTCCAACCACTCGTTTCGCGCGAGCCGTGATTTTTCGACCTTTCGCTGATCTGACTTTGTCACCAGCAACTGGTAGCACCAGAAAACCGGGACGCACAGAGCAACAGCCAAGCGCCCGTATTCCGTGGAGTTGCTTTCACCTATCAGGCTCGCGACTGCTGCGGAGCCGATCCAGATGGTGAGCGGCAGGATCAATGCGCCGGTCATTAGCCAAACAAAAACAGTGAACCGGAACAGCAGGATGGTAAAGATAAACCCCGCGATTCCCCATCCTCCCATAGCTAAGAAACTTCCACCTGGAGCCCATAAGGTCCAGCCGAGAAGTTCAAGCTTCGGTGAGACTTCAGTCAGGCCGAAGTGGCTGGCAATGAAGGGCAGGGCGCCGACAAGGCAAATGATGATATGGATCAGGACAGTTCGGCGTCTCAAGCCTCGGGTTATCGGCCCCACAAACGTTGCTGGCCGGTCAAGCGGGCGATATTGATCGCGGGTCAACCACCGTGAAGCTTTGACCTGCGCCGCGAATCGGGCGACCTGTTCATTCATCAGTTTTCTCCTGCTGTCTGTTGCGCTTCGCCGCGGGGCCTTTGGAGGCCGGCGGGCGGTTCTTATGGTTGGTGTAGCTGTATGGGCTTCGAGTGACCTTATGGAAGCTTGCGTTCCTCGGCAGGGTTCTAAGGCTCGAAATCGCCGCTCAAATCATTTTATGCACAAAGACGATCTATTTGCACTCATATATTTTTTGTGCAGTTTTTAGGTGCTACGCCTAAATTCGGCAGGCGCGTGTCGCTTGGTGAGCGATCGAGAAAGCGAGGGGGTATCGGGAGCAAGCCTGATCGTTGACGGTGGGTGGGCGCTCACGGGTTACCCTGACTTGAGCACACTGCCAGGCAATTGAAGCAAGTTTTTGCACAGCGGTGGAAAGCCGCAGTCGGTGAGTTTCAGCTGACTGCGGCTTAGCCCGATTAGGTGCAGTTCCAGGTACGCAAGCCAGTTAGGCCGGACTCGATCACTCCGGTGGAGCCTACGGCTTCTACTTCCCCCGATGTCAGCAGGCGAATTGCCGCTTGGTCTCCCGCGGAGACTATAGCGAGCGTCCTGGCACCTTCAGGAGTCCTTGCGACCACTACACCCGAGCGTGCAGATCCATCACGGTTGTACAGAACGGTGTACGTCTCCAGGGTTGCCGGGCCCACGTACTCTTCAATGACCACCGGAATTTTGCCGCGTTTACTGTCGGCTTGGGCTTGGTAGTCGTAGTCCTGTGGAAACTCGGCGCCTTCAACAGGTGAATTGGAGAGAATGATTGTGTGATTGTGGGTGGCGAGACCGCCATTAGCGAAGAGCAGGCCGTGCCTCCCTTCAATCCGCAATTTTTCCACCATAGAAGCAACTGTGTGAGACATGTAGTTGCCTATTGGCCCTCCGCCGAAGGTCAGGCCGCCGCTGACAGTTGCTGGCTCAGACGCGGGCCAGCTCAGTATCCGGCGAGCCATCTTGGGAACGCAGGGAAAGCAGCTGTAAAGCTCTACAAAGCTCAGATCCTGGGGCTGAAGGTCGTTAAGCCTTAGAGCGGTATTGATTGAGGTCTCCATCGAGACAGAATGGAAGAACCGATCTCGTGCCAAGACGTCTTCTGGCTCGTGCGCAGAAGCGCCGAGACCTACGTAGATGATCTTGCTCTCGGCCACGCCACGCCGTCTGGCTTCGGCAAGGCTCGTCACGATGAAGCCAGCTCCCTGATTCACTGAGCTGTTAGCGACCATAAGCTTGGTGTAAGGATGCGCAATCGGTCGGTTTGAAAGCGATGGGGTACAAATCTCCTCGGCAGCCGCCCCCTTGCGTAGCCAAGCTGCGGGATTATGCTTCGCAACCTCGGCAAAATTTGACCAGATGGTGGCGCTCTCTGCCTGACCTTCTGCCAGCGTCTGGCCGTAGAATTTTCGTCCTGCGTTTTCGTACAACGGGTAGACGTCAGTAGGGACCGCCAGGCCGTACTTTTCACGATACCCAGGAGCATACACTTCGGCTGAAGCATCTCTGAGCGGATCGTAGTCAGCGGCTTCACCCACAGCCGCAGCTGCTTTGGCCAATTGCGCGGCTGTGCGCAGCGCCTCTCCGCCGACGATGGCTGCAACCTTGATACTTCCGCAGCCAATTAGGTTAGCCGCATCGTTGAGAAGCCGAATAGGGCTGTCACCGGACGCTTCGGGCGTAGTTGTAGAAAACCGAGGGTGAGCTTGAAAGCGGCTGGAAAGATCAGTTGCGATGTCGCCAAGGTTCGGCCACGAGATCTGTTTCACAACAGCTAGCGAATCGATGTCGGCAAGCCAGCCTCGACCTGCATCAATATCAGCCAAGCGGAGAGCTTTCTCCATCAATCCGGTGGAGTTCAGTCCTTCTTGAAGGTTGGCAGGTCGGTCATTACACTGACCCACTCCCACAATTACTGGGATCAACTCAGGATTAGTGGTTGTCATCACTTTCCCCTCCAAATTGGTGCGCGTTTCTCCGCGAACGCAGTGGTGCCCTCAAGCGCATCAGCTGAAGCCATCAATCTTGAGTTTTCTTCCTCGGTTCGTTCCCAGTGATGCGCGTCTGATGCAATTACACCATTCGAAATTCCCAACGCGATTCGCTTGCTGGCCTGCACAGATAGGGGAGCGTTCTCGCTGATCCGCTTCGCCAGGCGCAAAGCTGCTGCGAGCAAATCTTGCTGTGGGACAACCTGGTTGACCAGTCCCAGTTCTTTGGCGCGTTCAGCGGTTATTGGGTCGCCTGTCAGCAACAACTCCATGCCGATTTTCTTTGGGAGCTGTTCGACTATCCGGAATGCGCCGCCGGCTGCGGCAGCGATCCCGCGCTTGACCTCCGGAAGCCCAAATGCAGAATTCTCGGAGGCTACGATGAGATCCGATGCAAGCGCGATTTCAGTTCCCCCACCCAACGCAAATCCGTTGACGGCAGCGATAACTGGCTTGCTGATAGGATGAGAAACAAAGCCGGCGAAGCCCCACGCTCTTTGCGTGGTGTCCTCTGGGTAGATGCTTTCACCTTTGGCGACTGCCTTAAGATCGGCGCCGGCGCAGAAGGCTTTGTCCCCAGCCCCAGTAATTATCACTACTCGTACATCTGGATCGGCCTCGGCTTCTTCGAGTGCTAAGCCGATTGCTGTATGAACTTCGGCGTTGATGGCATTTCGTGCCTCTGGCCTATTTATTGTGATGACAAGAGCGCTGCCTAGCTTTTCAGCTAGAACATTTTTTTCAGCATTCATTGATTTGATCCTCAAGCTATTGCAGCTTTCTAGGAACTAACGAACTTCCACAATGGCATCAGCGACCAGCCGGTCAATCTCACACAAAGAGATGCTCAGCCAATCTGACAGGACTTCTCTGGTGTTCTCTCCCATCAACGGCGCTGGGACTTCCGCAGGGTCAGATATCTCTTCGCACTGCATCGAAGCACGCTCAGTCAAGAAGCATTCATCGAGTGAAGGGTGGGATTCCTTTCGGAAGAAATTCCGTTCCTTGAAATAAGCGAAATCCGGCATGTCAGAAACTCGGAGCATGGCGCCTGCCGGCACACCTACCTCTTGCAATGCCGTCATGGCCTCAAGGGGCGTCCTGCTAGCAAGCCAGGAGAGGAGCTTTGACTCGATAGCACTGCGATTTTCCGCGCGGTGCTGCTTGGAGTTGAGGTCGCGTGCAGAAGCGGGGCTGAACCCAATAGCAGTTGCAAGTGAGAACCACTGCTTAGAGTTCTCAACAGTGACAGCGCACCATTCATCGTCACCTTTGCAGGGATAGACGCCCCAAGGTGTATCAATTGTCTTTCCTTCATTTGAGGCTGAGAGCAGAGCTACTTCAGCGGCCATCTGGCTCAGCATGACCTCTGTCTGCGCTACGCTGGCAGTGCCTCCCAGCTTCGTGCGGAGCCTGCGAATTAGGAGGGAAGTGACTCCGATTGCGCTATAGCGCGCCGCAGTATGATCGGGATAGATGGTGACGGAGTCTGAGAAACCATCGCTTTCGTCCGGGTAGCTCCAAAGCTCAGTTAATCCAGCAGATGCGCGAACGAGTGGGCCGTACCCCATCCGGCGGCTCCACGGCCCTGTAGGGCCAAACGCGGAGCTATCTACCATGATGATGGCTGGGTTGTGCTGCACAACTGTCGAGTAGTCCAAGCCCAGAGAGACCAGAGTGCCGGGCTTGAAGTTGGACAGAATCACATCTGCCTGTTGAGCTAAGCGCAGGAACAGCACTTTCCCTTCGGGACTTTTGAGGTCCAGAGCTAGGCTGCGCTTGTTTCGATGTCCCGCGGCGAAACTGGCTGACATCAGCTCTTCATTCAGGGCCTGTCGGCTTCCGTCCGGGAAGGCGCTGCTCTCGATCTTGACTACGTCTGCGCCTAAATCACCGAGCAGCCTGCCAGCTTCCGCTCCGGCGACGATCACACCGAGATCCAGTACCTTGAGTCCAGCGAATGGTAGGGCGTCCGTTTCGCGCGTAGCCAGTGCCCTAGGGATGCTCTTCCCAACGGATGATTCAGTGCTGATTCCAGGCCCCATGCGCTGCCCATCGATCACCAGCACGCCGTTTGGTACTTGGATAGGTTGGCTGCCAGGCATCGCAAGCTCTACTACGGCCTCGCGTGATATAACGTGATCCGATTTGATGAATTCGGAGAGGGACCTGACAGCTGTGATTGGCACGCCGTGGTCTCGACCACCTGCTTCCAGCTCTTCGCGAGTTTGCGCGGAGAAGAAACGCTCAATGGCTGGAGTCAGGTCAGGGCTGTCGAAGCGCTCGTTCAACTTTTCAAATTTCGGATCAGCAAACTGTGCAGGGCTGCCCATCCACTTGAACATCCCATGCCACTGTCTGCTGGAAAGTACGCACAGACGCACTTTCCCGTCAGCACAAGGGAGCACTGGGTAAAAGCGGCCTTTCGGCGGGCGGCTTCTTGGGAGGTCAGAAGCACGTGCACCTTGCGCGGCGCTCCCACCGATGCCGTAACCAGGGTCTAGCGTTTGGCAGACGCCATCGAGCGTCGAAAAGTCGAGCAGGCATCCACTTCCAGTGGTCAGGGCTCTATACAGTGCCACCACAACGTTGTAGGTCGCTTGAGACGACGACGCGGCCGTTGCCAGGCTGGCAGGAGGAAGTAGGGGGGCTCGTCCCTCAAGTCCCGACCGCGCTAACTCACCGGAAAGGGCATAGAAGACTGGATCAGTGCCGATCCAGCTTGAGAACGATGTGCCTCTGCCAAAGTCGCTGATTGTCATCACGACTTTTGCAGGGAAATCCCGGCTAATCGTTCGTGCACCGGCTAGATCTTCAAAGCCTGTTGAAGGCGACGTCAGGATAACGTCGGCCCGTTCAAGATACTTGCTAAGCTGCAAAACTCCTTCGGCGCTCAGTGGGTTCAACCGTACCAAATTTTTCCCTACATGCCGAGTGTGCTCAATGACTTGAGCCTCGCGATCAGTCTCTTCTACTTCATCGCTGACGGCAGCGATATGAAAGACCTCAGCTCCAAGCTCGGCCAATGTTCGACCGACTGCGGCCATTGGCCCATTCACGAGGTCAAGCACAAAGATGCCATCAAGTGGCCTTGCGTCTAAAGAAGCCATGACGTCAGCCACCTATTAAAGAGGGATCTTGTTGCGAACGATGGTCTTGGGATTGGTGTATTCAAGGAGACCAGCCAAGCCGTTCTCTACGCCCAAGCCAGACTGCTTGTGACCGCCGAAAGCGAAATTCGGACCCAGTTCATGAATCGTGTTGATCCAAACAGTTCCGGCTTCAAGCTGGTCCGCGACCTCTTGAGCTTTCTCGAGATCTTTACCCCAGACCGATGCGCCCAAGCCATAGATGGAGGCGTTTGCTCGTTGAATGGCTTCTTCAGTCGAGTAGTAGCGCAGGAGTGGCAGGACTGGGCCAAACGCTTCCTCCGCCACCACACGGCTATCCTCTGGCGGGTTGTCGGCGATCGCTATCGGAACGAAGTAGCCTTTGGTTTCTGGTACATCACCGCCGAGAATGAAGCTGACACCTTGAGATTTTGCTTCGCTGAGCAGTGCTTTGACGCTCTCAAACTGTGGCTTGTTTTGGATTGGCCCGATTTGAGTACCTTCCAAGGTGCCGTCACCTACCTTGACAGTTTTGGCGTAGGCGACGAAGGCTTCCTTGAAGCGCTCGTAGATGCTTTCGTGCACGTACATCCGCTTGGAGGCCAAGCAGAACTGGGCATTGTTCCGGAAAGCAGCCCAGAAGAGTTGTGGAACAACCTTTTCGATATCCACATCAGGCAGAACGATGGCTGGGTCGTTGCCCCCAAGCTCAAGTGTGATTCGCTTCAAATTAAGCGAAGCGCTGCGCATGATTGCTTTACCCGTTGCTGTCGACCCGGTAAACGCTACCTTGTCGATGCCAGGGTGCTCAGTGATCCATGGACCCAGTCGATCACCGCCAGTCACAATGTTCAAAACACCTGGAGGCAGTACATCTCGCAGAAGCTCGCCCAATTTGAGCGACGTGAGGGGAGTGAAGGGGGAAGGCTTCAAGACTAGGGTGTTGCCGGCGACCAGGGCTGGAGCGATCTTCCAAACCGACAAGGTCATAGGGAAGTTCCAGGGGGCGATGCCCCCGACCACGCCAATCGGGACGTGGTGAGTCTCGATTCGGCGATCAGCTGTTTCGCTGACAAGCTCCACCGTAGGGGCCTGCTTAGCGACTTCCGTCAGCCAGTGAATGCACGCCGACATTTCAAAACGTGCGTCTGCCAGCGGCTTGCCTTGTTCACGAGTCAGAAGTTGAGCGAATTCTTCTGCATGTTCAGCAATTTTGTCAGCTATTTGCTTAACCAGGCCTTGACGGACTTCGAGTGGTTGCGCGCGCCAAGGGCCGAATGCTTCTCGGGCTGACTGAACTGCTTGGTCGAGTTGCTCGCGGGAAATATCTGGGACTTCCGCGATGACTTCTTCAGTGGCAGAGTTGATAACTTGCAGGAATTCCGAGGCACTAGCTGCCCGTCCAGCGATCGTCATGGAATAATCTTTAGAAAAATTCAAAACGCATCTCCTATTATTATGGGCGCATTACTGCTTTGAGAACTCCACCATGTTCGGAGTCATCAATGGCCTTATTAATGTCAGCTAGGGGGTAAAACTTGATAAGGCGATCGAAAGGGAATTTCCCTTGACGCCAGAATTCAATTAATTGAGGGATAAACAGCTCAGGAATGCTGTCCCCCTCCATCACACCTTTGACCGTGCGGCCCATCAATACCGAGTTGATGTCTAAGGCGACCTCAGCACCGGCTGGTGCAGCGCCTACGACCCCGCAGACGCCTCCAATTGCGAGTGCATCAACAGCTTGGCGGACCACCTTAGGGACGCCAGTGCACTCCACGGTGAAGTCGGCACCCTGTTCGTTGGTGATGGCACGGATTGCAGCAACTGCGTCTACTGCGCCGCCATTCACTGTGTGTGTGCCGCCAAGCGCGATGGCCAACTCAAGCCGCGAAGGTTGGAGATCAACGACGATAATCGGGTAGCAGCCGCGAATCGCCGCAGCCAGGACGGCTGCCAGGCCCACCGCGCCCGCGCCGAAAATCACTACGCTTGAGCCTGCCTTAGGCTGCAACGCGTTCAAGATGGCTCCAGCGCCTGTCTGGATGCCGCAGCCCAGCGGCCCCATCAGCTCAAGAGGAACATCCCTCGGTATTTTTACGACATTTCGTTCGTGAGCCAACGCGTGGCTGGCGAAGGAAGATTGCCCGAAAAAGCATCCGCAAACTCGTTCTCCGGACTCGTCCTTCAGCGTAGCTTCCCCGTTAGGTCTACTTCCGCTTACGTTGAGCTTTCCGAACTCAAGGCAATACGAGGGCTTGCCTTGCAGGCAGCTTTTACACTGCCCGCAGGAGGAGAACGTAAGAACAACGTGATCGCCAGGAGCTATCTTTGTCACGGCTTTGCCAACACGCTCAACTACTCCCGAGCCTTCGTGCCCGTAAACCGCGGGAAGAGGATGTGGCACCGCTTGATCTCGGAACACGACGTCCGTGTGGCACAAACCGACGCCAACGATTCTGACGAGCACCTCATTGTCTAGAGGGTCATCAAGTTCCAAAGCTTCTAAATTGAAGGGTTGCTTGCTCTGGCGGCTTACAGCGGCATGGATTTTCATTTCAAGGATGTCCTTGCTAGAGCGGTCTTAGGAGTGTGCCGCTTGGTCTCGCCTCAATATCTTACGAGCGCTTCTAGATGTCTAAGACGAATCAGTAGATTATCTAGACGGTTTTCGTATAAATTGCGCGAGCACTCCATCCACTAAGCGTTACTAAAACCGGTAGAATTACCGATCAGCAGCAGCTCTTGAGGAAATCAGTTGAGCATCGATCCCAGAACGCTTGTGCAGTTCGTGGTCATCGCGGAGGAAGTATCCTTTAGTCGAGCTGCCATGAGGCTTGGCATCGCCCAGCCTTGGTTGTCTAGCCGGATACGCAAGCTAGAAGAGCAACTAGGCTTTGCTTTGTTCGCCCGTACCACTCGGCATGTCTCACTTACTGAGCAAGGGGCTCAGTTCCTCGAAGGCGCGAAACAGGTAGCTTTGTCTCTTGATTCTGCATCCATGCTGGCTAGCCAGATCCGCAGGAAGACCGAACGAAGACTAGCTATCGGAGCGCCGCCGTATAGCAATCAGATTGGGGAGCGGCGAGCTTTAATCGACCGGTTTTCGTCAGCGCACTCGGACGTACGTGTAGAGCTAGAGATCGGGTGGTCGCCGACCTTGGTTGAGCGTGTTGCATCAGGTCGGCTCGACTTGGCGTTCGTAATGGGCGTGATTCCCCCTCATCTAGAGATCCTCACGCTGTGCAACTTTTCTCTCGATATCATCGTCGGCAGCTCAGACCCACTCGCCGCCCGTTCCACTATCAATCCAGTTGAACTAACAAATCGCTCAGTCGCGATTTTCACGCGAGGACTTCACCCAGCGCTTTATGACCTGATCGCTAATCCACTCATTGAAGCGGGCGCTAATATGATTCCTGTGACTGAGCTTGATGATGCGCACTGGGAACGGCTGAAGGTCGACAGTCGCTTAGTCTCAGTGCAGCCACACTTCAGTGAAGTAGTCCCATTTCCAGGGCTCGTGAGCATTCAGTTGCAGGGCATGCCCACCGTGCCTTTTTCTTTGGTGAGAAGGCCTAGCGGCAGCACACCGCTCAGCAGAGCTTTTTGGAGTTTTGCATCCCAGACCTCAGAATAGAGTGCTAATGGTCCGGGGGGCCAGTCTTCATCTGCTGAAGCAGTTGCTTTCAATGTTCATTGCCAATGGGCGGTGCTCAGTGAGCATTCGGCTTCACCTTGCTTGGTGACTGAACAAGCCCCATGAAAGACAGGACACCGTTTCCCCCTTACGATAAGGGATAAGCAAACGGTTATGTTTATGACTAACGGCAGCGATAATAGTGGGGAGCTTTTGGGCCAGGAGCGTCGGCGCCGCTGGAGCTCGGAGCAAAAACTGGCCATGGTTCGCGAGAGCCTTGAGCCAGGGCAAAGCGTTTCGGTGGTGGCTCGACGCAACGGCATCAATGTCAATCAGCTATTCCTGTGGCGCAAGCTGTAACAGGACGGCAGCCTGTCGGCGGTCAGTGCTGGCGAAGCCGTGGTGCCCGCCTCCGAACTGAGCGATGCGCTCAAGCAGATCCGTGAACTGCAACGGATGCTGGGCAAGAAAACGATGGAAGCAGAAATCCTCAAAGAGGCCGTGG
>Ga0065714_10002801_pt1 | contig 10702 bp, 17 predicted proteins | sample MisRhiReplicate2_FD_59101 | JGI IMG/M metagenome (GOLD analysis project Ga0065714, IMG submission 59101) | Miscanthus rhizosphere microbial communities from Kellogg Biological Station, MSU, sample Rhizosphere Soil Replicate 2: eDNA_1 v2... | ecosystem: Host-associated > Plants > Roots >... | reverse complement strand
GGTCAGTCCCCGTGCGCAGGGTGCGAGATAGAAAGGCTGAGGGCTGAGAATGATCGCCTAGTAGCGCTGCTTGAGTGCGCGCGTGGTGATTGCCGCCAATCAATGAAGATGGCAGAGAAGCTTGAGCAACAATCAGAGCTGTATCAGCAGGTGCAGCGCGCTGCTGGCGAGTTACCTATCGGCTGGGAAATTCGGATCTGCATCGAGCGCGACGCGGGATACGCCGAATTATGGGATGGTGACGGATGCGAAGTGGATTTTCCGAATAGTTGTGAGTCATTGGCAGAGACGGTTTCTGAGGCAATCGGCTACGCAACCGGAAAGGAATAAAGACCCATTGGCCAATCCAGGCCGGTAGCGGTATGATGTGAGTTCGGGCGTCGTAACCCGGTATTAATGGATCGAGGGTAACGAAGGTTTAGGTTTGCGGTGTTCTTGTTGGATTGAGCTTCCCCCTCGATCCAGATCCAACAAGATTACGACCACCGCAAAGCCTAAGCCTTTTTTTGTGGGTTGAGAAAATGCGCAGCGCAAAATCTTTCAAAAGAGGCCAGGTTTATGCGGCATTGTTTTCTGATGGCTTGGTCAAAGTAGGAAGAGGAAGAGTAGCGTCAGATCGAATAACGGTCCATGTTGGCTCTTCAAAAATACGAGGCGCAACACTAATTGATTCTGCTGTGTCAGGGGTTATGTTTGATACGGTAAGCGCAGAAAAAAGGCTGATAGATTACTGCGCCCAATCGTGCTCAGAAAGGTATTCCGGAGAATGGTTTAAGGGTGTAGACATGGAGAAGATTGTTGAAATAATTGATTCAGAGTTTTGCGGAGAAACGCCGGAACCAATCAAAAATATCATCAAGGCTGAAAATGAAAGATTCAAGTCGGCCATTTCTCATATTCTGAAAAGTGAGACTTTAGGCCGTCAAGTAAGCGACTGTGAAAAATGGTCGGCATCCATGTCTCATGCGTCTGTTATGAGCACCATGTATGGTGGATGGATGTATGGCGGTGATCTTTTCGCGCCGTTAGATGGCGGCCCAAGTAAGTTCCAATTGTTTTCTGCGCTAGCTCTATACGGGATGAGCACAGAGGAAATAGCCGATGCCTACATCACGATCACTGACGACCCTGACGAGGGGATATCTTTTCTGATGAGTGCGGCGGAAAAGTCAGCAAGATCTATCCTTGCCGCCGAGAAAATAGAACCTGAAAAGGCCCTTGAAGTGTCGGCATGAGACATTTTCTATTTGCTCCGACCATCAGCTATTTCGGATATCTGACCATGATTACAGCCTTGGTCGTTGCGCATCAAATGGAGTTCACGCCGATGAGCGTCCTTGCGTGGCTTGGCATAACCGTGGCCGGAGGATTCATCGAGGGGTTCCTTAGCGAGGCGCTGAATCATGGCTGAGATAGCGTTGATTCGCACCTCGCACGGCCTTGTGCCGGCCACCGAGGCCGATCGCGAGACTATGCAGGCGTGGAAGTCAGGTCAGACCATTCACGGAAAGTTCACCAAGATGCGGAACGCCGGCTTTCACCGGAGATTCTTCAAAATGCTCGATCTCGCCTTTGACTACTTCGAGCCGGTCGGCGGCCTGGTACCGCGGCAGGAGATGCGCGGCATCCAGGGCCTGGCCAAGTTCTTCGAGCAGGCTAGCGGAAAGCCGGGGCAGTTATCGGATGCGGTCGCGGCCTACATCGCGCAGCTTGAGCAAGACCGCGCCGAGCGCTTCCCGGCAGTCGATAAGAGCCGAGAGGCATTCCGGGAGTGGGTGACTATCGAGGCCGGCCATTTCCACCTTGTGCGCACGCCTGATGGGGTTCGCAAGGAGGCCAAGTCGATCAGCTGGTCTGCGATGGATGAAACCGCGTTCCAGCCGCTATACCGCGACGTGTTTAACGCCTGCTGGCGCCTGGTGCTGTCGGCGCATTTTGAAAGTGAAGAGGCGGCCATGAGTGCTGCTGATCAAATGGGGTCATTTTCATGACGGTAATAACCTTCAATGAGGCTAATGAGGCATTCCGATTCGATGCGGAAGCCGGTCGTCTTTTCTGGAAGATAAATCGCTCAAAAGTAAAAGCTGGAACTGAGGTCGGATCAGTCCATCACAGTGGGTATCGACATACATTCCTGAATAAGAAAACACATCAGGTTCATAGGATTATTTGGATGATGGCATATGGAGAATACCCTGATGGATATATCGACCATATAGATGGGAACCCACTGAATAACAGGATTGAAAATCTTCGGGTTGTTAGCCAAAAAATTAATACTAGGAATTCATCAAAAAAATCTAGCAACACAAGCGGACATATAGGGGTTTCCTGGTGCAAGCAAGTATCAAAATGGAGAGCTCAAATTTCGACTGATGCTGGTAGAAAGCACCTGGGCGACTTTGAAAATATTGAAGATGCCGTTTTGGCCAGGAAAAATGCAGACTCATTGAATGGCTACCATGAAAATCATGGGCGTCAATCAAAAAATACGAAGGGTGAAACTGCATGACCCTGCAAGCCAAGGCGCCGCGCCCGAAGCGCTGCCGGGTCGAATCATGCAGAACCTTATTCGTCCCAGCTCGCATGGGTCAGGCTGTTTGCAGTCCGGCCTGCGCGATCATTGATGCGCCGAAAAATCAGGACAAGGCGAGAAAGGCGATTCAGCAGGAGGACCGCAAGAGCCTGAGAGCGGCCAAGGAGCGCGTAAAGACCAAAGGGCAGTACATGCGCGAGGCGCAGGCCGCGTTCAATGCTTGGGTGCGTGCCAGGGACGCCGGATTGCCTTGCGTCTCATGCGGCACCACGGCAGATGTTCAATACGCAGCCGGCCATTTCAGGTCAGCTGGCGGTCATCCAGAGCTTCGATTTGAGCCCTTGAACGTACATTTACAATGCAACCGCAACTGCAACATGGCCAAGTCCGGCAACCTCGGGCCTTACCGGTTAGAGCTGATAAAGCGCATCGGTCAGGACAAGGTCGATTGGCTGGAAGGCCCGCATGAGCCAAAGCGCTACACCATCGACGAATTGAAAGCCATCACCGCCGAATACCGCGCCAAGACCCGCGAACTCAAGAGGAAGGCAGAATGATCATTCACTTGTACGTCGGATTCATGCTGTTGCTCTGCGGAGGATGCCTTGAGGGTTGCCGCCGCCTGATTCGCCGGGACCGGATTGCTCGAGGATTGAAGTCATGAAATACGAAGACATGCAACGAAAGTTTCGCGGCCACATTAAGTCGCCTACAGAGCATGAGCTTTGGAATCTGTGGGTGGCCAGGGATGAGGATTATCGGCTTATCAGGACGATTGCCCTGCTCGGCTGGGCTCTGGCGCTGACCGGCCCTCTGGTTATGATGTTCGGATAAAGGCTCTGAAAAGGGCTTCACAGAGTTAAGTTGGTTGTTCTATACTGGATCGGCAGGCTTGTGGCGGAAATGGTACACGCTCGGATAAAGTGATATCGGATACTCGCTGCCCCGATACGTTCCGGGTTCGACTCCCAGCAAGCCTGCAGTCGCCGATGTAGCTCAGTCAGGTAGAGCAGCCGCTTCATACGCGGAAGGTCCTCGGTTCAAATCCCTGTATCGGCACCAGTTTTTGACATGTAGCACAATTGGTAGTGCGCGGAGCTGTTAACTCCGAGGTTGCTGGTTCGAGTCCAGCCGTGTCAGCCAGAGCATGGGGCGTCAACCCTCTGCGGCGTAGATCTGAGATTCTTCAGGGAGCCAAAAGCAGTTGACCATCTGAGGGGAGGTGCCTCGGAGCCAAGCGGGTAGCGCAGGTCGCTAGTTAGCCTTCCAAGCTTACAATCAGGGTTCGATTCCCTGTATCCGCTCCACACAACCAACGCCAGCGACGCGGAGAACAGCTTCCGCCAGCCCGCACATGCGGAAATCGTCTTTATCCGTGTACCGCCAGTTCCCGTAAGGGTCTAAGGGCGTCGAGCTGTAAGGTAATGCCTCGCGAGCCGAAAGGCTGACACATGCGGCGAGGCGCGCAATCGAACTGTATGAACCCAGTTCGGGCGCAAGGCGGACCTGGCCACAGCAGCAGGCGGTACACGGATGCAGATGAATGCCAAGGCTGATTGGCTAAGCGTGAAAGGTGACCGGGTTGATCGCCGGGTGACTGGATCGTGAGTTTGTAGCTCAGGTGGTAGAGCGGCCTCGCAAAAGGCGCGTCGGTGGTTCGAATCCACCCATTCAAAGCCGGAGATAAGCACCGGCCATCTACATCAACCACCAGCGACAATGCCAGCGCAGGACCTGAAATCCTGTTAGCTTCTGGTGGCAAGGATTGGGAGTTTCCCGGTCGAGCGTTCGGTGCTATTAACCGACGGCGCGGGATGCGTCGATAACTCTGTCTCGGTGGAATCGGAGCCACATGAAAAATTCCGAGGCCTATCGATGTACCATTGCAATGGAGATTCAAAGGATGATTATCAAGCGCTGTCTGAGTTTTATCGGTTTGGCCTTGGCGATGTGCCTGGGTTCGTTCGGGGCGTATGCAGCCGAGCGTGTTGAGTATGTCGCCGGATTTGTCATTGGCGACGTTCAGTCGTTCGCGGCTCAGTCCGTGAAGCACGATCTGACCCTGGCTCAGTGGCGAACGGGTAGTGATGCCAGTTCCAGCCCCATCAAGTCCAACCTGATCGCTTTGAGCAACCACTTCGGCATGACTAGCGCTGTACCGATGGCTACGCCAGATTGGCCGGCCGCAATCAACGTATAAATCCTGGATGGCCTCGGCCTGGAAAAATCCCGCACTTAAAACACGCGGGATTTTTTATGGCCGTCAATCCGCTAAGTGTCATATTGACATGACGAACGAATCCAGAGCGCATACAATCAACCAACACGCAAATTCGAAGGGTCGAGAATGAAACCGTCTACCGCTTGGAGCTGTCTCGCTTTCTCACTGGCACTAGCCAGTTACTCGATGAATCGGGACATCAGCGCCAACGTGTTCTTGGCTTGCGTTTTCATTATTCAGGGCCTAAAAAGAACCGATGGTTCGAGGCATGAAGGGTTTGCTGCAGTGCTCGCTTTTGCGCTCAGCGCGGGCATTGTGATTTTCTCGGCGTCGAATCTGGTTGACGGCGCCGATAAAAGCTCACCCTCACACTTCCGCTACAAACACTAAAGGACTGATTATGGCCGATGTCGCCACCCCAGTAGCTTGTACCGCTGTCGGGTTCACCGGGGTTGCTGTTGCAAGCTGCCTGCCTCAGATCGACCTGAACGCGGTTGTGTGCTCGTTCGTAGGCGCGCTAATCTTTGTCCTGTGGGCCAAGGAACTGAGCGCGGCCCAGCGGGTCGGATACTTGCTCGCCGGGTGGATCGGTGGCTACTACGCCGCCGCTGAAGTTCTGGCTCAGGCCTGGACCAAGACCAGCGGAATCGCCGCCTTTGCCTGCGGGCTTGTCACTGTCCTGGTAAGCATCAGCATCCTCGAATCCTTTAAAACCGGGAAGCTGCCCAAGTGGCTCACCGATCTGCCTTCAGCCCTCGGACGACTTCTCCCTCGGAGAAATGATTGATGAGTCTATCCCACGCGCACACACTGCTTTACGCCATGCTCTGCGGGAGCCTCTGTTTCGTTGTGGCGTTCATGTACCAACGCAATGGCGCCAGGTACAAGCTTTTCCCCAGCCTGGTGGCCTTTTTCATCGCCGCCACGGCCGGAGCACAATGGATTGAGGTGATGGGATCAATCATCCTTTACAAGATCTGGCCAGAAGCTCATCCCCTAGCAACCATCGTCCTGTTTATCCTGTTAGTGCTGGCAATCTTGGAGCGCGGCAATGTCGCCCGCATCCTTGGCCGGCTACTGTGCGTGCGCGCCACAAATTGAGATGAATCGGTTTTGTGGTGCGGAAAAACCAACCCTTGGCGGAGTTATGTTTATGAAACGTTTTGCAGTAGCAGCATTGGTTGTCGCGGCCTGGTGCCAGCCGGTAATGGCCGGCAAGATCCCCGACAACATCGACCAGCAGCCCGAGAAGTTCTGCCTGATCGTCGGCGCGATGTCCAACATCATCATGGCACGGCGCAACCTCGGCGAGCCCATCGAATACCTGTACGAAGAAGCCAGCCAGATCGAACAGAAGCAGCTTCGCACCTACATGCGAGAAACCGTCTCCATGACCAATTGGTTCCCGCCGCAAACCAACGCAAGGTGGTTCAGTCAGTGGAACTACAACCGGTGCATGGAAGCGATGAAGGATTGACCATAAGGCGTAGTAAGCAATGACCGAGGCAAAGAAGGCTCCAGACTGGGAGCGGATCGAGAAGGATTATCGAGCTGGCATTCTCTCTGTTCGCGAGATAGCCGGATATGCAGGTGTTTCGCACACCGCCATTCAGAAGCGCGCCAAGACCCACGGGTGGGAGCGAGACCTTAAGGCGAAGATCCACGCCAAGGCAGATGCACTGGTTGCCAAACGAGAGGTTGCCAGTCAGGTTGCCAGTAGATCAGTGGAAACCGAGCGAGAGATCATCGACGGCAATGCCGAGCATGTGGCTGACGTCAGGATGGCGCACCGCGGCGATATTGCCCGCGCCCGGCGCATGACCAACAAGCTGCTGGATGAGCTTGAGGCTCTCACTGACGAGCAGGGCACGATCAAAGAGCTGATCACCAAGTTCAAGGATGGCGACCACGAAGACGGCGATGCCATGGCTGACGTTCTGGCTCTGGCCAAAAAGGTAAGCGCCCTGCCGAATCGCACCAAGACCATGAAGGAATTGGCCGAGACGCTGAAGACGCTGGTTGGCCTTGAGCGCCAGGCATACGACATTGTCCCGGAGCAGGGTGGCGACCCATCTGGCGGCACACCAAGAGGAATGGGCGATTTCTATGCAGACATTGCAAGCGCCGACGCTTAATCCGTTCCTGCGCGAGTTCTGGGAGACTCCAGCTAGGAACAAGATCTTGCACGGAGGCCGGTCCTCTTCGAAGTCATGGGATGCGGCGGGGCACGCGATACGCCTGGCCGACAACTACAAGCTCAAGTTCCTCTGCGTGCGCCAGATCCAAAACAAGATCGAGGAGTCGGTCTACGCGCTGCTCAAGATCCAGATCGATCGATTCGGCCTGCGCCATCGCTTCCGCATCCTCGACAACAAGATTATCCACAAGGTCACTGGCGCCGAGTTCATTTTCTACGGCCTATGGCGCCATACCGAAGAGATCAAGTCGGTGGAGAGCGTCGACGTGCTTTGGTCTGAGGAAAGTCACGGGCTGAACGCCACGCAATGGGAGATTCTTGAACCAACAATTCGAAAAGACAACTCCGAGTGCTGGCTGATATTTAATGGAAAGCTGGTCAGCGACTTCGTGTGGCGGAACTTCGTTGTGAATACGCCGCCCGACACCATCGTCAAGCAGATCAACTACACGGACAATCCATTTCTGAGCAAAACGATCCTGAAGGTTATCGAGGCGCACCGCGTCCGCAGTCCTGAGACGTTTGACCATGTGTATCTGGGCAAGCCGCGGGCGGACGACGACAGTTCTGTTATCAAGGCATCGTGGGTCGAGGCGGCTATTGATGCTCACCTTCTGATTCCAGGTCTTGAGGATGGCCGCGCAACGCTAGGCTTTGACGTGGCTGATGATGGTGACGACAAGTGCGCGACGATCCTTCGCATTGGGTCGGTGACTCGCTCAACAGACGAGTGGGAAGGACAAGAGGACCAGATCCTCAAGTCGTGCACTCGAGCCTACCACAGCGCGCAGAAGGCAGGCGCTCACGTCATCTATGACTCGATTGGCGTAGGTGCCTTTGCCGGCTCCAAGCTCAACGAGCTGAATGTGAGCCATCCGAACAACCGAGTTACGCATGACGGCTTCAACGCTGGCGGAAAGGTGATGCGGCCGGATGCGATCTATGAGGGGAAGATCAAGAACAAGGACTTCTTCAGCAACATCAAAGCGCAGATGTGGTGGCAAGTGGCCGACCGGTTCCGGCTCACCTTCCAGGTAGTGCAGTCGATCAAGAATGGGACGGTGCCGCCGACTTTCAAGATTGAGGACCTAATAAGCATCGATAGCCAGATCACCCACCTGGAAAAGCTGAAGATGGAGTTATCTATTCCTCTGCGGGACTTCGACACGAACGGCCGGGTAAAGGTAGAATCTAAATCGGACCTCAANAAGCGCGAAGTGCCGAGCCCTAACTTGGCCGACGCCTTCATAATGGCCTACGCTCCGATCCGTCGCGGCCTGAACATCAACGCAGAGAATCAATCAAGATGATCGATCTACTTGGCCGCAAGCGCCGCCGCAAAGAAGCAGAGCTGAGAGAGCGCGAACTTGAGTTGGCCGAGAAACAGGCCGACATCGAAGACCGCAAGCTGAAGCAGCAGCGCACCATCATCCGCATGATGCAGGACGAACAAACGCGCAAGGCTGATGCAGACGTGCCGGTCAGGCTTGCCGCGCCCGTGCTGATGCGTGAGGTGGTGCCGGCCGACCAGAAGCCCGCAGTGGCCATGGATAGCTGTCAGTCGATCTATGACTACGCCTCTGTTGGCATNCCGAACTTCTACGGCNCCTTCCCTGGCTATCCGGTCCTGGCCGCCATGAGCCAGTCGAGCGATTACCGCGCCGTGGCCGAGACGACCGCCACCGAGATGACCCGCGAGTGGGGCCGCTTCAAGATAGATGACCCGGACGCCGACAGCGGATCAGACCTGACTGACGCCCAGCTTGAAGCCTTCAAGATACAGGAGGAAGAGAAAGCCTCGGCACGACAGAACAAAATCAACCAGATCAACGACGCTTTCGAGCAGCACAATGTTCGCGGCCTGGTGCGCAAGGCTATCGAGGTTGAGCTTGGCATGGGCCGCGCCCAGATCTACATCAAGCTGGATCACAAGGACGACAAGCTGCCCTTCCTGATGGACAAGGTCAGCGTGAAAAAGGGGGATCTAAAAGGGTTCCGCCTGATTGAACCGATGTGGTCCACGCCGAGCGTGTACAACGCCAACGATCCGACCGAGGCGGACTTCTACGTCCCAAGCCAGTGGTTCGTGCTGGGCAAGCAAGTGCATGCTGATCGCCTGATGACACTGGTTATGCGTCCAGTACCGGATATCCTGAAGCCTGCCTACAACTTCGGCGGCATCTCGATGTTCCAGTTGATGAAGCCCTACGTCGAACGCTACCAGCGCACCGCCGACAGCGTGGCCCAGATCGTACAGGCGTTCAGCCTGACCATCCTGTCTACCGACATGAGCGGCATTCTGGCTAACGGTGAGAGCGACGCTAACCTGTGGCTGCGTGCCGGGATCTTCAACCGCTTCCGCGAAAACTCCGGACTAATGCTGTTGGACAAGGAAAGTGAGGTGATTGATCAGATCAACACCCCGCTGACCAGCCTGCCGGACCTGCTGACCAAGGCTCAGGAGCAGATGGCCGGACCAAGCCACACGCCGCTTGTGAAGCTGACCGGGGCCACGCCTGCCGGTCTAAACGCAAGCAGCGATGGCGAGATCCGCGTCTATTACGATTACCTGATGGCGCAGAACGAGGCGCACGTCCGCCCGCTGATCAAGACCTTCTCCGACCTGATTCAGTTGAATCTGTTCGGGGAGATTGACCCGGCCATCAAGTGGGAGTTCAACCCGCTCTATCAGCTAAACGAGCTTGAGCTTGCCCAGGTACAAGAGACCAAGGGCCGGAATGCCAAGCAGCTGATAGAGGCTTCCATTGTGTCCCCTCAAGAGGCGCGCGTGACGCTGTCCAAGGACGAGCAGAGCCCGTTCAACGGGATTGACGTAGACGATGTGCCGGAAGTCCAGGGCGTGGATGATGCGTCCAGCGAAGGTTCTGATGAGGGCCTTGATGCGTGACGACCTTCAAGCGCAAGCGCGTAGTCCTGCCCGACTTCCGGCCTAACGCTGGGATTCGGGCTGCCTACCATTCCGAACTGGCTCGCCTCCTGCGCAGCGCGCGCAACGAGGTGATGCAGGCGGTCGCCCACAATTGGCAGGCGCCGCAGCCGGTGGCCATGGACGCGGCGCGGGACATCCTCGGTCGCGTGATCGACGCCATCATTGCCAAGTGGATGACCAGCCTGAACGACTTGCCGCAGAAGATGGCGCGGCGATTCGTTGGGCAGACTGCCGGGGCACTGGATCGCGGATTGAGCGCAACGCTCAAGAAGTCCGGTTTTGCCGTCAACCTGCAGCTGACCCCCGCAACCAAGGAGGCCATGCGCGCCTCTGTTGGCGTCAACGTCGGCCTGATTAAGTCGATCCCCGGCGAGTACCTGGGCGACGTGCAGAAATACGTTTGGGAGTCGGTCGAGGCCGGATTCGACCTGAAGACGCTGACCGACAACCTCGAGCACGCCTATCACATCGGTCGCAACCGGGCGAAACTCATCGCTCGCGACCAGAGCAATAAAGTCCACGCCGTCATGGAGCAGGCGCGCCGGCAAGAGCTTGGCATCAAGAAAGCCATATGGCGCCACTCTGCCGCAGCCAAAGAACCGCGCCAGTCACACGTCAAGGCGAACGGCAAAGAGTTCGACATTGATAAGGGCATGTATCTCGATGGCGAATGGGTGCTGCCAGGCCAAGCCATCAACTGTGGCTGCACCAGTAGTAGCGTGCTGGAATGGTAGTGTATAGTTATACAGTGGCACTTATGACCGACGAGGTTTTGCCGTGACAAGAAACATCGCCTTC
>Ga0065714_10065351_pt1 | contig 10704 bp, 7 predicted proteins | sample MisRhiReplicate2_FD_59101 | JGI IMG/M metagenome (GOLD analysis project Ga0065714, IMG submission 59101) | Miscanthus rhizosphere microbial communities from Kellogg Biological Station, MSU, sample Rhizosphere Soil Replicate 2: eDNA_1 v2... | ecosystem: Host-associated > Plants > Roots >... | reverse complement strand
AGGCCACCGCCAGGGGCTGGACCGCAATCAGGGCCTTGTAGGCTGCCGTACGGGTCTTTGCTGAGAGGTTCATGATTTCCTTTATGCTGCGAGGCGCTTGGACAGCAGGTCTGCTACCTGCTTGGCGATGTCTGCGGGGATGGCGGCTGCGATGTCCGCTGCCGTGATGGTGTTGCCTACCTTCAGGCCGGAGAGTGCTGCGAGGATCGCCGCGTCGTTGGCTAAGCCCTGACGGCCCGTGTCCACGATGTTGCGGCCATCGACGCGGTTCTCAAAGAGGACGTTCTTCACGATGTCGGCCACAGGGTTGGCCTTCACGAAAGCATCAATGCGGGTGATGGCTTCGTAGATGTTCTGCTGGTCTTGTGCTGATAGATCGGACAAGAATCCTCCTAGGGGGGTTGGGGTGATGGTGCCTTCGTAATTGATGCCGTCAAGGCTGATGACGGGTGTGCCTGCAACGTCCTCGGACCAGCCCCGGTAGCTCAGCGTCATGCCGTAGTAGGCGTAATATGCCTCCACGTCGGCGACGGACGGGTGAACGTGCAGCGGGGACGGGTCAAGGTCGGAGGTCGAGTAGACTCTGCCGTCCGGGGCCACGAGGGCGACGTGCCCGTTGACGTTCTTGTCCAGCCCCCACCAGACCGGAAACCAGACGCCTTGCGGGTAGTCGCGGTCACGGTGCTGGGACGGCGAGTTGTTCCATGCCTCTGTGGCAGAGGCGTAACGTGCCGTGAGGCCGAATGTCTGCCTCACGTACTGCAGGCACATCCCCTCCTCGGCAGTGATGTCGGGATCAGGGGTGATTAGCTGTGTGGTCACGGTTGCAGGGGCTCCTATTTCGGGATGATGCTGTAAATAAATCCGGCTGCACCCACAAGGAGGGCTATAAGGGTCGTGCCCTTGCCCCAGATTGATTCGCCTTTGTTCTCGCCGCCCTGCTGCGTGGTGACGTAATTGAGGAAAGGCTCAAGCGATTTCTTCAGGTCACCGATCATCTGGGCGACATCGGAGTTCTTGGCGTACACGCCGGAATCCTGCAGGTTCTTGTCCCGGAGCGCGTCATTCTGCTGCTCCTTGTAGGTCTGGGATTCCCTTGCCAGGGACAAGGCCGCGAGGTCAGCGGTTTCCTTGATCTTCAAGGCCTTTTCTTTTTCAATGTTGACCTCGGTGTAGCGGCGGTCCCGCTCATCCTCAAACCGCGCCTGCGCCTCGGCCTGCGCGTCCATGTATTCCTTGAGTGTGCCAATGGTCCAGCCACCCGTAAGTTCTTCAGGGGCATTCTTGCCCATTTAGCACACCCCCGTCACAAAAGCCGGACCGTAAATCGAGTCCCCAAAAGCAAGCATTATGTGTTCCTAACCCTGTAGAAAAGCGTATCTACCCACAATTCTACAGGGTTAGGATTTGTATGCTATGTGGCGTACTGGAGAACGAGGCTGAGCTTGGCGTAATTCATGATGGCCGTGTCCGGCTGGCTGTTGCCCACACCCACCGCGATGTAGATGCTGTCCCCTGCCGCGAGGTGCAGCGAGGTGCTGATCGGGGCCGTCTGGTAGGACGTGGCGTTGGTCTTCAGCGAGAAGTAGTCCTCGAAGGAGGAGTTATACATCAGCGTCATGTCGATTGGCACGTCCGGCCCGAAGTTCAGCGTGACCGAGGCGTCCACCGCGTAGAGCCCTGCCACTGTCACCGTGGCCACGCCCCCTGCGAAATCCACATCCGTGACGTAATCTGAGCCGGAGCCGATGGTCAGCGGCACGATGTTGAAGTTCCCGTCGAAGCTCCACGGGGCCGGAAGGGATGCCTTGATGCCTGCCACCTGTTCCTGCTTGGCCAGCCGCACGCCGATGCCGCCCTCGATGGACGCGGCCATTGCCGCTGACCACACCTCGGGGTCAAGGTTGTCTTCCTCATCCGGTGTCCAGATGCCGTCTACTACTGATACGTTTCCCATTGTTCTGCCTTCCTAGACTGTCGTGCCGATTGCGTTTTTCCACACGGTGCCGCTCCACCAAATGGGGATACCAAGATCAAAGTCGTAGACGTTCGCGCCCTTGTCGGCGGGGCCTAGCGTGGAGGGCCGGTTGGCTGTGGTGCAGCCGGGGGGCTTCAGGTACGGGCCGATGATTTCCACGCCCACGGAGTCCTGAATCTTCAGGCTGGTGAACGAGTAGGAGTAGATGCGGGAGGCATCACTGGTGCCGTTGTTGTAACCGAGTTCCCACTCACCACCACGCATCTCCAGGATCGAGGAGCCTGTGGCGGAGGAGGCCAACGTGAGCCAACCGTTTTCGCCCATTGCGAGATCGGCGTAACCTGTCCCGCCGCACGACACCAAGAGCGAGCCGTCATTGGAGTAGACCGACTGGTAGGAGTCCACGCCGCCGTTGACCGTGCGGGCTGTGAGGTTGAAGTTGCCCTCAGGGTCGGCGCTCTGGGCCAGCACCGAGTACGGGCCGTCCGTGACCGTGGGCAGGTAGCCGTAGCCGTAAGCGTTGGGGAACCCCGCAATGGCGTCAGGGATCGGGAACGCGCCCCCGGTAGACAGGGTGGCAGGCAGCCACTTCTGGCCCTGCTGGCTCCAGCTGAGCACCTGCTTGTCCGCCACGTTGTAGGTCGCCACGTCCGCCAGGGAGGAGAGCTTCTGCCCAACGGGGTTTTGCACACTGGGGATGTTGCCTGTGGCAAGGCCGCGCTGGGGGTTGGCATAGTCAAGCCCAGCGTTCTGGGAGAGCCTGCGCACCACCTCGGTGAGCCGGTTGATTTCGGCCATAGCGGCGTCCACGTCGTTGGCCCACTTCTGCGAGCTGGGGGGCAAGTCCTTGTGGTTTTTCACTACGCCCCCTTCAGGGGTTTGATGTTGAACTTTCGGATGGTCCGGCCAGCGTGGCGGGCCTTCTCGTCAGCGATGGTGGACCCTGCCGGGTAACTGGCCACGTAGGCTCCGATGGTGGTGTGGGGCACTGCGTTGCCGGAGACCCGGGAGTGGGTCTGGGACGTGTCCATCACCCGGTAGTTCCGGGCGTTGTCGGTGAACAGTGTGCCCGAGGGGAACTGGCCGAACCCGGTGGGCGTCTCGAAGCTGTTGGGCAGCTCGAAGCTGGTCTCGGCGTGGCTCGCGCTGTACTGGTGGGCCATTGCCGCCGCCGTGTTGTAGGTCTCGCGCACGCTCGCAAGGAAGGGGGACTCGAAGACGTTCTCGAAGCCCTCCTTGGCGTTGCGTGCGCCCGTCCCCACGTGGACCTCCACCGGGTCGTTGACGATGCCGGAGCCGCAGATGTACAGGGCCGGGCGGTCAGCCGCACCCTCGGAGATGCGGTACGGAGCCCTCACGGTGTCCTGCGTCGGAGCGGTGATCTTGATGGCAATCTCGCCCTCCTTGCCGGTGAGCGAAACCTCCAGCTTGCCGCCGTTGTCGTTCCACCACTCGGGTGCGATGATGTAGCCGTCAGCGCCGGTCACCACGTACTGGCCCCCGCCAGCGAGGTAGGGGAACGGCTCGATGCCGAGCACCGGGACCGGCTGGACGAGGTTCAGGATCGAGTGGCCGGTCTGGATCGTGGTCTCGAAGACTTCCCGCGCGGCCACGGAGAACACGCTGTCGGCCTTCCAGAACACGCCGTCGTCGGTGGTGACAGCCTTGGATTGCTTGTTCATGAGCGCCACCTGCTTGTACTTGTCGCGGCGCTCCCAGTTGTTCTCGAACCGGGCGAAGGAGATGCCGGGCAGCGAGAGCGTGGCCGTGCGCGGGGCAACCTGAAGCTGCCGGTCCACGAACCGGGCATCGAGGCGTGCGATGGAGCAGAACTCGGCCATCAGGTTCCAGACGTTGCCCTCGAAGCCGGAGACAAACGCGAAGTCCTTGGTGGTCTCCTCCAGCACCTTCTGGACTGCGGGCAGTTCCATCGGGTGCGCGTCGGCCACCGTGAGGTAGGTGCCCCAGCGGACCATCTGCGCGCCGGAGCCGCCAGCGGAGGCGTGGCTGATCGCGGTCAGGTTCAGGACCGAGGGCAGCGTGTAGGAGACCACGGCAGGTGTACCGTCGTGCTCCAGCGTTCCGTTCCCTGCCAGATCATCGGTGTGGACGGTCAGCTTGGTTTCCAGCGCGGTGCCGGAGACCTTCTCCAGTGACAGGGCCAGCCGGTACTTCTCTCCAGCGGGGACACTGGCCGAGGCGACGGTCACCACGCCGATCTTGGCCGTGATGCCCCCTGCCGAGGTTGCCGACAGCGAGACGGTGTGTGGGGTCCGTGCGTTGTCCAGGAAGCTCCAGGTCACGGTGGAGGTGCGCCCGGTGCCGAGCAGTCCAAGCCCGATACTGAAGACCATCTTCTTGCCCAGTGGCAGGCTGGCTGTGACGGTCCCGTTCTTGACCTCGTGCAGCGCCGTCGTCCCGGTGACTGCTGAACCCATCGTGCGGACGGAGCGGTCATTTAGCACGGTCGTGCTAGTCGTTCCCCCGGTGAGCTTCTCGTAAAACCTGTGGGTTGTACTCGCACCGTAGGAGTCCGTGTGCCCGAAGCCGGAGGCGTAGGCGATGCAGTCCCCCGGAACCTTGTCGTAGAACAGGCCGCACTGCTGGGTCCAGTAGTCGATGGCGCGGGCAGCGGTCCAGAGTCCGGGCACACCGTCAATGAAGGGGAACAGGTGGAGCTCGTTGTTCAGGAGGGTCAGCGGGGTGTTCATCGAGACGGCGGCCAGCCCAGAGGCCTCGGCCAGCGTGAGTTTGACCACCTCACCTTCGTAGGTGCCGATGGCCCCGTTGGTGAGCACGTTGGTCTCGCCCAGCATGAACTCTGGGTCAAGGCCCTTGGTGTAGGAGGCGCTGACGGACGGGGTGGAGCCGGAGCCCTCTGCCGGGTTCAGCGGCACGGCTGAGGTGTTGACGCTGAAGCGGGCCAGCTTGCCCAGCGGTTCGGTGCCCAGAGGGGCAGGCCGGAAGACGTAGCTCAGCGTGGAGCGGAGCACACCCTCGCCGCCGAGGTGGGAGGTGAAGCGCGGCGAGTACGCAAGTGTCGAGGACAGCCAGCCCTGACCGGAGAAGCTGGAGGCTAGGACATTGCCAGCTACCAGATCAGAGGTCAGCGTGCCTGAGCCGCTGAGTGCGCTGGCAATTTCCCGGTAGTTGGTGAAGGCGGCGGTGAGGGTGCCCGAGCCTGCAAGGGCGGACTGGATGTACCTGTGCAGTCCTGAGGTCAGCGTCCCCGAGCCTGACAGGGCGCTGGCAATCTCCAGGTAGTCGGTGAAGTGCGCACCCAGTGTGCCTGAGCCGGAAAAGTCGCTGTGGATGAACCGCCCGATGGCGGAGGTGAGCGAGCCGCTGCCGGAGAGCTGGCTGTCAATGTTCTGGTAATCGGTGAAGGGACTGGTGAGAGTTCCCGAGCCGCTGAGCGTGGACGTGATGTAGCGGTGGAGGCTGGCCGTGAGTGTGCCGCTGCCCGAGAGACCGGAGGAGATGCGCCGGTAGTTGGTGAAGCCCGAGGTCAGCGTGCCGGAGCCCGAAAGGGCTGAGGCGATGGCAATCCTCTCCGTGGACGTGGAAGCATTCGCTGTTCCCGTCCAGGCGTAGGTGTAGCCGCTCTGGACTGTCGCGCCGCTGAAGTACGCCCCCAGGGTGCCGGAGTTTTCCATCATGGCACCATCGACGTAGAACCCGATGGCATTTGGCACGGACGTGGCCGCGTTGAGGATATAGAGCCACGCAACACCAGTGCTACCGGCAGTGGTCGTAACGGAGATGCGTTCCCACTGATCGTGGGTCGTGGTCGTAGAGCCCGTCACGTCGAAGGTTGGGCCACCATACTTGATCTTCACTGCGGGCTGGCCGGTAGGCACCCAGACATAGGCAGAGAAGGTGTAGCTTACCCCCGACACGAATGGGTACGATGCAACAGCCGTACCTGTCTGGCCAGCCGCACGAGTCGATCCGTCGTAGACAACCTTCTGCGACTTTGTACCCACCCACGCCTGTGTGGCCGAAGATGACAGAGTCTCGCCGTTGACCGTTGCCCAGCCGGTGGTATCAGTCTCACAGCTAGGGTTGGTGACGTTGTTTATGCGCCCGGACACGCTTTCGTTGGACGTGGAAGCATTCGCTGTTCCGGTCCAGGCGTAGGTGTAAGCTCCACTGGCTGCGGTTGACCCGTCAAAATACGTACTAGGCGCTGACGCCATCTCCAGCATGGCACCATCGACATAGAAGCCGATGCCGTTTGCGACTGACGTGGCCGCGTTGAGGATATAGAGCCATGCAGCGTTGGTGCCCGTCGCCGTGGTGGTGACGGATAGGCGCTCCCACTGATCATGAGTCGTGGAAGTTGTACCCGTGACGTTGTAGTTCGGCCCACCGAACTTGATCTTCACAGCAGGCTGGCCTGTGGGAACCCAGACATACGCCGAGAACGTGTACTGGGTCAGGTTGGTAAACCCATAGGAGGCTACAGAGGTGCCGGTCTGGTCTGCTGCCCTTGCTGTTCCGTCGTAAACAACTTTTTGACTCTTGGTGCCCGTCCACGCTTGAGTGGCCGACGACGACAGAGTCTCACCGTTGACTGTTGACCAACCAGTGGTGTTCGTTTCAAAGCTCGGGTTGGTGAGAAGGTTTGCGCGTGTAAACGACGTCAAGGGTCCAACTTCCTTTCCTGAATACAAATGTGGCGGGGCACTATGGCCCCGCCACGGAAATCAAACAGGTCAGGGGCTAGCTTTCGGTGAACGTGAAGGTGACCGTCACGGTGTCCTGCGTGGCGAACACCGTCGAGGTGACAGTGTTGCCGTCGAGGTAGGTGCCGCCAGTGGATGCCGAGTAGATGCCGGTGCCGACAACGGTGCAGGCCGGGACATCGAACGTGGCGGACGCCGTGACGACACCAGCAGTCGGGGAGCCCCACGTCAGGGCCTTGCGTGCGTAGGCGGGGGAGCCGCCCGTGACCTCGGTGACCGTCGAGGGGAGCGTGATCGCGGTGAACAACGCCCCGTAAGCCGCTGCCGTGCCGTAGGCGGTAGCGAGGGTGTTTTTCTGCGTAGAGGTCTGAATTGCCATTTCTTTTTCTCCTTGAGACTATTCGACCTCAACAAGGCCAAGCGATAGCCCAATTCTATCAAACCTCTTTGTCTGTATATTTCCTGAGAGATTTTCAGTAAACGACAGACCCCCAATTCCGAGGCCCGGCTTGCGGGTATTCTCCCCGGTCGTGCCGGACAAATTGATGTGGTCCAAAGTCAGGGTGGAGCCGGACGGAACAAACAATTCCAATTTGATGGCGCTGAAGGTATTGGCGGTGCCGTCAGTGGTGCCGATAATTGGCTGCTCGGTGGGCGTGGTCGAGGGAACGTAGGCCGTGGCAGTGGTCCACACTCCGGTGCTGGCCGTCAGCAGCGAGACCTTGACCGAGGCAGTGCCGGTTCGTGTGCCCCAGAGATGCAGGTACGCCGGAGCGCCAGGGACCGTAGGAACGATCTGGGAGACGCCAGCCTCGGGAAACACCCCGGTGTTGGTGAAGGTCACGACTTCCCCGGACAGAGCCACCGAGCTTGGCACACCAACGGGGGCAGCCCACGCGCCAACAACATGCCGGAGCTGGGAGGCCGAAGCCCACCGCGTCGGCAGGATGTTCCCTGCAGCGTAGTTGAAGTCCACGGCGTAGTAAGGCCCGGGGCCGTACACCCCGGTGAAGATGTCCACGAGGTTCTGCAGGTCCGGGGTCCCTGCCTTGTAGTCCAGCTTGTAGCGCCGGTACGTGGTGGGGGCCTCGTAGACGTGACGGCCACCGGAGATGAGCGCGGTCTCCTCGAAGTCACGCCCAAAGTCCCACCCCATCCCGGATTCCGGGTACGGGATGGGGAGCATACGCCCAAGCGGGCCGAACAGCATGGTGTTCATTTAGCTACGTCCTTCTGCTGCGAGTTCCTTGTTGCCTGCGTTGGCCGATTCCGCGATGACGCGGTTCTCGGTGTAGAGCTTGACTTCCTGCTTCAGCGAGGCGAAGAACGCCAGCGTCTCCGCATCCAGGCCCACGATGTTGCCGAATCCGGCAGCAGCCGATCCACGCCCGCCACCGGGCGAGCCGCCCATGTTGAACTTGGGCATCCTCAGCGTGCGAATGGCTTCCATGGCGTCGAGGCCGTAGTGCTTCACGGCAGGCTCGGGCTGAATGAACTCCTCGGAGCGGACCTTGACGAACCCCTTGCCATCCACCTTGGCCATCAGGTTGTCCACGCGCGGATCGTTCGGAGCCTTGCCCGGGATGAGTCCGCCGTCGTTGAAGCCTGGAACCTGCCCACCCTCGTTGAAGAACTTGTTGCCCGAGGACGCTCCGGTAGAGGTGTTGTAGGACTCCCAGACAGGCTGGTCGCCCACCTTGTCCCCGGCAGGGTCAATGCGCACACCGTAGGTCACGCGGGTCTCCACGTTGGTCACGCGGTCCCTCGTGGCCTCGTCTGCGGCTGCACCGTAGTCAGCCATCTCCCGCGTAGCAGCGTCGGTGTCAGCATCGACCACGGTGGGCACGAACTGGGGCACACGGTTGATGGTGTCGATGTAGCGCTCGAAGGAACCCTGGAGCGCGCCGACAGAGGCCATGTTGAAGCCCATCTGCCCCACGTCCGTCTGGAACTGGGATGTCAGCATCTTGGCGTAGTTGCGGACCTCCTCGGAGGAGTGGCCCTGCGCGGCGTAGGCGGCAATCATGTCGAACGTCTTGGTTTCGAGGTTGCGCAGGGCCTCGCGGTTGGCGATGGCAGCGTCAGAGAACCCGGTCAGCGCACCGATGCCAGCGGCGAGTTCATTGGCCTGACTCTTGGTGGCCGTGATGTCCTTCTGCTTAGCGGCAGCGTTGTCCAGAGCCTCCTTGGCCTGCTGGCCGTAGTCAGCCGCGCGGCCCACCTCGCCGTACTTGATCGAGATGCCCTGCTCGACCTTGGCCTTGTTGGCCGTGATGAGTTCCTTGTCGCGCTCATCGTTCAGCTGGCGGATTTTGTCCTTCAGGTCTTCGACCTGCTTGATTTCATCCGCACGCTTCTTGTTGATCGCGTTCAGGGCAGAGTGGTAATCGTCGGTCGCCTTGGTCAGCCCGTACTGCTGGTTGTAGGCGGACATCAGCGCGGTCTTCAGGCGGTTGCCGAAGTCTTCGGCTGACTTCACGGCATCACTGATGCCGTCCGCCATGTCCTTGGCAGACTTCTTGGCATCTTTCCCAGCCTTGGCCGCTGCGTCCCCGGCCTTCTTGTAGCCGTCAGCAATGGCCTTCAGCCCTGCGTTCGTGCCGGTCTGGGAGGAGGGCCGGATCTGAACCGGAGCCTTGGCAGGAGCGGACTGCTTGGGCGCAGCGATTTCGCCGTACTGCGCCTTCTGGTCAGGGGACATGGAGCCCTCGCCATCAGCGAGGCCAATGGCAGTGCCGTTGATGCTGTTGGCCTGAGCCTGAACGTGTGCCAGCTCGGTGCGGGCGTAGGCCACAAAGTTCTGCACGTTGGTCACGGCAGCCGTGGTGTCAGCGCCGATGGCAGCCGTGTAGGTGCCTCCCGTGATGTCCAGGATGAGCTTCTGAACCTCCACTGCTTTCTCCGAGGCCGGGTCCGTCAGGGCGTCGAGCACGACGGAGTAAGGCAGGTGCGTGATGCTGGCGATGGCGTTGGCGAGGTCGCTGAGGTGCGCGTCCGCATCGGACACGTCCGCGCCCACCTTGGCCTTCAGTTCGTTCTCGTTGTACCACTGCTGGATCAGGGTCAGGGAGGCTGCGGCAGAGGCCTCGGTGGCGGCGGTGTCCACAGCGACTGGCACACGGGGCGGGGCACCGCCGATGGCAGCCTCGAACTTCTGGCGGGTGTTCTCGGCCAGCTGCTCGACGTAGGAGGTATCCCCGCCGAAGCTGTTCTTGATCTCAGCCATGAGACCGGAGGCGAACTCGGCGTAGCCCTGAGCAGCCTCCTGAGCGCTCAGCTGGTCGGTGTCCATCAGGTTCTTGTAGTAGTCGCGGGCCTTGGTGAGCGCGTCCTGAACGTTCTTGATATTGTCCCGGCCACCCTCGGAGGTGGGCGAGAACGACTGTGACTTCTGGAGCCCCGCACCGATTTTAGCCAGCGAGTCCTGAAGATCGGCCTCGGCGTTGATCGTGCCGAAGACCTGATCGTTCAGGGCCTTCAGGGCGTCCGTCATCTTCTGGAGCTTGGGGGCAGCTTCGTCAGCCTCGTCGCCCGAGTCCTTGATGTTCGCCCCGGCCTTGGGCGCAGCCTGCTCCACCGCAGCAAGTCCCTTGGCGGCTTCCTTGTTACGGTCGGAGTAGTCCTTCACCACGTTGTTCAGGAACGCCAGATCGGCAGCTTTGGTCCCGGGGATCGGGTTGGACAGCGCAGCGTCGAGGTCTTTGTAGCCGTCAGCCTTGGCCACGTTTTCCAGCTCCAGATGGAAATCGCGCAGACCCTGTTCGCCCCTGGTGATTGAGCCAACAATCTTGTCGAAGCTGACGCCTGCCTTCTCGGCAATCTGGGTCACAGACTGGCCTACGGAGTTGAAGCCTATAGCCCCGTCCGTGAAGGTGACCTTCCGGTTGTTGAAGGCCTCGGCCACAGCGCGGGCTCCGGTCTCAGCGCCCTGCTGCATGGCCTCAGCGATGCTCTTGCCAGCGGCCTCGGCTTCGACCTGCGTGGAGATAAGGTGGCCGAGAAGCAGTGTGAGCCCGCCGATGACGAGACCGATGGGAC
>Ga0065714_10065349_pt1 | contig 10708 bp, 9 predicted proteins | sample MisRhiReplicate2_FD_59101 | JGI IMG/M metagenome (GOLD analysis project Ga0065714, IMG submission 59101) | Miscanthus rhizosphere microbial communities from Kellogg Biological Station, MSU, sample Rhizosphere Soil Replicate 2: eDNA_1 v2... | ecosystem: Host-associated > Plants > Roots >... | reverse complement strand
TGTCCAGCATTGCCGAAAAGCTGCCTCCAGAGTTTGGTCTGTCGAAATCCATGAAGCTACGCAAGCTCAATCCAAAGCATTTGCCGTACCTTGCTGTCCATAGGGAAACGTTCGGCTTCGCGTAGTTCACACCCACCAATATCAAAGCTGCCGGGAAGTAGGTCACACGCAACGGCATTGGACTGAACCGTACCAGATTTAATCGACGTTCATGAAAGGCCAAAGCTGACCGATTACGCCCTCTCTTGAAAGGCGGCTTACTATCCAAAGCTCGCCGCAAGGGCTAACGAAGCGCTACCACGATTAAGTGAATCCTATACGCTCACGGCGTGGTTCCTTACGCGAAAACAGAACACAAACGAGGAGTACAACAGTGAGCAATGGCAACCGCCCGCCGGTATGGCAGATGGTTCGGGAAGCGGCGCAGCAGATGAACGGGGAATGCACATACCCTGCGATTAAAGCAAAGGTGAGGTCGATGTATGGTCATGACGTCAACGACAGTTCGATGACATGCAGCATCATCTCGGGGGCGGTGAATCACCCATCACGTATTCACTACAACGAGAACAAGAAACCAAGGCTCACCGACACGGCCTACGACTACCTGTATAGCATTGGGCGCGGCCGGGTCGTTTGGTACCAACCAGAGAAGCACGGCGTGTGGGAGATCGCACAATCTGCCGATGGCGCACTGATCGTCCGCCTCGCTGACGGGGTGGGCGAGAATCCGCTGCCGATCGTCGAGGTTGTTGAGGCATCCGATGAGGCGTACAGCATGTTCGCTCTGGAGGCACACCTGCGCGATTACCTCGCTAAAAAACTTCCCAAGTTACCTGGCCACGATGCGCCGCTCACGCTATACCGCACGGACGATCGCGACGGCGTGGAGTTCCAGACTGACGTCGGTCCGATTGACATTCTGGCAACGGGAAATGGCGACTTCTATGTCCTCGAACTGAAAGTAGGCCGTGGGCCGGACGCGGCAATGGGACAAATCCTTCGTTACATGGGCTGGGTGAAAGAGCACCTCGCGGGCGAGAGGAGCGTGTATGGCGTCATCGTCGCGTCGGACATCGGCCAGAAACTACGGTACGCGGCATCGCAGGTGCCAAATGTTCGCCTGATGGAATATGACCTTGCTGTGTCGCTTCGATCGGTGGCCCTGCATAGTTGACTGGATGCCATCCCCTAGTAAGGCCGTGACCAGCCGACATCTTCCCGTGTATGGAGCGTTGACGCGACAGAATCACGGTCCTTTTGGTCGTTTCCTGCCTGTCGCGACGGGCTGAAAACGACCCTAAGCGGACCCTGGCTAACGCCCTAGCCCCGGAGGGGCGACTTGAACGATTTGTTAGGGTCAAACCGTGCCAACCTGGCGCTGGTCCTTCCTTGGCCGAACCGACAGAGACACTGATTACCGCAACTGGTCTGTTAGAGCCTTAGGTCCGCACTGGGTAGATGTGGTAGCGATTGGCCCCAGTTCTTTCAATTATGACCCTGCTGCCAGCAGACAAGGCATGGGACTGGAAAAACTCTCCCACCCAAGAGCGCTTTCTAAAAATCTTCTTGTCACCTGCAATGTCAGTGAAAACCGGCTCCGCAATGCCGCAGTGGATCTCTAGTTGCGCGCCAAGCTCACTTTCATTGGGACCACCAATGGATTCAGACGGAAATAAATCTATGACACTGGATAGGTAAAGGTGATTATTGTTAAGGTTGCCTTGCGTTAGCTCAATTACCCGAAATGGCACAACTCTCTCCTATAGTAAATAAAAAATCCTAGTGCTGAGCTACTAATTATAGTCAATTTTTTCTAATGGTGGAGCTTGGTCAAGTCGGGTATTACTTGGAATCCGGTGAAACTTTTCTACACGACCACACATGTTAAGTTTCATAGAGTCCGGACCGGTGAACTCCCCACGCTTTAGCTGATCCTCACCTGCCATTTTAGTAAAGTGGGTATCTACATCGGGCCCATTCTTAACTATCCGATGGTCTACATCGATTGCTATCCCACCAGTAAATGGAGTCGTCTGAACAAAAACAAAATAAGTAGAAAACCCTAGGTTGCGACCATTTTCATCTCGGCTGTGAAATACCATCAGCCCATGCTGGGAATATGGCAGTTCGCCAGGGCTGAGCTTGAACATGATGGTATCACGAGTATCGACCCCCATCTTCTTACAGACTACCTCTGCCTGCCATTTCCCAACTCCTCGACTCGAAAGGCCGGAGTTGTCAGGTGCTTGAGCTACGCATCCGGTCACAAAAATTGAAGGCACTAGTGCAATAATATATTTTAAAATTTTTGCTCTCCTAAACTTAGGTAAAAGGCCGTTTCTACTTAATTTCTGATTGAGGGCACATCATTCGTACTGCTTATTTTATCGGCATAACTTGCCCAATGCGCAGTTACCTCATTCTCAGTTCATCCCCCTGCGCAATTGAGGATGCGTCAGTTCCGCGATATCAAATTAGCACTACAAAATGTTATCGTCACCATCTTTGATCGATCCCATCACCCAAGACCGACTGCTTGGCTCTCAGCCTCGAAGATCGAAAACGGGGCTTTTTTACACGCCCTAGGCCGATTTCTATGGGGCATGAAGGGCGCCTCTCGACCCATAGATGTTCAGGTAACGGTGATTATGCATCCGTGGATCCCCACACGATGCGCCCCGAAATATTCGAGGCGGTATATCATCGATTCAGCAATGATGGCAAGTCGCCACGATGAGTGTTATTATAAATTCTGTCATTCAGAACTTACAAATCGACTAAGCAATAGATCATATCCGTGAAAAAAGGAATTATTGTGAACAATTCTGTTAAAGATTTTTTTGGGCAGGCTGGGGAAATATATCCGCCAATAACCAAGGATCTCCTTGAGAGCGCATACAATAAAAATTATCAATTTGTCTCTTTAGATGATTTCAAGCTGCTGGATGAATTGGACTCAAACTATGTGTATTGGATTGAGATTTTGTTTCGCGCTCACTGGGCAGCGACATCAAATTTGATTCGATACCATAAGTGGTATGAACTTTGTCATGACAGCTCGGTGGTGAAGCCAAACTATATTGCTTTTTGCTCTGGGCTGAGAGGACTCCTTGAGTGCGCGACGGATACATACGATGCCTTAGGAGGTGTGCCTCTGACTTTAGCGCAGGCATTACATTATGTTGAAGATGCGCTTTTGCGTCGCAAAGCATTGAAGAGGGCCGTGAGCGAGGAATTGGAAAATTGCCTAATTCACTTCAGCTATGCACGAAAGTTAAATAAGTTTGAAACCGCGCCAAAAAGCCACGAGGCAAAAACTGCTAGCCATTATATCTCCCAGTTGGATAGTGCCGATCTGCCTCTCAAGAATCTATATGCTGAGCTTTGCCAGGTTGTACACCCTGCCCATCAATCTACGGCCTGGTTGGTCGGCAGAAAAGATGAGTCTTACACGATTCAGGAGTCGGACGACCTGGCATTCATACTCGACTTGTGCCAGCGCTATAAGGAATGCATTGAATACATTCAGATGTCGTCGGTAAACATCAGCATGTTTATATTCAAGGTGCTTAATAAGACGCAGTGTTCTGAGTTGTATAATTCGTCCGCCGATAAATACGATATGTCGCGTAGTCCGTTGCACAAAAAAATTGAAGCGGCGATTGGTATTCAGCCTGCGTAAGCTCCCAGGCTATCCGATGTAAGGCAAGCTTCGGGTCGAAACTGGTTAGTGGTAAGCGACTGCCTTCGACCCAAAGCCGACATTATGCAATGGATGCTCTTGGCAATAGCCGTGATTGAGTAACCAGCGTAATCCTTCGGCCTTCCTGCACATTGCAGGCTAGTAACAGATGGCGGATCAGCTTTGCGCAGTATTTGTTTCGGCACATTGGGTAACTTTTTGCACAGCGACCTGACGCAGCAAAGAGCGACAAGCTGTAACCGACCAACACAGACTTTATCCAACATAGTGTGCTAATGGCTAATATCTATTCATTGCCACTGCTAGTTTGGAGTGATTCACGCAATTTTTTTATTGCCTGCACAGACAAAGGGGGGCGACTCGTATGTGCAAGCGCATGGCAAGTTGGGCATAGGGGAACAAGCGATTTTAATGCATCCAAGAGCGAGATGCGCCTACCCGCAACATCGGCCTCATAGATCGGGTTGGTGTGATGAAGGTGAATGACTTCAAAACCCAATCCATCGGGGGTTGAAAACCCACAAGCCTGGCATTTCAATCTTCCATCCTTGTGCAAATCCCGGAAGTAGCGCCGCCCTTCGTTAAGTAATTTCTGTGAGCGCTTCCGTCTTGATGCGGGGCTGGCATTGGTACCGCCCTCCTCAATGATTGTAAGAGCCTGGATCGTGGACAGATTAGGTTTAGCGCTGGTAGTGGATTCTAAAGCGAATAGAAACTCGTCACGGTATTGGTTATAAAAACTTCTGGCCTTTGGGCGATCTGCCCAATACCACTGATAGACTTCACCCAGCAATGTCTGCGCATTCTTAGCCTCGGCTATTGGCTTTAGTTCCCTGGGACGTGGGTCAAACGACGAAACGTTCTGTAGCTTGAATTCGATCGAACCGGCGGTCCGTCCAATAAGTTCTGCAATTTCACGGTACAGCGCGGTTTTGACTTGCCCAGGTTCAAGATCTAGCTGGTCATATCCCCAGACGGCGAAATAGCACTCCTTCCAACTCCAGTCTTCGCGCTTAGCTTGGATTTGAAAGCCAAGGCCCATCAAGAAAGCATTGGATTCATCGCCACCGGAGAATTCGGGCGCAGTGAGTTCCTCACCATCGGCGTACTTTGCAGCAAGGGAAAGGGCGAGCTTGGGGGGGTAGAGTCGTCCATCATGAACCAAATTGAATTTTGTAGACTCACGCTTTTTAGGTACGCCCTCAGCCCGAATATTGGCGATTGCTTGTAGAACGTGATCTCGAGTTATGGTCTTTGGAATCATCGAAGTAAAAAACCTGACTGTGTTGATTCATGCGAAATATAAAAATTTAGAGTTAAAAATTATCAATTTTTTTCGGAGCCTTGAAAAGGCTGGTTCTGACCGCTTTCAGCTTGTCGCGACAGGCAGGAAACGGCCAGATCATGCACCTTCCATTTCACTCTATCGGCAAATTGGCCCGTGATCTGGCGGAAGGAAACCTGGCATGATTATTCGCAAAAACTTAGCTGTTTCAAAAAAATCATCTTGCGGCAAACCTATTTTCATTGTCTCAATGGGCACTGGTGGCAACTCATGAAACCAAGCACTGTTATTTTGTGTACACTGGCAATCGATAATAAAGGCGTTAAATGTTTTGACTGGTATGAAATCTGGAGTGGCGTCTTTAACTGGATACACCGAGTTCAGTGAGTCAAATAAAGTAATTCCGTATTGAAATGGTTTTTGAGTGCGACTGCTACACCACCATAGCATTCTAATATTCCAGTATGTTTGCTTTGTTTTAATGTTTCTGAGGAGTCGCCCCTGTATTTTATCCACCCAAGCGCCCACAAAAAGCTCATTAAAACGACCAGGCGGACCATTATGGACGTAGCTATATCTTCCCGGACCAATTTCTGGGGTCGTTCGAATTTCATACTGATCATTGTAAGCGGTTGGAGCGCCAATCGGTAAAAGATCAATATGAGGTTCGGCAAATAACCCCCATGTCATATTTCTTGCATATTCATCTTGGGGGCCTACGTCAAATCCCCCTCCACCGAATATCCTATGAAATTCTTGTTTAGCCTTGGCATCCATAAGAACCTCCATTTTTGATCAATAACCATGGTATACATTTACAGATTTGTCCAGGGTTCGAGCAAAAGTATATCTTTCAAAGGTTTTGTTGGCGTCTGACTGACGTCCTTGCGCATCGTGAATTTTATATTTTTTTTAAAACATTTATAGCGATCAGCAATTAAAGTCATACTAACGATAGCCTAATTAATGAGTCTCTAGTTTTTCCATGGGCAGAGGATGATTTTATTGACCGGCAGTAATGGGTCGGTTAAAGATTGTCGTCACCTGCGGTAGCTGCACCGCACTATCGTGAGTGACTGCTTCTGGCCGTTCTCTGCCGATCATGGTTAGAAAGCGTGCTTGTCAAATCCGATGCAATCGATGGTCAAAACGAATGCAAATGACTGGTGAGGCCGAATGCAAACGGGTGGTCAAGTGGAGTGCAATTCCGCAAGAATTAACGAGTGGGCAAACTTTCGGGGCGACACCTGGCCGTCCATGCTTCAATCATCGCAGGAGTGGATACCGCCGCGCACCGCTTTGCCTTCGACGTCACAGATGGCGATTGCAGCGTTCCATAGCGTGCGTTTGATGCTTCGTTGAGCAGGTTCAGGCAAGGGCTGATGGGCTACGCCGAGCTCACCTTGTCTTCTTCGTGCCCATACGCTGCTGCTGCCCGCCGCAACGTGTCTCTCATCTGTTGGCGCAACTCTGCCGGTTCCTGCACCACCAACGAATCACCCAACGACAAAATCCACCAGTGCAGTTGCCACGTATTGTTTAGGGTCGCCCGCACCTGAAAACCGTCCGACAGCGCTTCCAGCACCATGTCCGTGCTTAATGGTGTCTCTCTAATCAATCGCGCCTGGTGTTCGCTCAGCCAAGCCTTGAAACGAATCTTCTCCGGTTTGCCAAATTGCAAAGCGTCAGTGGCAAGGTATGTTTTCAGCTCAAACGACTCCAGCCCTTGGCATGGCGTATCGAGCCCCGTTACCGCTCGAAAGCGATGCACTGCGAACTGACGTACATCGGTGTATGGCGCGGCAGTAGCAATGAGATAGGTTACGAGGCCACGCTGGACAATGGCCATGGGGTTGAGCGTCAATTCACTGAGTTTGTCATTGTGTGCCGAGTAGTATTGGCAGCGCACCTGCTGCTCGCTGATTAGGGCGTGCTGCAGTGCCTCCAGTATTTCTGCCCGAATTTCCGGGGCTCGGAGGTTGAAATCCGGCCGAACGCTGGCGACCTTGTCAGGCCAACGGGCTGCGGAGTTGCCTTCTTTGAGGCCTTTGAGTTTTTGCCGAGCGTGCTCGAAGCGCGGCTCCAGAACGCTCAGCATGCTGCCCGGAAGCAGCGGGCGGATGGCATCTTCGACCAGCGCAAGACTTACGGCCTCGGTCAGGGTGATGCCCTGCAATTCGACGCTCACGCCTGGCTTCCAGTACCAACCGAATGGCGTACCGCTATCGTTGCACTGCAGTGGAAATACTGTGGACAGGTCGCGCAAGTCGCGTTCGATGCTGCGGCGGCTGATAGAGTAACCAGCAGAAACTAAACGGGTCAGCAATTCACTGACTGTAATACCCGGGGCGCGTTTGGGGAGCTGTTGTAACAGTTCCCACTGACGACTAAGGGCGCTGTGAGTCTTTGCTGAAGGCAAAAGGGTCATCCTTGTATAGTTAAAGCTGGCCATTGGCTGGCGAGTAAGCTTCTTAGCTGCCTATCGGCGTGAATCCACCAACCTTTGGTGTGGTCATGCATGAGCTTTCATAGACCGCTGCTGCCCGGTGGATTTCAGTCGAAACTTGGCCAGCGACGCACCTGCCAGCTCGTTGGCACTAGCGAACGGCTGAAACGCCCTAAACGCGCTTTATGGGGCGATGCGTGTAATCCGGTGGTTGAACCGCTCGCCTTGAAACCCCTGCAGGCAAGTAATCAACCAAGAAACAGTTTGAGCAGCACGGAAGAGGTCCCAACACCTGTTAGCAGTAACAGCCCTAACAGGGTTTTAAACCTAAAGCGTTGTTCCTGTAGCGTCTGCTGGAAGTCTTCCCGCTCGGCGCAGAGCATTTCCTTCACCCCCGCCAGTTCCTGCGAGACGCTGGCGATGTCCTGGCTGTACTCCGCCTGTTGAGTATTCAGCAGTATCGTCATGGCTTTGAATGACGTGGCGTTGTGGTGCAGTTGCGCCTGCATCAACCGGGTCAGGCGCTCTTCACTGGACGCGAGCCCGGCATCGAGGCTGTTGAGTAACGGCGCCATCCCTTCCAGGCGCAGTTGGGTATTTTGTGCCGTCTGGATGACGTCGTTGCCGATTTTCGAAACGGCTGAGCGTACTTTGTCCACCGCGTCCCCAAGGTCATCATTGGTTGCGGTGAAGCCTGTATCGATTTGTCGCCGAAGGCCGCCGCCCTGAGCTTGAATGTCGCTTTTCAACTGGTCGAGGTTTTCGCCGGCAATGCGCCGGGCCTCCTCTCCCAAAGGTTGGTTAATCAGCTCGTCGAGCAAGCGGCCAAGTTCTTCGCGCGCCTGCTGGATCTCGGGGTCAAGGGTTGAACGGTCCATCACTTTTCATCTCCTTTAAGCATTTTGTCGAGCTCGTGCGGCAACAGCAGCCCGTAAAAGGCGTCACACAGTTGCTCGACGCTGTTGCTGGGCCGGGCCACCGCATTGCGCACGGCGCTGAGCTCAGCCCTGAATGCCTCAAAGATGTATTGCTTGAATTTCACAGCGTGCACCAGGCCTTGTTCCATTCGCTCTTTGAAGAGAGCGTGTTGCTGTTCGGCGTTCAGTAAATGCCCTTCAACCTCTTTCAGGTTGAGCTCATGGCGCATCACTTCGAGTTTCATTGCCTTGAGAATCGTTTCACTGTGACGCCTTTGCTGAACAGCGTGCGCCAGTGTGGTCCTGAGTTGCGTTCCCAGCGCCTGGTCGGCCGCCTCGGCGTAGGAATAACCCACCATGCTTGCCTGGTGTCGAAGTACTGAAACATCGGTCAGAAAGTTGCCGCTTCGCAAGTAACTGTCGGTCCAGTATCCGTCGAGCCTGGCCTCGAACGCGCGCAACGCCACGGCAGAGGGCGGGCTCATCTGCGCCACATCAAGTTTGGCGCCAGAGTACTTCAACCCGTCCCACAGGTCGCTCCAATGGCGGCGAATGCGCAGCTGGAACGCATTCAGTGCTTGGCGAAGCACGGTCACGGTTTCACCATTGTCGAGTGTGATGCCGACGCAAAAGTAGCGCTTCAGTCGCGGCACATAGGCGCCGCGATTGAAATGCCTAATACGCCGTTCATGACGAAGGTACAGCCGTTCCACGCTCAGGTGTTCGTTTGCTGCATCGCTCAACTGTGTCTGGGCTTCAATCACACGATTCTGTGCCTGGGTGATCGCGCACTGCAGATCGCGCCGCCGGCTGTTGAATTCATCGTTTTCGCGCTGGACCTTGGCTTCGATGAATTCCCCCACCCGAAAGGCAGACCACAGTCGGGCATACGGACTGGCCGCGTCGGTGATGCTGGCGAGCAAATCACGGCGTAGTGCCTCGATTACCTGACTGGCACGCTCGAAGTACGCTTGCGAATGGTTGCGCATGCTTTCGAGTGAATCACCGAACTCGAGCGGGTAAACATGCTTGAGCATCTCCGGAGGTGGGCGTTCATCGTGGGTGCACATTTCATCGTAAAGGTGCTGCTGGACATCGCGTGCAGTAAGGGGGGGCGCGTCCTCGGCCTTGCCGAACCAGGTCTGGAAACTGGCCGGAGAAAAGGTGTAGGTCAACACAACGCGAAACCGGCTGGGTTGCAACATCCAGTCGTTGAGTGCTTCAAAATCGAGGGCCCTGGGGTGGAGAAAGCCCAGGTTGTCCGCGCGCGCTACCAACAGAATCAAGTCAGCCGATGCGACATATCGCTCGGCGATTCGCCTGACTTCGATTTGTTCATGTTCATTAATCGCATTGATTCCCGGGATGTCGATCAGCCGCAAGTCCAGGTTGAGCGCGCCCTCTGCCTCATGCTGGAAAAACAGCCCCGGAATGCGCACATTCAAGAGGGGCGAGGCGCAGGTGGTGCCGTTCATGACCTGTTCGCGAATTTCACCAAAGCGCTCTGCGGCTTCGTCATTGCTCAAGCCCGTCGAGTCGTCCTCGAGATACCAAAGATCGTCGGGGGATCGGCCATAGCGAATGGGGGTGGCGGTAGACGATTTCCCCAGCCGTTGCCCGCCTCGCAGTACCTCGGAAACGGCGGGCAACGCCTCCTTGCGAATGCCGAGCAGATCAAGAATCAGTGTGGTCTTGCCAACCTGAGTCGTGCCGTAGACCACGACGGTAATATGCTCCGAGCGGGTGAAATCCCCGACCAGCTCGGGGTCCACCTCAGCGACGAAGCGATCATAGGCTTGCTGGGCCCAATCGTTGCGTTGGCGAAATTTACGCAGCCAGATATCAGCCACGGTCCAGCGCCTTGATGACGTTGGTGCGAGCCACGTCCATGCGGTGCAGGTTGCGTGTCAGCGAATCGTGCTTGGTCAACTCACCCCCCAGCCCATAAGCCAGGCGTAAGTTCCGGGTCATCCGGTCATCGAGGTTTTCCATCAGGTCATCGTAGAGTTCGAGGCTTTTCTGGATGTGCGATTCGGCAAAGTGCATCAGGCTTTCCCGAATGAAGCCTTTTTTCGCGGCGTCGTACGCCTGCACATGATTGGCCGTTTTGTAAGCGATAAAGCCAAACGCGATGGCTCCCGCCGCCGCCATCGAAAGCGTACCGCCCAGTCCAGCCGCCGCGCCCCCACCGGTCATCGTGTTCAAGACATCGAACTGCCCATCAATGGCGACGTCTACCGCCATGATGGCGGCAATCGACTTGATCAGCGGCCCGATGGTTTTTTGAGCCTGTGGCAGCTCGGTTTCGATTTCCGTTCGCAGCGCGTTGAAATCAAAATTCGCCAACTCTTTGT
>Ga0065714_10002840_pt1 | contig 10713 bp, 16 predicted proteins | sample MisRhiReplicate2_FD_59101 | JGI IMG/M metagenome (GOLD analysis project Ga0065714, IMG submission 59101) | Miscanthus rhizosphere microbial communities from Kellogg Biological Station, MSU, sample Rhizosphere Soil Replicate 2: eDNA_1 v2... | ecosystem: Host-associated > Plants > Roots >... | reverse complement strand
CACCCGTTATCTGACCTGGTGGACCATGCTCAATGAAATGCGGGCGCGTAAACAGCTGCCGGAATGGGTTGTGACTAACCGCATAGGTCACGGCCCGGACCATGAGCGGTGGTCCGACAAAGCGGCCAAGGTCAACCAGATGCTGTTTGGCCAACCACACGTTCGCCACTTGGCGACGCAGCTTCGGGTGCCTGAGGGGCCACGACCAGATTCTCGCCAGCGCATAGCGTCGCTGACTCCCGTGAATTGCTGATTCGATAAAGGTTTAAGCACATGAAAATTCAAAATGGCGCACCAGCGCCAACGGGATCGGCTTGCCCGAAGAAAGCCACTGAGCTCTGGTATGTCACTCACCCAAAGGTGCTCAAGGCACTGCTCGGGCCGTTCTTGAGTGCGGCCGACGCGGAGTGTGGCCGGATAGTGATGCGTAGCGCTGACGCCCAAGTGACGGCCTGCCTCGTTGAATCAATCGACGAGATCACTCACTGGCACGGTGTGAACAATGGAAGGGTTTGCCGGGCATTCGCTGGGAGCAACGCATGAGGAGCTCCCCCAAGCTAACCGTCGTCCCCGATGATCCCCTTCATTGCCTCGTGCTTCCTAGGCTAGGCGGAGTGAAGAAGTCCGGAGCCGATAACTACATGGCTAAATGCCCTGCGCATCAGGACAAGTCGCCGTCATTAAGCGTCGCGTCCGGCACTGACGGTCGCGTGTTAATTCATTGTTTCGGTGGCTGCCATACCTCTGACGTTCTAGCGGCCATAGACCTTGAACTCAAAGACTTGTTCGCCGGAAATTTGAGCGACACAGCACGACTCGATTACAAGCGAAAGGCACTTGAGAGCGCTCGCAGCCAAGCGAGACTTATCCAGAGCATCGCTGCCGCGCAGTTGGATCGCGGCGAAGCTCTCAGCGCGATCGATATGGAGCAATTGCAGACGGCTGTAACGAGAGAGCGCGAGGTGTGTGACCAGCTTGCTGGATTCGATGTTGATCGGACGGCGAGAGTAACCCCTGATCGTCCCTGCTGGGCTGTATACGAACATTGGGTGACCAATGAGAAAGGCCGCAAGCTGCGCCCGGGCGTTTACTGGCATAGCTTCAAGCGCGCCGCTGCTGACCAGGATGACGCCGAGAGCGACACCGGCGACCGGCCTATCACTGATGAGTGGATCTCAAGTTCTGTCACGGTCGTGGCCCGCACCACCAATAGCGACGACGGCAGCGAGGGGCGGCTGCTCCGCCTAGTAACCGAGGGCGGAATCAAGGAATGGATCATCGCCATGGAGGTGTTCGGCGGCAGCGGCGAGGATGCCAGGCGAGCGTTGTTCGGCATGGGCGTCATCATCGCGCTGAAGAAACGCGGCACGTTCATGGAGTACCTGCTTGACCAGCACCCTGCAGAAGTATTCGCCACCACCTGCAGACCGGGCTGGCATGTGTCGGGGGCTTTCGTGTTGCCCGGGCGGACGATCGGCAGTGCCAATGTGCGGTACCAGGCGAGCAACAAGGCTCAGGTTTTATTCAGTCGGCGTGGCGAGCTGGCGCAGTGGCAGTCGGAGGTGGCGGCCAAGTGCGCGGGCAATCCGGTACTGACACTGGCGATCGGCTGCTCGCTGGCCGGCCCACTGCTGAGTCTGGTCGGCGTGCTGGGTGGCGGCGTTCACCTGGTGGGCGACAGCTCGAGCGGCAAGTCGCTAGCGCAACTGATCGGTTCGTCGGTGTGGGGTGACCCGGGCGTATTCGCCGCCAGCTGGGACATGACGAAGGGCGGCCTTGAGATCGAGGCATCAAGCCGGAACGACACCATCCTGCCGCTGGACGAGATCAAGCGCGCCGACCCCAAGCGAGTACAGGAAATGGCCTACTCCCTCGCCAACGGCCAGGGCAAAGGGACCATGACCCGAGAGCGTGAAGGCCGCGCCAAACTGAGCTGGCGGTTGCTGACGCTTTCCAGTGGCGAGCGCTCGCTATCTGAGCACGCCGCCATTTCCGGTAATGCCGCCCACGCTGGCGCTGAACTGCGCATGGTCGACGTGAACGCCGGCACCCGCACGCACCGGGCCTTTGATGAGTTGCATGGCCTTGAGGGAGCGGACTTTCACCGGCAGCTCACCGTGGCTGTCGGCGCCCACCATGGCCACCTTGGACCAGCCTTTGTGGAGTGCCTAGTCGCCGCCGACGACAAGCCCGGGCTTCTCAGTGACTTTGACGGTATCCGCGCCCAGTTCGTCGAGGACAACGCCCAAGCCGGACGGGTGGCTGACCGGTTCGCCGTAATTGCGCTGGCGGGCGAGATGGCCATCGCTTACGGCCTGCTCCCGTGGGAGCCCGGTAGCGCCCTCGACGACTGCCGCTTGCTCTATGGCGAATGGCTCTCCCGTGTGGGCGGTGGGAACGCAGAAGATCGCCAGATCCTGGCCGGAATCATCGACTTCATCGACAAGCACGGCAGCAGCCGATTCTCCGATGTCGACGCGCCAGAGGTGGACGCAAAAGTGTTCAACCGTGCCGGGTACTGGGAGCTGGTGGCCGGCAAGCGACTCTTCCTGTTCAACAAATCTGCACTCATCGAGGCCGCTCACGGGTTCGGCCTTACCCGAGTCATCAAAGCGCTTGAGGTGGGTGGAGCCCTGGCCAAGCGCGACACCGACCGCGATAGCCGCAAAACCAAAAAGTACCGCATCCCCGCCGGCGGTTCGGCGCGCCTGTACGTAATCGACCCAGAAGCCATGGACAGCGAAGGGGGCAGCGCATGACCACCCTATCCACCAGCTACGAATGCCCGAGTTCACAGGAACCTACAAACGTGGGGAACAGGGGGAACGGGGGGACAGTCAGTAAAACCGTGGCCTGTAGCCGTTCCCCCTTATTGAATGTATGGGGAACAGGGGGAACACAAACATGTTTTTGAATATAGACCCCACAGTCTTTCTGAGCATTTGGTTATTACTGTTCCCCACAAAAAAACGTGGGGTACAGAATCCCCCTCTGAAAGCCCCGGAAACATTGGCTGTTCCCACTGTTCCCCCGTTCCCCCGTTTTTTTTCTACAGACACATTTGGGCAATCGAGCAATTTGGTCGAGGAGTCGTCATGAGCCTCCTTTCTCCACTGCTCGATCACATGTCGCCAGCCTTTATCGGTACCGAGCCCGAGAAAGCCGGTGAGCCCATGTCACGCACACATCTGGCTCTGGCCAACAAAGTGGAGCGGCCTCCTCAGTTCATCAACGGCCCGCATGCGAACGCCGCCACCGCCACACCGGAGTGGCGACAGGCTCGCGACCAATACCTGAACCACGTCATGGTTTGCAGCGCCTGCTATGCGCCTACAGGGCGCCATTGCACGGCTGGCGCCACCCTGCGCGCCAGCTATGACAGCACGCCAATGGAGAGCACCCCATGAGCCCCGTTCGGCCCGAAGCTGCCGGCCACCCTGAGCATTGTCGGCAAGTAAGCGACCAGACGCGCGACACGTTTTGCGGATAACGAAAACGTGTCGCGGCATCGAGCAACAACACCGGGCATAAGCCCATGACCAGCGCCAGCGGCGCACCAGAGGTACACATGACAGAACAGGACGGCAACGCGGCGGGCGCACCGCCAACCCATGAGGAACGCTTCGCCGAGGCGTGCAAGACAGACAGCTTTGAGTCGTACCCGCTGAAACAGGGGCCTGATTCTGGATACCTGGTATGGGATGTCCAGCACGTCCGCGATGGGCAAAAGGTGACCATCGACGGTCCTTTCTTCTCCGAGGAAGAAGCACGAGTCTCGGCCGATCTGCTCCGCGGAACGTTCCGTGGAGCACGGGCCTATAAGACGATCCGCGACCGAATTTGGAATTATGACCCGCGGGATGAACAGGTGACTTTCGATCAGGCACGGATGTCGCGATCTCTTCTCGCCATCCGCCTTGGCGTGAAAGCCACCACCAACAGCGCCGTCGGCGCATCGGAGTAAATCATGACCCTTTCCACTAACCAATTTGAGGTGACGCGATGAGCGCTATTGTTAACCCGCCGATGACCCGCATCCTTTTGTCTGGCAGCCTGGCCAAAACCTTTGGCCGCGAGTTTTTCCGCCAATTGGAAACTGGCACCACTCGCGAGGCGTTCAGCGCTTTGCAGCACACCGTAGAGGGCTTCGCTGACTTCATTCGCGACTCCGCCCGCCGCGGCTTGCGCTACGCCATCTTCCGCAACCGCGAGAACGTTGGCGAAAGTGAGTTCACGTTGAGCGGGACCACAGAGATCCGCATTGTCCCGGTTATTGCGGGCAGCAAGAGCGGTGGCATATTTCAGACAGTCTTAGGTGTCGCAATGATCGTCGCGGGCGTATTCCTCTCGGCGACACCATTCGGGCCGCCACTAGTCGCGATGGGTATTTCAATGGTCATCGGCGGCGTCATGCAAATGCTGTCTCCAGTACCCAAGTCGCCCAGCCAGCAAGAACAGGGCGTCACCGAAAACAAGCCGAGCTATCTCTTCAACGGCGCTTTCAACTCGACGCAGCAAGGCCTTCCGGTGCCGGTTATCTACGGGAAGATGCTGGTCGGCTCCAGCGTTGTTGCAATTGGCACCTGGGCAGAGGCTATTCCGACATGACGTAAGGCCTGCAATGGGTCAAGGCGAGTGATACATTCGCTCTTTTCTAGGAGAGAAAAGCCATGCAAAGGATTATCGCGGCGGGGCTAGTCGCACTGGCTTTGAGCGGATGCGCAACGTCACCAATGCCGGTTTCCGAGGCGAAGCCGGTTCCCTCCGATGAGATTTATGGTTTCAAAGGCCCAGCCTCGAAAGACTCGGGTGGCCTCACAGTTTTCAGGGATGATGGTTTTGTTGGATCAGGTTGCGACATCATTCTGTACATTGATGGGCAGCGCGCAGCTAAGATCGGGCCAGGCCAAAAGGTGTCTTTCAATCTGCCCGCTGGAGATGTGAATCTCGGAACCGGGCTCGCCGAATCAGGGCTATGTTCTGGCGCTGCAATCAAAACCGTCGCATCGAACATAAAATCCGGAAAGGAAGCCATCTACCGAATCAACGGGGATATGCAAGGCTTCTATCTCGGACCATATGTTGACTACGGTCGTTGAGCCTCGCTCTCTGTATCTTGAAACTGAGGATTTGATCCCACTGAGACCATATCGTCGGTCTCGCTGACCGGAGCCGCAAGGTGGTAACCACCGCTGGTAACCAATCGGCAGTGGTTCCCAGCGTTGCGCAACCATAACATTTGATAACAGGCTGACGGGTTGGCAAGGGCCCGCCGGCGAACCTCAAACTGCTATTTCCATAGCATTTTTCAGCGTTAGGTTTTGTTAGGTTCTGGTGCGCTCGATGTCAGGTTTTGTCAGGTTTTCGCGCCGGACCGATGTCAAGTTTTGACAAGTTTTCGAGTCGATAGAAAGTTAAGTTTTACTAAGTCGCTGGCGCTCGCCAGGTCGCACGGTATCCACTCTGGTATCCACGGTTTTAGGGCGCTCCATGGCGGATACCCGTGATGGTTGCCAGGTACGGTTGCCACATTTTGCTGGTCACAAAACCATCAAATCCATTTGGGGAAACACGACCCCATGAATGAGCTGCGTCAAGTGCCTATCGGCGTGTTTTCGCGCATCGTTTCACGCAGACATTTCACGCAGGCGGAGTACGCGAAACCACCTCAGTGACAGGTTTATTCAGCATTGGTACGCAGACTGGTACGCACCATCGGTACGTACTCGCCAATGCGTACCGGCCACAAGTTCGCACTTCTGGTTCGCACCCTCTTACGCGAGGCTCGCGCGAACCTGGCAGGCGCTTACCAGCAATGGTTACCAGATTGAACGGTTACCAGGCGCGAGGTTTCCACTGTGGTTTCCACGGCATTGCAGTGATTTTCACTGGTCGAACGCCGGTTTTCGAAACAACCCCATGGATGAGACGCAAATGACGTTGAAGGAATCATTGCGAAAAACCAACTCCATGAATGACCCGTCACCAGCGGTTTAAATGTCAGGTTTTCTCAGGTCCGGCGGGAATCAACACGGTGTGTCGATCGCGAAAAGGTGAGATTTTTACGCTTAAAACCAACGGCAAACAGGATCGGATAGCGGCCTATCTGAGCGCATCGCGAGCAGCAGTTGCCTAGTTATTTCAAGGCTTGCTTTTACCCTTGCCTTTCCCGCGCTTTTTGGTTTTTGGCCTGCTGGGGGCAGAAGGGAACAAGCCGCGAATTACCCACAGCAAGGCTGCGAAAATGTTAAGCGTTACCCCAGTGGTAACAACAGCGATTGTTTGATCAGAGAAAGCCGGTTGGTCGTAATATTTCGTCCAGCCGGCAAACAGTAGGAAGGTAGCCCATCCCCATAAACAGCCTACTACGATGTAACAAGCTTTATCGGCGTACGACTCTCGCAAAGCACGATCTGACGCCAAAGACTTGAGCCGCTCTCTGCGCTCGTCGTCCTTTACGACGGAGGGGTTCTCGTTTATCGGCTGTTCATCTTCACCCTCAGGGGCTTCGGGGACGTTCGATAAATCAAGATTTAATAGGCTGCTTGGTGGAGTCTCAGGCACGCATGCGACTCTCGGGATGAATATGCTGCGCCATCTGATCCCAAGTGATCACAGAGCCATCTGCTTCCCCATCTACCAGACCACGCTCCCATGCGGTGTCTTTTTCATGAGTCAGGTAAGACAACTGCGTGCCGGAAAGCTTGCCGTACTTGTTAATGATCTGATCAATAAGACCGTGCGCAACCGCGTCCGATGCCGGAATCGACGGAGTCACGAGCATAAGCTCGCCGTCCTCATCTACATCAACATTGCTCAGTTGGGAAGTAATCGACTTGGCGCCATACGTCTTAAGCTCGTGATAGAGCGAAGGAATCACGGGGCCATACTTCCAGCGGGCAAAGTTGTCATCAAAGAGAGGCGTATTTTCTCCTTTGGTCCGCAAATGCCAAGACTGAGCAAAAAACAGAAGCTTTTGAAGTTTCATTGGCGTCAGGTTGGGGATTTTTCCTCTGAGGCCTTGCTCAATGAAGGCATTCGCTACGGCTAGGGCTGAATAAGCCATGGAGCACCTCCGTTTGGCTGTTTGGTTTCCAAGAATAGATGGGGATTCCGCGATGACAATCAACTCGGACGGTGATTATTGTCACGGGCTGCCCCCTGTCAATGACAATCTATCTCTATTTGTACCTTGGTGCAGAAATAAACAACCTCAAGGCTGATTGTGAAGGGATCTAGCGTAGTCGGCATCTCGCGCTTTCTACTTTGACCACGCTTTGACGAAATGTGAGACAGGCATGAGACGAAGCCCACGCCGTGTGGGCGTCTGAGGCTTATCGCGTGCGGGCACCGTCAAACAAGCGGGCTTGGCCGTCATACCCCAGACGGATTCTGGACAAGCTCTAGACGGATTGTGACCAACCGCAGCAGCCTGATTGCCCGGAAAGCAGCGGCAGACCTGCTGCGCAGAGGATCGCACTGCATACGAGCTCCGCACCCCGTCAAGAATGGCTAGAACCTTGACCAGCCTTGACGAAATTTTTGACAGGGTTAGACGGATTGGCGGACCACGATGCGCCAGCGCCTGGCTGGACGCTTTGATCTGTAAGGGCTGGCGCTTACTTATCGGGTCGACAACGAGTGCGGCCCGTCAAATATTGCCGGGGCGCGTCAAGGGACGATTTATCAGCGGTGGCTGGCGCCAGTATGGGGAAGATCCGCAGGCTTGCCAGGGAATCCCTGGGCACCGAAATTACCAGTTCAAGTAGTCTCGACTGATATTGGTAGTCTCGGCCTGCTGTGCGCACCGAACTACCGGGATCACGGCAGCTATCAGATAATCGAACGCCAGCTCAACGACCGTTGAACACAGCCACATCTGCGAGGGCTACCCCATGTCTATTATCGACTGCGACTACCTGCCCGCCGACAAGGTGGTGTTTCCGCCCGAGTTGGCGCTGCTGATAATCAGAAAGGCTGAAGCTATGGCGGCAGCGTTTGAGGAGCAGGCGCTCGATCAGCTCACCAAAGATGCGAGGCGCGCGCTATCCCTAGGCACTGAGCCGCGGCGAATCATCAGGGAAATGCGTCTGTAGCAGCATCGAACGACGTTGAATGAATCGTTGTGAAACAAGACCCCATGAATGAGGCACAAACACTCCAAGGCAACGCCGAACGCCCTTTTGGGGAAACACCCCATGAATGACCTCGCACGAGCCCCCGAACGACCTTTGCAAAATTAACCCTATGAACGGCCACGATTGAGTTGCGCTGCTACGCTTTCGTTTTCTCGAATGGAGTCGAAGCGATGTCCTCACCTGAATACTCGCTCCCTGATGTCCTTGAGCGCATTTATCACAACCAGCTTGCCTTGGAGGCAGCTCTGATGGAGCTGACCCTGTTAGTTGAAAGCCAGGGGCATGATGAAGCCGGCGACAATATTCGGACTGCGCTGAACGCGATCAGCGAAAACGCCGGACATATCAATCAGGGGTTGGCGAGGCTCAAGGCTCAGGGCGCGACCTAAACCAACGTCAGAAACTGGGATCGCTTATGGACGATGATTGCGAGGTGGTATTTGTTGCCGGCTTGGCAACGATGCTTGGCCGAACTGAGGCGTCGGTCAGAGAGGGCATGCGCCGGCGCGTGGATTGGTTACCCGGGAGTTTCAAGATTGGCACCAGACATTGTTGGCTCAAGGAGGACGTTCGGGAGTTCCTACGCGCATGCCGGGACGGCGAGAACAAGGCGCCGAAGATCGGTAGACCGCGGCAGACACCGCCAACACTGAGAGATATCAGGAGATGACAGAGAGCATCGATCGTTTCATGCGCCTCGAGGAGGTGCTTCACACTACCGGTCTTGGCCGTAACACGGTTTATCGCCGGATCAGGGAAGGCACCTTCCCAAAACAGGTCAGGATCGGCCCCAACTCAGTGGCCTGGCGTCAGTCAGCAATCGCTAAATGGATGTTCGATCTAAATCCCGGTAACGACCAACCAGTACATTGATCAATTCAAGAATAGCCAGGTCACAGCACGCTGACAGCCCGCGCTCGGGCTGACGCAGTTGTGGCAAGGAGTAATCGATGAGTACCGAGCCCGACGAGCAACCAATCGAATTTATTCGCATACGAGAGGTGAAAGCCCTGACGAGCCTCGGAAAAACCAAAATCTACGACTTGATGAAAAAAGGCCTATTCCCGCGCCAAGTGCCGATCGGCATCCGCGCCGCAGTCTGGGTCAAGTCAGAGGTGCTGGCATGGAATCAACGAAAGGTCGACGATGCTCGCGCTTCGGAATCCCCCATGGGCTCCGTCAGAACGAGGATTGGCAAAAACAGTCCATGAATGAGCGGAGTCAGTCCCCGGACACCACCGCATTATGGTGACTGTTACCTCACACCGTCACGCACCACATTTTGCAAATCACCAAGGCGTGGCGCGCATATCTGTCCTACCGAAATGGGAGCTCAGGGCTGGTGGCGCGAGCTACTTTCGCCGGCTATACACACCCCCCTGGGCATCGCTTAAACAATGGCTATACACAACCCCCCAGGCATCGATGACTTTCTCGGGCTCGGAATGGCCACCTAGCAGTGAGCAGTGAGCAGTGAGCGAAAAAATGCGCTATCTGACCATCAGAAAGTTTTCCAGCGAGTCTGGATACACAGAGGCGGCCATCCGGGCAAAAATACAAGACGGAACCTGGATGAAGGATTACGTTTGGCAAAAGGCCCCCGATGGACGAATACTGATCGATGTAGAGGGCTACGAAGCTTGGGTGGAGATGGGCAAACCATCAACGGCTAATCGAGAAGATAAGTTCCGGTCAGGGCAGAGCCCCGGGCCGCTGATGAGTAAAGGGCAAAAACTCGGAAGCCCAAAGCCGTTAGTGTGATGCCATTCGTCGGAGCGAACCACCTTGCTAGATGATCACTTTCGAGTGCCTGTCTGATGAAGCGAAAAACGGCAAAAATCGACCTAGCAACGAGCACCGTGTATCCCCACATGTATCCCCAAGATGATCACCAACAACAAAACCCTTTAAATCCAGCACCTTAATAGACCAGTTCAAATGTCTGTGTACCACCAAGTACTAAAAACGGCTTACCGAAAGGTAGGCCGTTTTTTTATGCCTCNAGAAAAGTGCTCCCGGCCCACAGGGCGGTTAATGCCCACTCTTCGCGGTTCTCTCCTACAGTTAATGCCAAAGCTTAAACGCAGAGAGACCTAGTCTATGTACTGGGGCCTGGACGAGATCATTCTGTTTTTCATCGTGGTCGCCATCTTCTGCGTGGTGCTGGAACTCGCTTTTCGTCTCGGCCGTCATCATCGAACCCACAGCAATGATTCGACCCGGTCCCACCTCACCGTTTTGCAGACCGCCCTCCTCGGTCTGCTCGCGTTGTTGCTGGGTTTCAACTTCGCCATGGCCACCTCACGTTTCGAAGCGCGCAAGACACTGATTCAAGATGAAGTCACNGTGATCGGCTCGACCTACCTGCGAGCGAAATTGCTGCCGTCTGATCTGCGCGGGAAGATGTCGGCGATGCTCAAGGACTATGTCTCGGCGCGGATTGAATTCATGCGCGCCGGCACGGACGAGAAACTGTTGGAGGCCGCCAGCGAATCGTCCCGGATGATCGAGGACCAGTTATGGAATCTGGCTGCAGCCGCCGAGGCTCAGGGCGAAGCGACAGCCGCCATGAACC
>Ga0065714_10065348_pt1 | contig 10726 bp, 10 predicted proteins | sample MisRhiReplicate2_FD_59101 | JGI IMG/M metagenome (GOLD analysis project Ga0065714, IMG submission 59101) | Miscanthus rhizosphere microbial communities from Kellogg Biological Station, MSU, sample Rhizosphere Soil Replicate 2: eDNA_1 v2... | ecosystem: Host-associated > Plants > Roots >... | reverse complement strand
TACTTTAGGAGACTTAGACGTATTGGCTCAATTGAAATCGCAATTAGAAGGCGAAGAAAGCAAAGCTAAAAAAGGCTAGTTCTTTTTAACTGAATATTTAATCCCGATAGCGAAAGTTATCGGGATTTTTTTTGTGGTTATTTTTGCCGCCCCGCCTATCATTCAGCCACGGAAACACGGAGTGCACGGATCTCCTCCATGAATCGTCATTGCGAGGCTGGAATTGAGCGAGCCGAAGCAATCTTTTTCGCTTTTCTTTTTATCAGAGAGAAAATTTACACCCTGAGCTTATATTTTCTCAAATACCTTATATGGCAAATCATAATTAGAAAACGAAAGCAACCGCTCATCGGTAGCTCCTGCCCCGCTATACTTTCTTCCGTGAAAAACGGCATTAATCCTATCGTATGCAGGCTGGAGTTTATTTAACAGAGGAAGTAGACCTTGGCTGATAATTTCTTCCATCTTTTTAAACAAAACTAGTTGCACTGTTTTCCGGAAGGGATTAGCACTCATCTGGTCAAACTACCAACTTTCATCGGGCGCGTTTTTTTTTCTTACTTTTGATTAAATCCCTCTTAACATGTATAAAATAAGCATTATAATCATTTTTTGTTTCATCTCCATTGCCAATACCGCATATAGCCAAGCGGATAGCGTTAAAAAATACTTAATATCTGCATTGGATATGATGAAAGCAAAATCGGTTAACAAGGGCAAAGTCAACTGGGATTCACTATATAATTCTTCTTTAAAATCGGCTGCTACCTGCAAAACCATAAGAGATATATACCCTATTATTACCAATGCCCTTAAAGGACTAGAAGATGCGCACTCAAGATTTTATGCTCCGGAGATTGTAAAAGAATATTTGCTCGGTTATAGGGCAACCGGACAGGAATTCCCTGTTATTAAAGCTGATTTTTTAGAAAACAAATATGCTTACATTACTTTACCAGAAATTGGATGTTATAATTTTGATGACTGGAATGAATATGTAGATACTTTCTATAAGCGATTAACCGAACTGCAAAAACACAATCCCAAAGGTTGGATACTAGATTTGAGGGATAATATTGGCGGAATGTTTTACCCCATGTATGCCGCTATTTCCCCACTTTTAAATGATCAAAAGGTAATTGCAACTAAAGATGCTAAAGGAGAAATTACATATTTCGCTTACAAAAACGGCAAATTTTACGAAGGAAAAAAACTTGCTCATCAATTTAACCTCAAAAATAAAGGCATTACAGTAACTAAACCCCTGGTGATCTTGATCAATAAGAAAACAGGAAGTTCAGGCGAGTTTGCGGCCATCTCATTTGCCGGACAAAAAAACGTGAAATTCATTGGAGAAAACACTCAAGGATTAACGTCAGGGAATCAGGAGTATAAATTAAGCGATGGTGCATTTTTAGTACTTACCATTGGAAATACAGTGGATAGAAACCAAAAAGAATACACTAAAATTGGGGAAGGGCTTAGTCCAGATTTTAAAATAGAAAAATCTGGCAAACAACCAGAAACAGATCGGTTATACATGAGTAAAGCAATTGAAGTTTTAAATACCATCAAATAAGAAATAATGAGAAGTATTTTTTTAATAGTAATAGCTTGTCTTAGCGTTAAACTTTCGGCTCAGGAAGTGAATATTATTCCGCAGCCAGCTTATATTAAAATAGAAGAAAATAAAAAATCATTTACGATAGATGCAAAAACTCAAATTGTTGTAGTTGATTCATCATTATTGAATTCAGCAAATTTTCTAATTAATTATCTTCAACAGTATTATAATCTGAAGCTAAACATAACAAGTGTTACCCCAACTAAAAATTTCATTAGCTTAATTTTAAATACGCGTGTAAGTGAATTTGATGATGCTTATTTTCTAAACACTTTAGATGACGGAGTTTCTATTATCGGCACCTCAACACCCGGGGTATTTTACGGTACACAATCATTAATACAACTTTTGCCGACATCAAAAATGGAAAAGTTAAATATAAAATCGGTTTCAATTATAGATCACCCCCGTTTCGCTTACCGTGGCATGCACTTGGATGTAAGCCGTCATTTTTTTGATGTTGCTTTCGTAAAACAGTACATCGATTATTTAGCGCTGCATAAAATGAATTATTTTCATTGGCATTTAACTGATGACCATGGCTGGCGGATTGAGATCAAAAAATATCCTAAACTAACCGAAATCGGCGCCTGGCGCAATGGCAGCATTATTGGCTTATGGCCTGGAAAAGGAAATGAAAATATTAAATATCAGGTATTGCCCACGGAAGTAAAAATTACGCCGAAAGATGCCATAATTAAAACCGATGGCATCCGCCATGGCGGCTTTTACACACAGGAACAGATTAAAGAGGTAGTTGATTACGCCGCTAAACGTTACATTACCATTATTCCAGAAATTGAAATGCCTGCGCATAGCATGGCTTTACTGGCTGCTTACCCCGAATTAGGTACCGAGCCCAATAAAAAATACGAGGTTGCCCAAACCTGGGGAATGATAAACAAATACAATAATGTATTGCAGGCTTCTGATACCACATTTAAATTTTTGGAAAACGTTTTAACCGAAGTAATGGATTTATTCCCATCGCCGTACATCCACATTGGTGGTGATGAAGCTTCGAAAATATGGTGGAAAAAATCTGCTGTTTCGCAAGACGTTATGAAAGCTAACGGATTGAAAAATGAAAGTGAACTACAAAGTTACTTTATCCGCAGGATAGAGCAATTTGTAAACAGCAAGGGCAAAACCATTATTGGCTGGAATGAGATTTTACAGGGAGGCCTTGCACCAAATGCCGTGGTAATGAGCTGGCAAGGAGAAAAAGGAGGCATTGAAGCGGCAAGGCAAAACCACAAAGCCATCATGACCCCCGAAAATAAACTATATTTTAATCACGGTCAGTTTGCAAAAGAAGATAGTTTAACCGCAAGTACGCCATCGCTACTAGCCAACGTGTACAACTATGAACCTATACCGGCTGAACTCACTGCTGAACAGGCAAAATACATTTGGGGCGGACAAGCTTGTTTGTGGAGTGAATACATTACCAATCCGGCAAAAGTGCAGTATCAGCTTTTCCCAAGGTTAGATGCCTTAAGCGAAATTTTATGGAGTCCGAAAGAAAAACGCAATTACCCTGATTTTCAAAAGCGCTTGAAAACACAGTTTAAGCGATACGATTTAATGGGCATTACTTATTCGAAAAGGTATTTAGAAAATTAGTGGATAATCTGTTTTGCCACCTGCATCTGATAAGTACCCGGTGTAATACCTACCATCTTTTTAAAAGCCCTGATAAAGTAATTGGCATCATTAAAACCAAGCTCGTAACTTATTGAGGCTACTTTTGTGCCAGGTTGGGCCAGTAAAAGCTTGGCCTTATTGATTTTTTCTGTCAGGATAAAATCGTTCGGGCTGATGCCCAGTTCGCGTTTAAACAACCTATAAAAGGTTGCCTTGCTCATACAGGCCTTATCGCTCAGACTATTGATGCTTATCTTCTCGTTAAGGTTAGATTTAATGTAGTTCAGCACAAAGGCCAATGGATTTTGATTGAGGTTATAACCTTCATCGCTGATGGTTTTAAGATTTTGAGTCTGCATAATGCGGACCAATAATTCCTTTAAAGTTAAGTCGGCTAAAACATCTTTTTCTTTTGTCCGTTCAGAGCAGATCCTGATTACTTTATTGATAAGATAGGCAATCTCCTCATTGTTATAAAAATGATATTCATCGTAGTTTAGCAGCCATTTCTCATTGCTGCCCTCTTTCGGGAAAAACTCGTTCAAATAAGAAATTGTTTTTTGGATTTGCTCCTGATCTATAGCTAAGGCGATACATTGGGTGGGATTAAGATTCGAAGCTTCAGGAAAATCAATTTCCATGGTAACGGCAGGCGGAACAATAACGGTTTGGCCAGGAAAATAATCAAAACCTTTCTTATCAAATAAGTGCATTACCTTTTTTCCCCTCAGCATGCTCGTAATTACAAAATCATTAAAAGTAAGCGGAACTTTATACGATTCGGTATAGGTTTCGAAAACATTTAATTCGCAACGCTCTAAGGTATAAGATGTTCTGTTCTCTACCAAAGTTTGCAAGGTTTCCGATGCACTGAGATTTACCTGATCTAATGTATGTTGCATAAACCGAAAAGATTTGGTCAGACATATTTAATAAACTCAAATATAATTATTTCAGCTAGTTATATCGTATGGATAAATGCCAGCAACCTGCATGACATGACCTAATCTCCATTTGCTGCATGTTAAGATCATTATGGTTTCAATTTGGTTACATAGCCTGAAATAATAATGCTATCAATTGATTCGATTGTACTATCTGCTCCATAGGCTTTGCCATTAGGTTTGTATTAACCAAATCTTAAAAATGTAAAAATCATGATGAGCCATCCCATTAAAAATCTTATACCAAACCCTGCTCAAAATGATTTTTAAATTTAATAATCAATAATAATTATGGAAAATTTAATTGAAAAACCATCATTCAAGCCTCATTACGATAATTACATTGGAGGGAAATTTGTAGCCCCCGTAAAAGGTGCTTACTTCGATAACATATCGCCGATTGATGGAAAAGTATTTACCAAAGCCGCGCACTCTACCAAAGAGGATTTAGAATTAGCCGTTGATGCTGCACATGAGGCATTTAAAACCTGGAGCAAAACATCTTCTACAGAAAGAAGTATCATTTTGAACAAGATTGCACAGCGGATGGAAGATAACCTCGAATACTTGGCGGCGGTTGAAACCATCGATAATGGTAAGGCGGTTAGAGAAACCTTAGCCGCTGATTTACCCTTAGGCGTAGACCATTTCAGGTACTTCGCAGGAGTAATCCGTGCCGAAGAAGGTTCACTTTCAGAACTCGATCAACATACGGTTTCGTTAATCGTACATGAGCCGATTGGTGTGGTGGCGCAAATTATTCCATGGAATTTTCCATTGTTAATGGGCATCTGGAAACTTGCCCCTGCCCTTGCCGCCGGTAACTGTGTGGTTTTAAAGCCAGCAGAAAGCACACCAGTTTCGATTATGGTTTTAATGGAATTAATCGGCGATTTATTGCCCCCAGGAGTCATAAATGTAGTAAATGGCTTCGGCGCTGAACTTGGACGTGCCTTAGTGACCAATCCTAAAATTTCGAAAGCGGCATTTACTGGCTCAACCCCAACGGGCAGATTGGTGATGCAATATGCAACCGAAAATATCATCCCGGTTACGTTGGAACTTGGCGGAAAATCACCTAACATTTTCTTCAGTTCGGTAATGGCAGAAGATGATGCCTTTTTAGATAAAGCGGTAGAAGGTGCGGTAATGTTTGCTTTAAACCAGGGTGAAATTTGTACCTGCCCATCGCGTTTATTGATTCAGGAAGATATTTACGAAAAATTTATTGCCAAAGTAATTGAGAGAACAGAAGCGATAAAAATCGGTAGTCCTTTGGATAGAACGGTAATGATGGGTGCGCAAGCTTCGAAAATCCAATATGAAAAAATTGCGCAATACATTAAATTAGGTAAAGAAGAAGGTGCCGAAGTGTTAACCGGTGGTGAGGTAAATGAGCTCCCTGGCGAATTGGGTGGCGGTTATTACATCAAACCAACCATCTTCAAGGGCCATAACAAAATGAGGATTTTCCAGGAGGAAATTTTCGGTCCGGTATTGGCCGTTACTACCTTTAAAACAGTAGAAGATGCCATTGAAATTGCAAACGACACTTTGTATGGCTTAGGTGCCGGTGTTTGGACACGCGATGCGCATGAGCTTTACCAGGTACCGAGAGCCATTCAGGCAGGTCGTATTTGGGTAAACCAATACCATGCTTATCCTGCAGGTGCTCCTTTTGGTGGCTACAAGCAATCGGGCGTGGGGAGAGAAAACCATAAAATGATGTTAGGCCACTACCGTCAAACCAAAAACATGCTGATTTCTTACGATAAAAATAAATTAGGTTTCTTTTAGTTAGATTATAGTTAATAGTTGGTTAGTTCATGGCCTACCTGCTTATTACTTTAGCCTAATAGCTCATAGTTAACGGCTTATTGGTTCATGGCCTATGAATTATTACAATAGCTTAGCAGATTAAAAAAAGACATGCGACAGGCACCATGGCTATCAACCATTATACTATGAACAATCAACTATAATATCATTATGATCGAGCGAATAGACAGTACAGAAAAAGCAAAAGAACTGATTGCGATACTTAAAGAAAAACACGGAGAACTTATGTTTTACCAGGCCGGTGGGTGTTGCGAGGGTACACAGCCGCAATGTTTCGAAAAAGGAGGTTATTACCTGCGGATGCGCGATGTTTGTTTAGGTGAAATAGAGGGTTGTGAGTTTTGGGTAGACAGAGACCTGTTCGAGTATTGGAAATTCTCACACTTTACTTTAGATGTACTGGATGGATTTGGTGTAGGTGGTTTTTCGTTAGAAACCCCACTTCAAAAAACCTTCAAGATCCATTACCGCTTATTCTCCGAAGAAGAATTAAAAGATTTAACTCCAGTTAAAACGGCAGAGTAATTTTGGTTTATTTGGTTTAAACAGAAGCCAGTTCGGAGAAATCCAGCTGGCTTTTTTTGCTTACTATTATGTCATGCTGAATTTAGTTCAGCATCTTTCTTGTTTTTAAAAATTTATGCAATCTTTGCATTAAAATTAAACCATGCGTAAACTATTTGCCGTCCTTTCTACCATCATTACCTTATTTGCCATTAAAGAAACGGTATATGTATTTACTTCTAATGAAGCAGACATGGTTAAGCAAAAAGCCATCATGATTGTAATTGCTTTAAGCATTACCATACCGTTAATCATTTTAACACTTTGGCTTTGGTCGCCGGGAAATAAAAGAAACCAAGAATAGCGAATTGCTATCCCTAATTATCCTCATATACTTTCATCCAGATTTACTTTTATTAATAGCTGCTTTCTAAAGGAATGTATTTATGAAACAAACATTCTGTACAATTGCTAATATTTTCCTGATACCTTTAATAATCTCTTTTAATCTTGGGGAAATATTTATCAATTATTTCTTCAATTTTAATAGTCACTTGTCTGTTTTTGTTACCCGGACAAAGTTTTTCATAATATGCAGGGCTCCAAAAAACTAAGGTTTTAATTTCTTTCTTTGTAATTAGATGGATAATCTCAGGGCTGCCTCCATCATTTATATAATTATCTACAATACCTTTACAACCACGTCCAAAAACGCTATCGTCTACTACATTCCATGGACTTAGTTTTTGAATATACAGCCACTGTTTTTTTGCTATATCTGGTGGTATGGGAATAACATTAAAAAATATATTAATATCGGCAGGACGATTTTTAAAATTCGAGCGTTCGATGCCTATCATATTCCATAAAATTATAGGAAACGATTTTTTTAATTTATATAATGAATAATAGGTGGTATCTGCAGGATTATAACTAAAAGTGTTTACAAAATTTCCCGTTTTACTAATAAGCTTGTAGATTGACGGCTTTCCATCTGGAACATTGGCATATTCAATTATTATTGTACTATCTGCATACTGCTGAAAAAATTTATGCATGGGGGTTATACCTTGTGTATAACGAAAAAGATAATCTTGCCCAAAACTAAAATGCCACGAAAACAAAAATAAAAACAAAAAAATAAGAAGTTTTTTCATGTTCCGCACAGTTTATTTCTATTCGTAGCTACCTTTCAAAGGAATATATCTACCAAATAAACGTTCAATGCCAATTATCCCTTGTCGGTTCTTATTACCCGGACATTGCTTTTCGTAATAATAAGGTGCATAATAAATTAATGTTTTAATCTCTTTTTTTGTAATTAGATGCATGATGCTATGTCCTCCATCCATAATCACAGCACTACACTTTGGATAGCTTTTATCATCCAGTAACTGCCATGGCTTAAATTTTAAAATATCTAACCACATCTTTTTAGCAGTATCAGGCAAAATGGGAACAATATTGAAGAAAATATTAATATCTGCTGGCATATTCTTATAAAGAATTTTCTTATTTGCAAGCATATTCCAAAGTACGATTGGGGTACTTTTCTTTATGGAACTTATTTTATGCCAAGTAGTATCAATTGCTTCATAATAGAAGGTGTTAACCAGACCGTCTGTTTTCGTTAATATTCCGTATTTTGGTGGATCGTATCCTCCTGTGGGATATTCAATTATTATAGTACTATCAGCATATTGCTGAAAAAAATTATGCATAGGGGTCATACTACCATCCGTATGCAATTGACCATAAACGCTTTTTACTAAAGAAAAAAATAAGAATAATAAGATTGATACCTTCATAATTAAATGATTATTACGCTAGTGAATGCCACAATCCACTTGCGAATCTATTTTAACATTATCATTTCTTCTACTAAATAATGAATCTGCTCTCATGTGAACCGAAGTTTGTGGTACATAATAGATCTGATTGTATTTTATGTTTTGGATAAAGTACTGAGTTTCATGTAACCCTTCCCAAGCAACTCCTAAATAATCATACTCATCATAATTATTATAGTTGAAGTCATATTTTTGGGCAAATTCTTTTAATCCCGCAGCAATTACATTAATATTTTTTGCCATATACTCATGGTGTATTGTTTCTATTGAAGTACCAGACAATTTACTTTCAAATATATCAATCAGCTCGTTTAAATCCATATTTTCAGGTTTTTTAATCCAGTTTGAATTAATTTCGGATGCACCAAATATCAAATACGCCCTCTGCATTAAATTAGCATGGAAAGCTTCGTGTAAAAGCGTTTTAGCAACTTGTAATACTGGAGCATTGCTATTAATAAAACTTCGATTCAAATTAATTTCAAAATTTTGATGATTATACGCATCCCAAGTTGTCTCCGCTCTTTTACTGCCAGATAATGTTTTGATCTGGAATTTCAAGTTATAAGTTTGACCTGTAAATGCATTTATTAATGAATCGAATTTGGTATTGTTCCTTAAAAGTTTTTCTAAAGCACACTTGGCTTTGGGATTATTGGTAATGCTAGAATCCGTTCTGATTATTAATGGGCAAGCAGCAATACCCGTTGTACCTCCAATACAACCACAATCAGACAGATAAGCACCCCCAGCCAATACGCCTGCGCAATCTACAGGCCCACCGTGATCTGGCTCAGGGTAGTCGCCCAAATCGCCACTACAACTGGTGTAAAGAAACTGAGAGGAGGAGCCAGTAGTATTGCCATAACCATCGTAATAGGTAGTAACAAGATACCAGCTGGTACAGGTAATGGCCATCAGTTTGTTTTTATTTACTCCTCCTAACGGCTTTTTATTATTAACATTAAGAGTTTGTTTATATAGTGCTATCATGCCCCTATCAGACATATAACCTTCAAAAAAGCCTTTTTCAGGATTATAAGCTACTTGCACTTGATAACTATTTTTGCTTTTATGGATCAGTAGCATATAGCTTCCACCAAGTTCACTTTTACCAAGCTTCATCTTTACCGAAACGCCTATTACATCGGTGCCATCATCAAGTTGAAATGTCCTTGCGGTATTCCAGTCTACTTCTTGTTTAATTTGCTGGCTGGTCCCTTTGTTTGATTGAAGCACGGTACCCTTATTGGTCTCGCTTTTTAAGTACCAATCCTTAGCACTAGCAATAGGGTCTTTTAAAATTCTATCTTTTTTGCAAGCATTAAAAATAAAAAATATTCCAACTACAATAAACAAAGCGGATACAAAAAATTTGGAAATAGATTTTCTCATGAGGTTAATTTAGATTTAGTACTCAAACTTTGATGTGAGAGAAATGAGTAATACAAATATGTAAAATACTTTTCGGATGCGTTAGTTTAAGACTCTAAATTTTACACAAAAAGAGCAACACATCAATCATAAGACATTCTAAAAAAGCATTTTGAAATAATATTTTACATCAACACCAATAAATGTATTACACGAATGGTTTAAACTAAGCAATAAACTTACTTTTCAATTCGGGAGTCGGCACCCAACAACTCTCTTGTTTACCCCACCACCTGTATCGATTTTTAGCAATTATATCATAAACCCAATCACGTATAAACTTAGGAATAATGAGAAATGCATAAAGAAGAGGAGTTAATCCATTGAGTTTTCGAGCCACCCTTAATGCCGCTGAAGATTTGGTATAGAGTTTTCCATCCTCCAGCAATAAGATGGTATTCAATTTTTCTGGATCCGCATTAAATTTTGGCAGCATTTCTTTAGCGTAATCACCTTGTAGCGCAGTAAATTTGAATTGATCCTTTTTATCGTGTTCGATAACAAACTGCACAGATGAATTACAGAGGTTACAAACGCCATCAAAGAAGATTACGGGTTGCTGAATCATAGATTATAAAAATAAAGTTTTTTAAAGCAAAAACAGCCATTGCTTTCTCAAAATATTAAGCTTAAAAAACATTATCCCTAATATAAATCTTCTACTTCTGTATTTGTACTTTAGCTTTAAACCCTATCAAAAAATAATTTTACGTTTTTATATTTTGATAGAGAACAATTTAGCCATGAAAAGCTAAAACAATCGATCTTCAACTTTCTTACCTTAAAACATTTTTATATATTTGCCCAATCCTTCTTCAATGCAAAAGAAAACACTTCTTGACGGACAAAAAATTCAGATTACAATTAAGAGGCTCTGCCATCAA
>Ga0065714_10000290_pt1 | contig 10728 bp, 9 predicted proteins | sample MisRhiReplicate2_FD_59101 | JGI IMG/M metagenome (GOLD analysis project Ga0065714, IMG submission 59101) | Miscanthus rhizosphere microbial communities from Kellogg Biological Station, MSU, sample Rhizosphere Soil Replicate 2: eDNA_1 v2... | ecosystem: Host-associated > Plants > Roots >... | reverse complement strand
ACGCCACTCTGGCCAACCGGGTTGACGGTCAGGCTGTGGGTCGGGTCGGCGAAGTCGATCAGACGCCGCGTCGAGGGACCATAAGTTACTGGCCAAGGCGCCGGGCCGATTTTGGCTGAGAGGTTGTTCGGTACTTCATGGGTGCCGGGTGCCGCAAACGGGCCNACATTGAAGATCCGGTCCAGCGGCTTTTGCTGCCCCAGCGGATGGCCATGGGTCAGCGTGTGCGCCTTGCCCCACTGCCATTGCGCGAAATCGCCGCCGAGGGTGGTCTTGAGATGAGCAATGCTCGCCTGCCACGCAACCTTGACCGTATCGGCGCGGGTCTCCTTGCCGAGGGTGTTGCGGTTGTCCCACCACGGTGAATCGGCAGTCGCGGCCAGGCGNGGCAGTGCGGAATCAATCACCCGGGTCGACAGCAACGTCTCGAAGAAGTCATTGCCCAGCTCATCGTGCATCGTCGCGTCAGCCAGGTTGAACAGGAACTGGTTGAACAGCGTGGCGCTAGTGGAGTCGAGCGGGTAGTCGCCTTGCCATTGGGCCAGTTGCTCAACCAGTTTGAGTTCGGCGGGATCGCTCACCACTTCACGCAGTACGGGCAGCAACGGCGCCAGCAAGCGCGGGCCGTAAGCGGTGGTGGTGCCCAGTTGCAGCTTCTGGCTGGCGTCCACATCCCACTTGATGGTTTTGTCGCTGAGCTGGCGATTGAGCTGCTGACCTCGATCGGCCAGGTTGTAGTAACCGGGAATCTCCATGCCGGTCGGCGACACCGGCTGGAAGTTGGCCGAGACGATGTAACCGCGTGCCGGGTTCTCTTCCTGTGGGTTGGCGCTGAACGGGTAGAAACCTTCCTTGTCCGCGTCGGCGGTGCTGCCATCGAGGATGAACCCCGGACGCACACCCGCCGGACGTTTTGGCANTTGCGCCGCCGCCCACCAGCCGATGTCGCCCTTGGCGTTGGCCCAGACGATGTTCAGGCCCGGCGCCTGGACCTTTGCGCAGGCACTGCGCGCCTTGGCCAGGGTGTCGGCGCGGTTGAGCTGGTAGAAGCCCTCAAGGATCGGATTCTGGCTTTCGAGAAAACCCCACCACATGGCGATCGGCGTTTTGCCGACGCCGCTGCCCAGCGCATCGTTGACGATCGGACCGTGGGGCGACTGGCGCAGCACCAGTGTCACCGGCGTCTGGCCCTTGACCGCGATCTGCTGTTCGCTGGTCAGCATGTCCACCCACTTGCCGCGATACCAGACCTGATTGGGGTTGTCCGGGTTGACCTTTTCGGCGATCAGATCGAGGTCGTCGTTCTGGAACATGGTGATGCTCCAGCCGAAGTCGCGGTTCATCCCGAGGGAGGCGAACGGCATCAATGCCTGATAGTGGCCGTAGAGCTCGAAACCCGGCGCCGAGAGCTGCGCTTCATACCACACCGACGGCGCGGAAAAACGGATATGCGGGTCGCCGGCCAGCAGCGGTTTGCCGCTTTTGGTCCGACTGCCGGAGACGGCCCAGGCGTTGCTGCCCTCGAACTGCGGCAAGCCGTTGTCGGCCAGTGCCTGCTCGCTGAGACGGGCGAGGGCGTTGAGGTCTTTCCAGTCGGTACTGGCGAGGGGTGACATGGCAGCGCTGCGGTTTTTCGCCAGCACGCCCTTGGGCTGCCAGTCGAGATCGAAAACGTTCAGGTAGTTGGCGCCCAACTGATCGCGCACGTAGGTCAGCAACGGTTCGGTGCGAAACGCTGCGGCAAAACTGTAGGCCATGTAACCGGCGATGCTGATGGTGTCCACGGCGGTGAAGGGGCGTTTGGGGATGCCCAGTACATCAAACTCCGCAGGTTTTGAATGACCGTCCTGATACTGGTTGATGCCATCCAGATAGGCTTGCATGGCGATAAAGGCCGGCGACTGTTTGTCCATGTTCGCCAGGTAGGTGTCGGCGCGTTCGCGAATGCGCAGGCTGCGCATCAGCTTGTCGGTGTCGAGCAGTTTCGGGCCCAGTACCTCGGCCAGCTCGCCGCGGGCGAGGCGGCGCAGGACTTCCATCTGAAACAGCCGATCCTGGGCGTGCACATAGCCGAGGGCGCGGTACAGGTCGGTTTCGTTCTCGGCGCGGATGTGCGGGATGCCGCGCTCGTCATAGCGCACGGTGACCGAACCTTGCAGGTGTTGCAGCTCCACCAAGCCTTGGCGTGACGGCTGCTTGCTGTAGACGTACCCGCCTGCACCTGCGGCGAGCGCAACAATCAGCAGGGCGAGAACGGTCAGGCTACGTTTCATGGTGATTCCTTGTTGTTATCCGTGGCAGCAGTTCCCTGGCGCCACTGTTTAACACGGCTTGCCGCCATGGCCATCGCACTTAGGAGGGATTCGCGTCTCCTGTCAGCCTTGCTTCACTGCGTCGACAGGCCACGGGCAGTAACAACCCACGGCCAGTGTGTGCGTGGCATTCACCGCGCGGCCTTCGCTCAACGCTTGCAGTATCGGCTCAATAAAGCTGTTANTCGAATTGCAGGTCAGGCCTTCGCTGTACGGGCCGAAATACGCCAGTTTGCCGCTGCGATCCCAGATCGCCACGGCCGGGCTCGCGGGNATCTGTTCGGAACCTGGCAGGACGACGATGCTTTTCAGGCGGCTTAAGGTGTTCGGCAACTGACCGTGGCTGCCAGGTTTTTGTACCGCATAAAACTCCACGCCTTGCGGTGCGTAGTGCTCAACCAGTTCGCTCAGGTGTTGTTGGTTACCGACGTTGCACGGGCAGGCCGGGTCCCAGAAGTGCACGAGGCGGATGGCGCCGGGGCCGGCGAGGTTGTCGGGCAGGCGCAGCGGGTCGCCGGAGAACACCGCGGTGTGCTCGCTGAACGCTCGCAAGTAGCGCCCCTCAAACCAGTCGTAGGCAGCCCACAGCAAACCGGCACACACGAGGGCGAGCAGGCTGGCAAGCAGTGTGGCGCGGTAGGGCGANCGCATGGATTTCAGTCCTCGAAGGTGCGCTAGCTTGCCATGCTTGCCCCAACAGATGAATATCGCAGGCCCATAAAGTCTGTTTCGCGTTCTGGAATTGCTCATGTCTGCCACTTTCGACTCCGATCATCTGCGTGCCAGCCTGCGGCCGCTGGCCGACTGGCAGCCGCTGTCGGAGGAAGCGCTGGCTTACCAGCATTTCTACGGGCTGGATTTTGCGGGGCGCAACGTGCGCACTGGCCTTGGGCGTTTTGCGGTCGATGGTTATGACGTGGTCAGTCAGGTCTGGTGGCCCGAGCGGGCGAAGGCGACGCTGTTTTTGTTCCACGGTTATTACGATCACACCGGGCTCTACCGGCATGTGATCGAGTGGGCGCTGGATCAGAATTTTGCGGTGATTGCCTGCGACCTGCCGGGGCACGGACTGTCCAGCGGCGAACGGGCCAGCATCAAGGATTTCACCGAGTATCAGGACACGCTGCAAGGGTTGTTCACCGAGGCGCAATCCCTCGATCTGCCTCAGCCGTGGCACCTGTGCGGGCAAAGCACGGGCGGCGCGATCGTGATCGATCATGTGCTCAATCAGGGCGCCAGCAGTCCGGCCCAGGGCCAGGTCATCTTGCTGTCGCCGTTGGTAAGGCCACGGGCCTGGGGCTGGTCGCAACTCAGCTATTACCTGCTCAAGCCTTTCGTCAAAGCGATTGCCCGGCGCTTCAGCGAGAACTCCAACGACCCGGATTTTCTGCCCTTCCTGCNAGCGGACCCGTTGCAGCCGCTCCGTTTGCCGACCGCCTGGGTCGGTGCGTTGGCGCGCTGGATCAAGCACATCGAAGCCGCACCGTACAGCATGCGGCGACCGCTGATTGTGCAGGGGCAGGCGGACATGACCGTGGATTGGGAGCATAACCTTGAAGTGTTGCGGGGCAAGTTCGATCGGCCGCAGGTGCTGATGTTGCCTGAGGCGCGGCATCACCTGGCGAATGAGACGCTGGCGTTGCGGCGGGAGTATTTCGGGTTTTTGACCAAGCGNATCAAGGGGCGGAATCTTTAGCGTCTGTGCTGGCCTCTTCGCGAGCAAGCCCGCTCCCACAGGGGGTTTGTGTACGCCACAGATCCCATGTGGGAGCGGGCTTGCTCGCGAAGGGGCCCTTGCAGGCGCTAAAAATTACTGGCGAAGACTTGAAGTGTCCTGCCCCACCGCCAACCCCGCGCGAATCGCCGCCAAGGCTGCCTGGTAATAAGCCTTGCCCTCGGTGGACTCGGCGAAGGTCGCGAACTCTTCCAGTTCTTCATCCGACAGGTCGCGATAGACATACAACAGCGTGTTGTTCAGGTCGTTGCCGATCTGGTCCATCAAGCGCTGACGCTGACCATTCAACATGCCTTGCGCCTGACCACCGCCGAGCAGGCCGGGGATCATCGAACTGAGGCTGTCGGCCGCGACGCCGGCAATCGCCAGGCTGACTTCAGCGCCGGCTTCGCGAGCGGGCAAGGCCTGGGCCAGATGGCCGATGATCAGCAGGCGGCTGTCGCTGGCCTGGACCTTGGGCAAACCCTTGGCGTTTTTTGCCAGCTGATCGCGACGGGTCGCGAGCAATTCGGCGGCCACGATTTTCTTGCCAAGGGGCGACTGAAAGAATGTCAGCGCAGGTTTCGGATCGGCGAGGGTCTTGCGCAATTGCGCTTCGGCGCGTTGGTCGACGGCCTGGGGGGCAAAGCGCTGATTGCTGTTATTCACCAGCGCCTGGAACACTGCCGGCGGCAGGCTGTTCTGGTACCGCTGCTGAGCCGCCGAGAGAGCGTCGTTGAAATGCGCGCGTTGTTCTGGCCAACCGGCGACCTTGTACAACTGGTCGTGGCCGTCTGCCCAAGCGGGCAATACACAGAACATCAACAGTGAAAAAAGCAAACGGCGCATAGGGACTCCTGTCAGCAGGCGACTATTCTCCGTGTGGCATTCGTCCTTGTCGAGAATTCGTATCAACCCGCTGCGCGGCTCTGTCGGATTTTCAGGCACAGGAATACTATGCGCGGCATGCGAATACCCTCTGATCACCCGCTGCTGTTACGTATCGTCGACGACCTGGCCGAACATGGCTGGTCGCAGCAGAATGTTTTCCTTCCTCTGGGTCTGACCCGGGAACTGGCGGCTGAGTGCCGTAAACGTGCTGCCGAGGGCGAATTGGCCCCGGCCGCCGTAGGGCGCGGGTCGACATCCGGGATTCGCGAGGGGATTCGCGGCGACCATATCCAATGGATCGAGCCCGGCCAGGCGTTGGTGTGCGACAGCTATCTGGATTTGATGGACAGCCTGCGCGAGGCGATGAATCGCGGTTTGTTTCTGGGCCTGGAAGATTTCGAAAGCCATTTCGCGCTGTACCCGCCCGGCGCGTTCTACCTCAGGCATGTCGACCGTTTCCGCGACGACGACCGGCGCATGGTGTCGGCGGTGGTCTATCTCAATGACGCCTGGCTGCCCGAATACGGCGGCCAGTTGCGCATGTACCTGGATGAAAGCGTCGAACATGATGTGGTGCCCACCGGCGGATGCCTGGTGGTGTTCCTGTCGGGTGAAGTGCCCCACGAAGTCCTGCCCGCGAACCGCGATCGCCTGTCGTTGACCGGCTGGTTCCGGCGGCGTGGCAATGAGCCGTTCTGATCATGCAAAAAATTCTGGTTAGCCGATGTCTGCTGGGGCACCGCGTACGTTATGACGGCGGGGCGAGTGGGCCGTTCGATCAGCTTCAGCAGTGGCTTGATGAAGGTCGGGTGGTGCCGTTGTGTCCGGAGGTGGCCGGTGGCTTGCCGACGCCGCGGGCAGCTGCCGAGATTCCGGGCGGGCAGGGTGCTGAAGTGCTGGATGGCCACGCCTCAGTGATCACCACCGAGGGCGACGACGTCAGCGCCGAGTTTCTCTCGGGGGCTTATCAGGCGCTGGAACTGGTGCAAAAGCACGGCATCCGGATTGCCGTGCTCAAGGCCAACAGCCCGTCTTGCGGGAATCTGTTGACCTATGACGGGACGTTCAGTGGGGTGAAGGTGAGTGGCGAAGGCGTGACTGCCGCATTGCTCAAGCGCCATGGTGTGCAGGTCTTCAGTGAGCTGGAGTTGGTTGAAGCGGCGACAGCATTGACTGAGCAGGACTAGCGACCGACACAAAACTATTGTGGGAGCGGGGCTTGCTCGCGAAAGCGGTGTGTCAGTCAACATCAACTATGACTGTCACACCGCTTTCGCGAGCAAGCCCGCTCCCACAGTAGTTATTCGTCAGCCCTGAAATCAGGGTTTGGGCGCCACACTCGCATCCGCCCCCAACCACTTCTGTTCCAGTGCCTCCAATCGCCCATCCGCCTTGATCCGCTGCAGCGCGTTTTCCAGGCTGGCATGAAACGCCGGGTTACCTTTCTGAAACGGAATCGCCAGGCTCACTGCCGGGCCANCCTTTGGCTTCTCTTCCGTCAGCGACTGCACCAGCAGAATCGAACGCGGCTCTTCCTTCTGCGCGATCAATTGCGCATCAGTGTGAATGTAAGGTTCGCTGAAATCGAAACGATCCTTGAGGTCCGGGGTCACTGCTATGTGGTTGATGGCAATGTCGTATTTACCGCTTTCGACACCGGTCAACAGGTCGTCGGAATCGGTAACGACGAAGTCGGCCCGCACATCCAGTTCGTTGGCCAGCAGTTGCCCCAACTCGACTTCGAAGCCNGAGAGTTGGCCGTCTTCCTTGAAATTGAAGCGCGGTGTATTAGCCTCAAGGGCAATACGCAATTCGCCTCGGTCGTTNACATCGTCAATCAGTTCGGCATGAGCCAAAGGGCTCAGAAGGGGTAGCAGACAGATCAGGCCAGGCAGAAAACGCATGGTCACTCCTTTGAATTCATTATCGCGACGCTCTGTTCAGGCTCGCTTTGCTATGGTTGTCGAGAGCCTTCGACAACGAATGGCCGTGAAGTTGTCATGGCCACGCGGATTTTACGAAAAAACTGGAGAAGAAAATGAAAACCTTTATGTCACGAGCAGCATTGGCTGGCCTGTTGATGGGTGCTTCGATGCTGGCAACGGCTGCTACACCGGCTCCCAAAGGTGCAGAAGTGTCCATCGTTTCTCCTGCGGACGGAGCCACGGTACCGCAAACCGTCGTCGTCAAGTTCGCTGTCGAGAACATTGCGCTGGCGCCAGCGGGCGATGTCACCAAGAACACCGGCCATCACCACCTGCTGATCGATGTCGACAAACTGCCTGCCGCCGGTGCGCCGATCCCCAACGATGCCAACCATTTGCACTTCGGCAAGGCGCAGACCCAGGCTGAAGTCAAGCTGACGCCGGGCAAGCACACCTTGCAGCTGGAACTGGGCGATAGCGGCCACATGCCGTTCGATCCGCCGATCGTGTCGGAAAAAATCACCGTCAACGTTAAGTAGCGTTAGTCGCGCCCATGAAAAAGGAGACCCGAAGGTCTCCTTTTTTTGTCACTCAAGTCACTATCAGAACAACACGCGGCAACGAATGGTGCCGTTGATGTGCTGCAGCTTCTCTTGCGCCATTTCCGAGTACTCGGCGTCGACGTCGATCACGACGTAGCCGACTTTCTCGTTGGTCTGCAGGAACTGACCGGAAATGTTGATGCCGTTTTCGGCGAAGACCTTGTTGATCTCGCTCATCACACCCGGAATGTTTTCGTGGATGTGCAGCAGACGGTGCTTGCCAGGGTGAGCCGGCAGGGCCACTTCCGGGAAGTTCACCGACGATACCGAGGTACCGTTGTCGCTGTACTTGACCAGTTTTTCNGCCACTTCCAGACCGATGTTGGCTTGCGCTTCAGCGGTGGAACCGCCGATGTGCGGGGTCAGGATCACGTTGTCCAGGCCACGCAGCGGGCTTTCGAACTCTTCTTCGTTGGAGCGTGGCTCCACCGGGAAGACGTCGATGGCAGCGCCGATCAGGTGCTTGTCCTTGATCGCGTCCGCCAGCGCTTGCAGTTCAACTACAGTGCCGCGAGCCGCGTTGATCAGGATGCCGCCCTTCTTGATCGCACGGATTTCTTTCTCGCCGATCATCCACTGGGTCGCAGCGGTTTCCGGAACGTGCAGGGTGACGATGTCGGACATGCCCAGCAGCTCGGTCAGGTTACCGACCTGAGTGGCGTTGCCCAAAGGCAGCTTGGTCACGGTGTCGTAGAAGTACACCTGCATGCCCAGGCCTTCCGCCAGNACCGACAGTTGAGTACCGATCGAGCCATAACCGACGATGCCGAGCTTCTTGCCACGGATCTCGAAGGAGTTGGCAGCGCTCTTGATCCAGCCGCCACGGTGGCAGGAAGCGTTCTTCTCAGGGATGCCGCGCAGCAACAGGATCGCTTCGGCCAGCACCAGCTCGGCAACGGAGCGAGTGTTGGAGTACGGAGCGTTGAACACGGCGATGCCGCGTTCGCGGGCAGCATTAAGGTCAACCTGGTTGGTGCCGATGCAGAAACAGCCGACAGCGACCAGTTTCTTCGCGTGATCGAAGATTTCTTCGGTCAGTTGAGTGCGCGAGCGAATGCCGATGAAGTGCGCATCAGCGATCTTTTCCTTCAGCTGGGCTTCCGGCAGAGAACCTGTGAGGTACTCGATGCTGGTGTAGCCCGCCGACTTGAGGACGTCGACAGCCGATTGGTGGACGCCTTCGAGAAGAAGGAACTTGATCTTGCTCTTATCGAGAGAAGTCTTGCTCATCTGCGTAAACCTGTATCCCGGAGAAAAATGGCAGGAAATAGCCAGCAGACGCTGACCCGGACGGCAGGAAAGCCGTCGCCACAGAATAGCCGTTGGGCACTATCCTGCGGGGTCGGTATGCTAGCATATGCACCCCGCTAAACACTCATTCCTGCGACGTGAAGCGTTCTCAGGATGACCATGAATTGTTCGAGAGTTCTGTCGATGACCAATCCTGCCCTGATTGAAGAGCTGAAGACCCTGGTTGAGCCTGGCAAGGTGCTGACCGATGCCGACTCCCTGAATGCTTACGGTAAGGATTGGACCAAGCATTTCGCCCCGGCCCCGACCGCCATCGTGTTCCCCAAGACCACCGAGCAGGTCCAGGCCATTGTCCGTTGGGCCAATGAGCACAAAGTTGCGCTGGTGCCGTCGGGCGGTCGCACCGGGCTGTCCGCCGCTGCCGTGGCCGCCAATGGCGAAGTCGTTGTGTCCTTCGACTACATGAACCAGATCCTCGACGTGAACATGACCGACCGCACCGCGGTCTGCCAGCCGGGCGTGGTCACCGAACACCTGCAGAACGTCGCCGAAGATAAAGGCCTGTACTACCCGGTGGATTTCGCTTCGGCAGGTTCGAGCCAGATTGGCGGCAATATCGGCACCAATGCCGGCGGGATCAAGGTTATTCGCTACGGCATGACCCGTAACTGGGTCGCGGGCATGAAAGTGGTCACCGGCAAAGGCGATCTGCTGGAACTGAACAAAGACCTGATCAAGAACGCCACCGGTTACGACCTGCGCCAGCTGTTCATCGGCGCTGAAGGCACCCTCGGTTTTGTGGTCGAAGCCACCATGCGTCTGGACCGCGCACCGAAAAACCTCACCGCCATGGTCCTCGGCACTGCCGATTTCGACTCGATCATGCCGGTGCTGCACGCGTTCCAGAGCAAGCTCGACCTGACCGCCTTCGAATTCTTCTCCGATAAAGCGTTGGCCAAGGTCATGGGCCGGGGCGACGTACCGGCGCCTTTCGAAACAGATTGCCCGTTCTACGCGCTGCTGGAATTCGAAGCGACCACCGAAGAAGTGGCCAACCACGCCCTGGAAACCTTCGAGCACTGCGTTGAGCAGGGCTGGGTGCTGGACGGCGTGATGAGCCAGAGCGAAACCCAGNTGCAGAACCTCTGGAAGCTGCGCGAATACATCTCCGAGACCATTTCCCACTGGACGCCGTACAAGAACGACATTTCGGTCACTGTGTCGAAAGTCCCGGCGTTCCTGAAGGAAATCGACGCGATCGTCGGCGAACACTACCCGGATTTCGAAATCGTCTGGTTCGGCCACATCGGCGACGGCAACCTGCACTTGAACATCCTCAAGCCGGAAAACCTGAGCAAGGATGAGTTCTTCGCCAAGTGCGCGACCGTCAACAAGTGGGTGTTCGAAACCGTCGAGAAGTACAACGGTTCGATTTCCGCCGAACACGGCGTGGGCATGACCAAGCGTGATTACTTGACCTACAGCCGCTCGCCGGTCGAGATCGAGTACATGAAAGCGGTCAAAGCGGTGTTCGATCCGAACGGCATCATGAACCCGGGCAAGATCTTCGCTGTTTGATTTTCGAACGTTAAGAGCACGAATCAGGAGTCGGTAATGAGCTATCAGCACCAGTATGTCGACGGTACGCGTATTCACTTCCCGCTGGGGAAAGTGGTGTGCATTGGCCGTAACTACGCCGAACACGCCAAGGAACTGGACAACCCGGTGCCTACAGAACCGCTGCTGTTCATTAAGCCGGGCAGTTGCGTCGTGCCGCTGGAAGGTGGTTTCAGCATTCCGACCGAACGTGGCTCGGTGCATTACGAAGCGGAAATCGCGGTGTTGATCGGCAAGCCTTTGTCGACCAAACCAAGCCGTGAAGAAGTGCTCGATGCCATCTCCGGCTTCGCCCCGGCCCTGGACCTGACCCTGCGCGACAAGCAGGCCGAGCTGAAAGCCAAGGGCCTGCCGTGGGAAATCGCCAAGTCCTTCGACGGTGCGGCNGTGATTGCGCCATTCGTGTCCGGCAGCAC
>Ga0065714_10003572_pt1 | contig 10733 bp, 6 predicted proteins | sample MisRhiReplicate2_FD_59101 | JGI IMG/M metagenome (GOLD analysis project Ga0065714, IMG submission 59101) | Miscanthus rhizosphere microbial communities from Kellogg Biological Station, MSU, sample Rhizosphere Soil Replicate 2: eDNA_1 v2... | ecosystem: Host-associated > Plants > Roots >... | reverse complement strand
TTATTTTTTTTTAAAAACCAATAGCCCCTTTTTTACAGGTTTTGTTGTCTTGTATGCGAGTTCGACCCAAACTCCATTTACCAATTTAAAATTTATGAACTAACATCTACCTGTATGAGTGCATTTAATGCAAGGCTTACCTACCTTTTTAATAGTTATTATAATCAAACCGCTACACCGCAGGAGCAGGATGAGTTAATGGAGATTATCCATTCATCTGCTAATGATGCGGAAATAACTGCACTCATTCACGAGGCCTGGGATAACCTCGAAATTGATGCGCCGCTTTTTGATCGTACAAAAAGTATTGATATGCTAAACAGCATTCTTCAGAGTAAATCCGATCATGATGAAGATTCTCCAATACGTCCGCCGGATAAAAATCAGTTGTGGCTAAAATTAGGAGTTGCCGCAGCTATGATGGTTTTTGTTGGCTTTGGAGCCTATGTATTCCTGAAGCAAGACAAAAATACGATTGCTAAAAAAAATATAGCTAAGGCAAAACCCGCACATGATGTTTTGCCCGGTGGTAATAAGGCGGTTTTAACCCTGGCCAATGGCAAAACCATAACACTTGATAGTGCAAAAAATGGACTTTTAGCCAAAGAAGGAGCCGCACATATCCGTAAAACGCGCGATGGTCAATTGGTATACCAAACCGGCAATGACGATGATGGCTCTTCGGCTGATATGAATACGGTATCAACTCCAAGAGGAGGGCAGTATCAGCTGGTACTAAACGATGGAAGTAAGGTATGGTTAAATTCGGCATCGTCATTAAGTTTTCCGGCGGTATTCAAAGGCAAAACAAGAGAAGTTGAAATTACCGGCGAGGCTTATTTTGAGGTAGCTAAAAATGCCCATATGCCATTTAGGGTGAAGGTTAACAACACCGTAGTTGAAGTTTTAGGTACTCATTTTAACATTATGGCATATAATGATGAGGCTGTAATGAAAACCACGTTGTTAGAAGGCTCGGTTAAAATAAGCAATAACCAAAATACCAGTATGCTAAAGCCCGGTCAGCAGGCGCAGCTTAATCAAAACGGGCCTATAAAAGTAATTGACAACTCGGATGCCGATGACGCTATTGCCTGGAAGGAGGGGATCTTTCAGTTCAGGGATGCGGGAATTGAAGCTGTTATGAGGCAGGCTGCCCGCTGGTACGATGTACAAGTGAGCTTTGCAGGCAAAGTTCCGGCAAAAGAATTTACCGGGAGGATCTCGCGCAATGTAAAAGCATCAGAATTAATGGGGATGCTTAAATATATGGGTATCAATTTTAAAATAGAAGACAGGCACATTACGGTATTGCCTTAGCATACGCCGCCCAAATAAAAATCTAAATAATAAACAACCAATTGTTCACATTAAACAACTCTATGATGGAAGAAATACAAAAAATAAGTTAGCCCCAGGGAGGGACTCATTGGTAAAACGGTTTATCAAATGTTGCAACACGTAAGTTGACGACGCCGAAAATCCGGCCAAAAAGAAACCGGGAAGTATTCGCAGTACTTACCCGGCTAAATATCTGGGTCCCAAAAAAATACAATCCACGAATCGAAAGTAAATGTTTAACCCAAACTCTACAAACTTATGAATTTTAATTCTAAGGCCACGCCTTTGGTATGGCCCCAATTATCCAAAATAATTTTAGCTATGAAGCTAACGGTTATTATTATGGTTGCGGTACTTACCAACGTGAGTGCCAAAACCTACAGCCAGGTGGTTACCCTGCATCAAAAAAATGCAACTGTCGAAAAAGTCCTGAGATCAATCGAAAAACAAACCGGATATCATTTTATGTATGATAAGCAGGACGTGGCAAAGGCCACTGCTATCAACATCGAGGTGGCAGGTGTATCGCTTGAGCAGGCCCTTGACCAATGTTTTAAAGATCAGCCCTTAACGTACAAAATTTTCCAGGAAACCATTGTGGTCAAAAAGAAAGATCTTGTTGTAGCTGCGGTTGCCGATATAAAAGTATCTGGTACCGTATCCGACTCCAAAGGTCCCTTGCCCGGCGTAACCGTTAAGATCAAAGGATCTGATGTTGGTGTTCAAACCGATGTAAATGGTAAATACACTTTAAATGTACCCGAAAACGGAACATTAGTATTTAGTTTTATTGGTTATACAAGTCAGGAAGTTCCTGTGAGCGGTAAAACTACTTTAAACGTTTTGATGACAGAGGCGCCAAAAGCCTTAAGCGAAGTGGTTGTTGTAGGTTATGGTACCCAAAAACGTGTTGATTTAACGGGTTCTGTTGGTAGTGTTAGCGGCAAACAATTGCAGGATAGGCCACAAACTAATCTTGAGCAGGAATTATCTGGTAAAATTGCCGGTGTAAACGTATCAACAAATTCTGGAGCACCAGGTGGCGCTACCAAAATACGTATACGCGGTTATAGCTCTATTAACACTAATACAGATCCGCTGTATGTGGTTGATGGCGTTGTTTGGACAGAAGGAGGTAACTCCATTAATCCTAACGATATTGAAACAATAGACGTTTTAAAGGACGCATCATCAACAGCTATTTACGGTACACGTGGTGCAAATGGTGTAATATTGGTAACTACAAAAAGAGGCAAAAAAGGGGGCACAGTTAGTTATGATTCGTACGTTGCTATAAATCATATGGCTAAAGAGCTGCCGGTATTAAACTCTGCGCAGTACATGGCCGTTGAAGATCTATCATACGCCAACATTAAAAAATACGACCCCACAGGCTGGGCAGCAGGGAAATATGCAGACCAGGATCCCGTAAAATTACGCACACCGCTTATCGGTAAATTATTTGACTCAAACCTGAAGCCATTATATGATGTAGATTGGCAAAAAGCAACAACCCGTACTTCTGTTAGTCAAAATCATAACCTTGCCTTTACGGGTGGTTCTGATAATATTAACTACGGTTTGTTCCTTAATTATGCTGATGACGAAGGTATTATTTTGAACAGTTACCTTAAGCGTTATAACGTACGTTTAACTTTTGATAATCAAATTAAACCATGGTTAAAAGTTGGGGCTACATTAAACTATAACAACCAGGATAAACGTACAGCCGATGACGGTACCGGAGGCAATAATATCCCTCGTATGTTAATTGAAATGGTTCCGTTTATTCCGATTAAATATCCTAACGGAACTTATGGAAAGCGTACCGATTATCCGAATTTAGAAGGCGGGGATAACCCGGTAGCACAGGCAAATGAAATAGAATCGTTATATAAAACACGTGTTTTTAGCGGTAATGGTTATGCCAATATCAGTATTTTGCCAGGGCTCGATTTTCGGAGTGTATTTGGTGCAACAACATCGGCCAATTATAATCCGCATTTCCAAAGTGGTTTGGTAGGTGGGCCTGCAGCAAGCCAAACATATAGTTCGGCCTCAATAGACGAGGCTAATAATACTTACTGGCAATGGGACAACTATGCAACGTATAATAAAATATTTAATAAAGTACATTCATTAAATGTGGTTGCAGGTTATGAAAAAACAAGTTTCCAGCAAACAGGGGTGTATGCATCAACCAGTAACCTGGCCGATAACTATTACCAGTATTATAATTTGAGTGCCGGTTCAATTCCTGCTATACCCAGGTCAAATTATCTTGCATATCAGTTTGAATCAATTTTTGGCCGTGTAAATTATGGGTATGATAATAAGTATCTGTTAACAGTAACAGGCAGAAGAGATGGCTCGTCTCGTTTTGGTACAAACGTAAAAAATGGATTTTTCCCGTCGGCTGCAGTGGCCTGGAGAGCTTCACAGGAAGATTTTCTGAAGGATAATAAAACTATATCTGATTTAAAATTCAGAGTAAGTTACGGCCTGACAGGTAACTCCGAAATAGGTTCGTACCAATCGCAAGCTCAAATAAATACTACCAATTACGTATTTAATAATGCGCAGGCAATAGGTACCCAGCAAACTACTATTGGTAATGAGGATTTGTCATGGGAAAAAACATCTGAATATGATTTAGGTGTTTCATTCGGCCTGTTCAACAACCGTATTACTGTTGATGCCGATGCATATCTGAAAAGAACCAAGGCGCTATTACTTAATGCTCCGCTGCCAGAAACAAGTGGTTTTACCAGTGTCTATAAAAATATAGGCAAGTTACAAAACAAAGGTATTGAGTTAACCATTAATACCGTTAACGTAAAAACAGATAACTTTAGCTGGAACTCAAGCTTTAATATATCATTCCTAAGTAACAAGGTATTGCAATTAGGGGCATCAAATGATGATATATTTCTTCGTCCAACTTTCCTTTCGCAATTTAACCTGATGCGCGTAGGTTTACCTGCCGGTAGCTTTTATGGTTACAAAGTGTTGGGTACATGGGGAACTGCCGAAGCTTCGCAAGCTGCGGTATTTAACAAATTACCCGGCGACCTGAAAATTCAGGATACAAATGGCGATGGTAAAGTTACATCTGCCGATAAGGTGATTTTGGGTAAATCTTTACCTGATGGTTATGGCACATTTAGTAACACTTTCCGTTACAAGGCGGTTGATTTGGGTGTAGATCTGCAATTTAATTATGGTAATCAGATCATGAACTTAACCCGTCACTCAGGTCAGGATCGTACCGGCCAGGCTAACAGCTACGCTACCGTATTAAACGCCTGGACACCAACCAATCAAAATACCAGTATAGCAGAAGACAGACCGGCTTATGTTTATTACCAAACAGAAATATATTCAACAAAAGTTGAAAGCGGTAGTTTTATACGCGGCCGTGCGGTAACGCTGGGGTATAACTTCCCTGAATCAATTACATCTAAATTGAAATTGAGCAGGTTAAGAGTATATCTGCAGGGACAAAACCTGTTTGTGATCACAAAATATACCGGATACGATCCTGAAGTTTCTACCTATAACAACAATACCTCATATACACAAGGTACCCAGGGTCAGAATAACACCAGTAACTTCACACAGGGCATTCAGTTTTATGATTATCCAAAACCCAGAACTTTCTTGTTTGGGTTAAATGCTAGTTTCTAATTTAAACGTTAAAACATACTATTATGAAGTTTAATTTAAAAAAATACCGGATCGGTTATTCGTTACTGATTCTCACCATATTAATAAGCAGTTGCAAAAAAGACCTTATTGAACAAAATAAGGGTGGTTTTGTGAAAAGCAATTATTTTACCACTGCAAGCCAGGCACAAACTTTTGTTAATGGTATTTACCAAAAACTTTACCTGTTTCAAAACGGGGACGCTTATGGCGAAAGTCCTTTTATAACAATTGAGCTTTTTGCCGGTCATACTACGTCACTTGGCCAAAGTGTAAACAACAATAATGTTATAAATAACCGTACAGATGCGGTTAACCCGGGTTTTGAAGATGTGTGGTCAAATAGTTATAATGCTATTTCGAATGCTAATATAGCACTTGCCAATATCCCGGCAATTACTCCATTTGCCGATGCTGATAAAAAGAAGTTATTAGGCGAGGCTTATTTTTTAAGAGCATTCTTTTACTATCACCTGGTAAGGTTATACGGCGATGTGCCTTTGATTACTGCTCCGGTAACTATTAGCAGCCCCGATCTGTATCCTGCGCGCACTGCTACCGCTGCGGTTTATGATCAGATCATCAGCGACCTTAAAGCCGCCGAGGCATCAGGCTTACCCGAATCAGATAAAACCGGCAGGGTATCGTTAGGCGCGGTGCGTACTTTATTAGCCAGTGTTTATTTAACTACAGCAGGCTTCCCGCTTAAAAAGACCGAAAATTATGCTTTAGCAGCTGCAGAAATTTTACCGGTTATAAATGGTACTGCCTACACCCTATTTGATAAGTATGATTATTTGCATGACAATGCACACAAAAACCAGGGCGAACTTATATTTCAAGCCAATTACCTGGTTGGTGTATCTACAAATGCAATTCCGCAGTTAACATTGCCTTTTAACTTGCTGGTTGGTGCATATGGCGATCACCTGGGGGCAATGATTCCTACTAATGGCTTCTTTAACAGCTATGCGGCAGGCGATTTACGTGCCCAGGAAAGACAATTTTATTTTTCAAGCTATCCATCATTTAAAGATGGAACCACTATAACCTTTGGCGAGCACGCGCTTTATAAATACTTTCACGTAGAGAGTGCTTTAGGTAACGGCCAGAGTGATGAAAACTGGACCTTTTTACGCTTGCCGGAAGCTATGCTGATTTACGCAGAAGCAAGCAACGAGGCAGAAGGTGCACCTAATACTTTAGCTATTGCCCAACTTAATAAAATAAGGGCCCGTGCGCAACTGGCCCCTTTAGGCGCCTTAAGCCAGGCTGATTTCCGGGCCGAGGTTTGGAAAGAGCGCTACCACGAGTTGGCTTATGAAAATAAGGCCTACTTTGATATTCAGCGTACCCACATGATTTATAATGTAACCAATAATACATTTGGCGACGCAACATCTACAGCTAACGAACAAGGTGTTACCATGAAAGCCCAATACTATTTATGGCCTATCCCGCAACGCGAGATCAGCACCAATAGCAAGCTCACCCAAAATACCGGGTGGTAATAAATATAATACAATATAAAAGACCGGCCATTACAGCTGGTCTTTTATATTTACAGTCAAAATTGAAAAACGTTTAATAGTTGAGCATGAAGAAAAAATTTATACTTATTGGTTCATTTTTTATANCTGTTACATCTGCATTGGCACAACAGGTAAATAAAGTAACCGACCCTGTTGANTATATCAATCCTTTAATGGGTACCGACTCGCATTACGACCTGTCAAACGGTAACACTTACCCGGCCATTGCCTTACCGTGGGGTATGAATTTCTGGACTCCGCAAACCGGTGTAATGGGCGATGGATGGGCTTATACCTATGATGCTCATAAAATACGCGGCTTTAAACAAACTCACCAGCCATCGCCCTGGATGAACGATTACGGGCAGTTTGCCATAATGCCGGTTACCAAACATTTAAAAGTATCGCAAAATGGCAGGGCAAGTTGGTTTTCGCATAAGGCCGAGATTGCCAAACCATACTACTACAGCGTCTATCTTGCCGATCATGATGTAACTACCGAGATCACCCCGACCGAAAGATCGGCCCAGTTCAGGTTCACCTATCCTAAAACCGACAGCTCATTTATTGTGATCGATGCGCTAAATAAAGGCTCCTATGTAAAGATCATCCCCGGTGAGAAAAAGATTGTGGGTTACTCTACCAAATACGCCCGCGGGCCTTTAAAAAATTTCAAAAACTATTTTGTTATTTATGTAGATAAGGCGATAACCCTGGCACAAACCTACAGCGATACCACATTAAGCGATGGGCTTGAACTGAAGGCCGAACACGCAAGCGCGTTGATCGGCTTTAAAACTGCTCATGGCGAAAAGGTGCATTTAAAGGTAGCTTCATCATTTATTAGTATAGAACAAGCCGAACTAAACTTAAAAAGAGAAGTTGGTAATGATAGTTTTGATGTTACCGAGCAAAAAGCAAAAAACGTTTGGAACAAAACCCTTGGACGCTTAACCGTTGAGGGTGGCACTATTGATCAAACGCGAACCTTTTACTCTTGCCTTTACCGCATGGTTTTCTTCCCTAACAAGTTATATGAGATAGATGCTGATAATAAAATTGTGCATTACAGCGCATCGACAGGTAAAGTGTTCCCCGGGTATAAATTTGCCGGTACAGGCTTTTGGGATACCTTCAGGGCTTTATATCCTTTCCTGAACCTGGTTTATCCATCTATCAATAAAGAGATGCAGGAAGGCCTGATTAACGATTATAAAGAAGGAGGCTGGCTGCCAGAGTGGTCGAGCCCCGGATACTCTGCAGTAATGATCGGTAATAACTCTGCCTCGGTAGTATCCGAAGCTTATTTAAAAGGTGGCAAGGGCTATGATATCAATACATTATACGAGGCCTTGATTCATGGCGCTAATAACAAAGGCCCCGCAGCCACAGGCCGCGAGGGTGTGGAGTATTATAACAAACTGGGATATGTACCCTACGATGTAAAAATCAACGAAAATGCCGCCCGTACACTGGAGTATGCGTACGATGATTTTACCATTTATAAATTAGGCAAAGCCTTGGGCAAGCCGGCATCAGAGACCGACGTTTATAAAAAGCGAAGTATGAACTACCGTAACCTTTTTGACCCTTCAACCGGGTTAATGCGCGGTAAAAATAAAGATGGTTCATTTGAAACTCCGTTTAGTCCGTTTAAATGGGGCGATGCCTTTACCGAGGGTAACAGCTGGCATTATAGCTGGAGTGTTTTTCATGATATCCAGGGCTTGATTAACCTGATGGGCGGTAAAAAGCAGTTTATAACCAAACTGGATTCTGTATTTACCCTGCCGCCAATTTTTGATGACAGCTATTACGGCGAAACTATTCACGAGATCCGCGAAATGCAGATTGTAAATATGGGCCAGTACGCGCATGGTAACCAGCCCATTCAGCACATGATCTACCTGTACAACTATGCAGGTGAACCCTGGAAAACCCAATTGCATGTGCGCGATGTAATGAACAAGCTGTACAAAGCAACACCAGATGGCTATTGCGGCGATGAGGATAACGGGCAAACATCGGCCTGGTACGTGTTCTCGGCAATGGGTTTTTACCCGGTTACTCCCGCAAGTGATCAGTATGTATTGGGAGCACCCCTGTTTAAGAAAATTACCCTTAAGCTCGAAAACGGTAAAACAGTAGCCATAAGCGCAGCTAATAACAGCTATGCCAACAGGTACGTTAATACCATGAACTTTAATGGTAAGCCTTATGATTTTACCTGGTTGAGCCATAAGGAATTATTAAAAGGTGCTACTATCAATTTTAACATGGCTCCGCAACCTAATAAAACAAGAGGGATAAAGGACGGTGCTGTGCCTTATTCGTTGTCGAATGAGAAATAGAAGCCTCCCGACCCCCTAAAGGGGAAACTATGGTGAGGTTTAACTTTTAATGAATAAAATAATTGACCATTTAATTCCCCCTTTAGGGGGTTAGGGGCTCATGAACAAACTACTAAAAATAACAATCACATTGGTTGCGTTCCTTAACGCTGCCAATGTTGTTTTTGCGCAGAAAAAGCAGATCTACACCGTGGCCGACGCCCATGCGCATAACGATTATGTAAATAAGAACCCGTTTTATGGCGCTTATAATAAAGGTTTTGGTTCTATAGAGGCAGATGTGTTCGCTGTTAATGGTAAACTGATGGTTGCCCATTCCGAAAAAGAGATCAGGGCAGAACGTACGTTGAAAAATATGTATATCGATCCTTTGGTAAAAAAACTCAAGGTAGATACCGCAAGGCAATTAAGGCTCCTGATTGATTTGAAGGTAGATTACCATATCCTGATGCCTTTGATTATAAAGGAATTGGAGCCGCTGATGGATTATGCTGTGGTTAACGGATTGCCGGGCAGGTTGCATGTGGTAATAACCGGCGGGGTACCGCCAGCGGCCCAGCTTGCTAATTACCCAACCTGGCTCACCTTTGATGTTGATCACATAACCGGATTTACCCCGCAGCAATGGCAGCGCATAAGTTTGCTGAGCTATAATTTTACCAAATACAGCCAATGGAAGGGCAGGGGTAAAATCTCCCAGGTTGAGACTGCTAAATTGCTTGGTGTAATTGATAGCGTACACAATGCCGGTAAAATGATCCGCTTTTGGGAAACCCCGGATAACAAAACTGCCTGGCGTGCTTTAGCAGGCTTAGGTGTTGATGTGATAGGCACAGATAAAGTAGAAAAACTGGGTAACTTTTTAAATGACAGGAATAAAAAGGCGCTAAAATAGCCTAATGCCATTCCTCGCGATAAACAAACTTGGGCATTTGCCAATTGTATTTGATGGATAACAAACGCAGCCCAAGACCAATGGTACAAGCAATAACAATTGCTACACCTGCAGGTGCGCCCAAATATTCCATACCCAGGTACGCTGCCCCTGTAACTATAGCTGCGCTGGCATAAATTTCTTTGCGGAACAACAGCGGTACTTCGTTACACAATACATCGCGCAGTACACCACCGGCGCAACCTGTTATCATCCCGCTTAATAAAATGATGGTAGCAGGCAGATTTATTTCCTGGGCTATCTGGCAACCTATAATGGTAAACACCACCAAACCCAAAGCATCAAGGTACAAGAAAAGCGTTTTCATTTTGGTCATGAGCCTGGCTATTACAGCAGCCAGTATAGCAGCCCCGGCGGTTATCAACAGGTATTCGGGGTGCTCAACCCAGCTCATGGGATAATGGTTAAACAAAATATTACGCACAGTACCGCCTCCTAATGCGGTAACCCAGGCTATAATACAAACGCCTACCCAGTCCATATCCCTTCGCCCGGCAGATAGGGCAGCAGTCATGGCTTCGGCAATAATAGCTATGATGTATAAAATGTGCAGCATGGATGATGTATTAAGGCTTGTTTAACAAATATAATTATTTGGCTTAGATCGGGAAAAAACATACATCACCTATTTGCCTGAGGCCTAACTATCCATACGGCAAAAACTGATTACTATTCCTCTTCCGGTTGGCGGGTGGCTGGAGTCAACCAGTTTTTTCCATCTACAAACCGGGAAACCATCATCGCGGCTACGGTATCGCCTGTAGCATTTAGCAAAGTAGCCATAGGGTCAACCAATGTCCCTATGATCATGGCCGGGGGTAGGGCCTCGGGTGGGAAGCCATAGGCTGA
>Ga0065714_10065347_pt1 | contig 10734 bp, 13 predicted proteins | sample MisRhiReplicate2_FD_59101 | JGI IMG/M metagenome (GOLD analysis project Ga0065714, IMG submission 59101) | Miscanthus rhizosphere microbial communities from Kellogg Biological Station, MSU, sample Rhizosphere Soil Replicate 2: eDNA_1 v2... | ecosystem: Host-associated > Plants > Roots >... | reverse complement strand
GGCAACGCGCCGGCTCCGGCGGTGCGATCACACTGCTTTAACGGCTGCCATTAGCCTATCGGTCTATCGCCGCGAACTGCTTGCTCTGGCAAGATCGGCGCCATGCCTTCGCTCCCCAATCTCGACCACCTTCCCCCTGAACAACTGCGCGCTTTGGCGCGCGCAATTGATACAGCGTGTCGAGACGCTCGACCATCAAGTCGAGACCATGGGCAAGACCGTCGAAACAATTGGTAAGAAGATCAACCGCGATCAAATGGTGATCAAATGGTGATCAAATGGTGATCAAATGGTGATCAAATGGTGATCGAGAAGCTGACCCACGAGATCGCCCAACTCAAGCGTTTGAAGTTTGCCAAGCGCAGCGAGCAGATGAATCCGCAGCAGGCCAGCTTGCTCGATGATCTGATAGATACCGATATCGCGGCGATTGAGGCTGAGCTTCAAGCCTTGCAAATAGCGCCAGCGGCGACCGAAACAAAGCAAAAGCCCAAGCGCACCGCATTGCCGGCAGAATTTCCACGCACGCTGATCCATCACGAACCGGATCACACCCACTGCCCATGTGGCAGCCGATTTAATCACGCAAGGCGTGATGCCCGAGCGCATACTGACAACCGTGTAGAAGCACCAAGTAAATTGTCAGTAACGAAGTGGCGGTTTACCATCGCTGTTCATTCACTTGTCCAGCGACACCGTCTGCACAATTCTTTCGAATTCAACTAGCACGTCGGGTTGATTTTGGGTGAGGAAACGGATGACCGCGTCGTTATCTAGTAGCTTCACTAGATAGCCCTGGGCTAGCACAAGATTGAGCACGTCTTGACCGTAGGATTGCTCGACCAGCTTGAACTGTCCTTGCAGGTTTCCCATTTCACGTTCCATTTTGGCCATCTGCTCGGGCGTGGCACCACCGAGCTTGCGGGGCTTGGCATCGCCCACCAAAAGGTTGCTTGGCGTGGCGGCCATGAGTGCCTGAGCGTAGGGCACAGTGATATTGTTAATGGCCACCATTAGCTCCACGCACTCCACCTGCCTGGTCGGTTTGAGTTTGCGTAACACCGCTCCGATTTCGGCGGAAAAGTGCTGATCCTTAAGCATCTCGGCCGCTTCAACGCATACGCCATCCAGCAGATTCATTTTCTTGATGATGTGAATGATGTCGACGTTCAACGCCTTGGCGAGCCTGGCCGGTGTCACGCCGCGCTCAACCGCACGCCGGATCATGAAGTGCTCTTGAATAGTGGAAAGACGATTGATCCGATTGTTATAGGTGTAGGTCTCATCGTCTATGGCGACCAAGCACGGCGCATCGATAAAGCCCAATTGCTTGAGCACCAACAAACGAATGTGCCCATCCAGCAACGTATGCTGGCTAGATTGATTGTCGGCCTTGCTGACCGTCAGCGGCTCGATTAATCCGACGGCATCAATCGACGACTGAATCTGCTTGAATTTTTTAGAGCCGACCAACCCTTCAGGAACCTTGCGCGAGGGCAGGATCAGATCCAACGAAACCGATAGTGGCTGCGGAACAAAACCAAGGGGCAATTGGCTCATGTCGTATGGGCTCCTATCCAAACTCGTTCGGCGAGGTATTTCGGTAGCGTATCCAATCCTTCAGCACGCAGCAGGTTGATGAAGTTGTCATCGGACAGCAACTGGCGCAGGGCCTCGATCACAAAGAGCAGCCGCTGTTGAGCGAACTCGGCCTTTCTGACCATTAGTTTTTGCCGCTCGACCTCTTTCTGGTAGCTACGGATAAGACTGGATGAGGTGACCTCACCCGCCTTACGCGGTGTACCACGCGCAATGGATCGCCCCAGTGACCGGCGGCGCTCAATGACCCGACGAGCCTGGATCAGTTGTTTGCCACGCAACTTCCCTGATTCGTAAGCATCTTGCAGGGCGGCCTGTACCTCCGTATCACTGCCTGCCCCCGCGATAGCAAGAGCGGCATTCAGCGGAATACGTCCGCTTTCGACCGCCACCAACAGGCGCTCCTCACCACTTTTGAGCAACTGAAGGATGCCATAGACATAGTCGGCGCTAAGGCCAGTTTTCTGGGCAATGGTCTTTTTATCATAGCCTTGGTCACGTAACCGCTCGATACCTGCTAGCAATTCCAGAGGTCGGCATTGGCGGCGTGCAATATTCTCCGCCAGGCTCATAAGAAAGGCGTCCTCGTCGCTGACGCTCACTACCATTGCGGGAATTCTGCTTTCGCCCAACGTTTTATAGGCTTTGAGCCGTCCTTCACCGCAAATCAGTAGGTACCGCTCTGATCCATCTGCGTTGGAGCGAGGGGTCACGGTGATAGGCTTCTTGAGACCGATATTTTTGATGTTGCCGACGATCTCGTCGAAAACCCGTCCGTTTCGCTCTCGCGTATTCAGTACCTCAATGAATTCGAGCGGAATCATTTTCAGTTCGCTGGATAGATGCTCCTTGCTCATACCGCCCTCCTAATACGTGCGCGTGCGGCCATGCCGTAGAGATAATCCAGACTGTCAAAGCGATAACTCTCAAATTCAATTCCGTTGTGATCGGCAAGATTAAAACCCTGCTGACCGAAGTCCAACCGTGGCAGTAGGTAATAGTCGAGCGGCGCCTGATTGGTGTCGTCCAGGCGGACGGCGACCGTAATGTCAGGGGCCAGGCTGGTATCGAAGCGAACCTTCCAGCGCCTGCGTCCGCTGTCCAGCGACTGACAACGAGACAGGACCAGTGAGATGCTAAATTCCCGATTGATCGTCAATAGGTCGGTGGCGGGATCGCGCTCGATCAATCCACCAATATCGGAAATCACGTGTTCGGTCTGACTGACGATTTCCGGATGTAGCCTTCGCAAAAATCGATTGATCTCAAGGAAGCGATAGTCTCGATCCGGCGTGAATCCTACGACCTGGTAGGCACTGATCAAACTACCAAAACGGTGGATATAAGCCGAGGCCGATGGCATCCCCTCTGTCTCGTCAATGATGAGGCCCGAAAGGAAGCCGCGATGCTGGTAAAGACTGCGTAGTTTCTCGATCAGCTCTTCATTGCTGAACCGACGCGCCCGGGCACGCAGGATTCCTTGGGCGGTATAGAACGCCTCCGGTGACACGATGGCCTCGAAGGCCCCTTCCTTCTTGATCCACATATCCGGCTGGTTGGTAACCCGGTGTTTTTTCAGCTTGAAGGAAATCCTGTTGTAGACATTGTTACCGATGTATTTTTCATTGCTCAGCACTTCGCGCACAGTGGCCCGTGTCCAGTCCCGCCCCAAATCGGTGTGTATGCCACGGTTGTTAAGGCGGGAGGCGATTTCGGATTCCGGCAACCCGTCATCGATGAACCAGCAATAGATCTGATTCACCGCCTGCACTTCGGCGTGAGGCCCAGGCATCAAGATCACGCGGTCGGTTTGCAGGCTCTTGTGCTCGCCCCGCGCCAACTCACTTTTTATTAAGCCAGCCTGATCGATAAGGACTCGCCGCAGACCGTAACCCGCAGGCCCCCCTTGGCGAAAGCCCAACTCGATCAATCGACACTGGCCCGCGAACACCTTTGCCGACAGCTCCCGACTGTACTCGCCCGCCATCGCGCGCTTGACGCCTTTGACGATGGTCGAGACAGGAGAGCCATCGTTTTCAAACTGCTCTGCACAGTAGGCAAACTGAATGCCCGCCCGGCGGCAGATGTACTCGTAATAGGCGCTTTCGTCAGCATCCTGGAATCGCCCCCAGCGACTGACGTCGTAGACCAGAATGATCTGGTAGTCTGCCGCTCCAGACTCGACGTCCTTGATCAACTGCTGCAAGGCCTGTCTACCATCGATGCGCAGCCCGCTTTTGCCTTGATCAGCATAGGTACGGACGATCTGCATTCCGCGCCGCTCGGCATACTCGCGAATCTTGTCAGACTGGTTTTCGGTCGAGTACTGCTGATGCTCAGTCGACATTCTGACGTATTCGGCGGCACGTAATGCCACCGGCCTATCCGCCATCGCAAGTGAAGAATCATCTGATTGCATAGGACCCGATCGCTCGCCGTTATTCGTGTGCTTGCTCTCGGGTCTGCTTTTCACATCTTCGCGTGTGCCTCGGCCAGAGAAAAACCGGCCGAAGCGCAAGTCGTTGAGATAGCTGCCACGCAGCATGATCGAGAACTCATTTGGGTTCGTAATTAGCGCCTGAGCCGCGAAATGACCATCACGTCCTATCTTTGCACCCGTCCTTTTTGCACGCGCAATCGATGTTTAATGGAGTGATCTCGACGATCCATGCCTCACTACTGGCCGCGTCACAGTTGGAAATTTGCTCAATTCTGTAGAGCCCCGGGCGCAGCGTCATGCCTCGTAACACATCCATCTTTGCAAGATCGACTTCCTGCTGCAGATCGTGTTTGGATCGCTGGCGGGATTTGTTTCGGCCGACGTATTCGGGATTGGCTTCCCGATAGTTGCGCCAATATTCTGGATGGCGATCCAGCCACGCGCGCTGGTTGCGGCTCTGGTTATCCCGATAATCAGGATCGGTTTGCATCTTGTCGCGTTGCCAGCGTTGGCGTCGTGCTCTCTGACAGGCTGGAAGCGAACAGTAGGTTTGATTGGGTACTTGGGGACGTTTTTCGAACGGCAGCCCACAGCAAGCGCAAATTATGTTCGACATCAAAGTTCTCCATATGAAAACTCATATAGGGACTGGTACCCCCCTGCATGCAACTGGCTGGCTCGAAGAGTTTTGTTTTGACTTATTGGTGATAATTAGGGGGCGAGACCTATTTTGAATGGACGAATTAACCACCGAAATAACAATGAGTTCGTTCACAAACCATGCATTGGTATCAATCTGGCTAATTAAAAACCCCTTAACTTAACCAAGACCCGCTTAATCCTTTTGTATACATACGTACAAAAGCGAGAATTCCGGCTTGGGTGGTTGATAACGGTTCTGCGGACGCCAGTGTTGAATATCTGCGCTCACTCTACGGATCAACCTGATTGACGCGAGTCACCCGCCAGGGAGCCAGATCACATCGCCTATGGAAACGCCCTGGGATATGGCACTGGAAAGCAGCCACTATCAAACGCGTCAATATTATGAAGTCTCCCACGACCTGATCAGCCGCTAAATGGTTTGCTGCTGTATATTTTTAGCTTTAACCATCATGCGGAGCATTGCAAATTCGGATAATGACCTGTATGTGAACCCCTATTATGCGAGCGCGCTGTTCTTCTCTCTGTTGCTCCAGTGGTAATGTCGACAGCCTCTGAGAGCTATCGGCCTGCCAAGTACTTGCCTGCTCTCGAAAAACCTGTTATTCGTGTAAGCTATTGCACCACTCAGCCGATCACGGAAAGTTAAAGGAAAATAGCTAGGGATGATATGGATAAAATTTGTGATGGTTGCGCTCTACCGGGGTGCGCTTGTACTTGTGGTGATTGCGAAGATTGCGACTAAAAAGAAGTCGACTGCAACTGCGAGCATTGTAGTTACTGCAACAAAAAAGAAGACAGCTGCATCTGTGGTGCTTGCAACGACCGCAGTAAAAAAGAACCTGAGCGCACATGTAATATCTGTAACGGGTGCATTAAAAAGAGCTTGAGTGCAACTGTGAAGCTACGGCTTGATTTAATGCGCCGGTTAAACTGCAGAAGTTTCGTGTCGAGCTATACGGTCCCATAGGCTATTTATCATTGGTAAATTAGCGCTTCCGATTTATAGACAAACTGAGTACCAATATGCCAACGATGTGGATGATTCGAGGAGACGGTGGCCGTCTCTATGATGATTTTAAAGATCGTAACCTCGCCGCCATCGGCTGGGCCCAGTTAGCTCCGGTAGCCAAGCCGGGGGTTTCGCGCAAAGCGTTGATACAGGCATACAAAGATGTGCAGCCAGGCATAAAAGAGGGCACGGCTGTGTCTGGCGCCTCCCAGGTCTTCCGCTTCGTCAACGAAGTCAAGGAAGGCGATGCCGTTGTAACCTATTCGCCCGCCAACCGCACCTACCTGGTCGGCCAATTTACAGGAGCCTCCCTGTACCGGCAGGAGTTGGCAGATGAGGGTATGGCGTTGACCAGACCAGTGAAATGGCTGGAGCAGGAGGTCGACCGCGACAAACTCAGCAGCCTCAGCAAGAACAGCCTCGGATCCACACTCACCGTCTTCAATGTGGCGGAGGACGCCCAGAAGGAACTGCTAGCCTTAGCCGCCGGCAACGCCGTACCAGTGGTGCGTAACGACCCTATAGCCGACACGGAAGTCATCGAAGACCCGCTAAAAGGCGTTCAAGAAATTGCTTTTGAGCGCATCAAAGACCAGATCAACAGCCTCGACTGGTCCGAGATGCAAGACCTGGTTGCGGGCATCCTCCGAGCTATGGGCTACAAGACACTGGTTTCTCCCGCAGGTGCTGATCGAGGCAAAGATATCATCGCCTCGCCAGATGGCTTCGGCTTCGAGCCACCGCGTATCGTTGTAGAGGTTAAGCATCGAAATGCGCGGATGGGCAGCACTGAAATCCGCAGTTTTCTCGGCGGACGCCACAAGGATGATCGCGGATTGTATGTCAGTACCGGCGGATTTACCAAAGAGGCGTTGTATGAAGGGGAGAGGGCCAACGTCCATCTAACCATGTGGACATTAGATGAGTTGGCGCGGACATTGATGGCGCATTACCCGATGACAGATCCGGAAACGAAGCGGTTGGTGCCGCTGAGTTATTTTTACGTGCCGGCTTAGACTACAGGAGGCAGCACTTCGACTGTGCTTCTTATCCCACCCATGGAGCAACGTCGAAATCTGGTCAGCATTCGATTTTCTTTTAGATGAAAATTTACCTCCCAGGGCGCTATACGTATCAAGCCTCACAACTTTAGGATTCTCAATCGAGCGTTCAAAATTGTGAGGCACTGCCTCGCACCTATTTTGAGGACGCGATAAATGCTCCCAACTTATCTAAGTCATGAGACCAAAACATAGAAAGCCCTCTTCTTTGAGCCTGCTCAAGATTAATCACCTTGAATACTCCTGCCAATACCGCTGCGGGTACGACTTGAGATGTTCCAAATTCTTTTAGCCAATACTCCGCCTTAACTGCGGCATCATTATTTAAACGCTTGACACTATTTGTCGCGCTATTGGAAACCTTGCATTCCAAGGCCATCAAGCGGGTGTCGTGCAGCCTGATAACGACATCTGCTTTCCGCTCTCCAAGCTGACACTCAGAACAAAATTGCATCGCCTGAGGGCCTCTGACTATCGTGTTTATAGTGGCTGGCGGCACTTCGATAAAGCCTAAAGCAAGTAGGTAATCCTTAACTTTTTTCTCTTGACCATCTTTGCCGTCTATACGCCTTTCTGTAGCAATGCGCTGGGCTGCTAAAAGTATAGATGAAGCCAGCAGCGCTGCTTCTTTTTGTTGCTCGGACGGAGGGGTGCCAGTCGAAATCCATGGAAATCGATGAGGGTCTATGACTTGCTCAATCACAGTAAAAACTTTTCTCAGTGATACCGAATCTTTCTTGAGTACGCCAGGCGCGAGCGAGGTTACATCCGCGATCACTTTCAAGTCGTCGTCGGAGATAGGCGGACCAGCTAAATACCTTAGTACCTCACCTAAGCCCTCCCCATACGCCTCTTCCAGATTTTTGTTTGTAATGCCGGCCGGATTTAAGTCGTTAAGCTTATGAAACAAGCTCTCGAATTTCTTTCGCGCTGACTCATAGTGCGTTGTCCATTCGTTAGATACGCCCAGCCGCTCCGCCCTAAACAAAGATGAAGCTATAGCCGCATCTTCAGATAGTTCGTCATTTGTCCATACTGCTGGGGAGTTGATCATGTATTAAAAGTTTCCATTGTTGGTATTTTCAATCGCTCAATTTCTTTTGGTTCAAACTTGGTCAAACCACCGGCATACGTTCTGCCGCTGCCTACATCAATGTTGCTATTGAGCCAGTTGACAATGCGTCGCTGGACATTTTTATCTACGTCTTCACGAGGGTATAACCCATGAGCAATGTTAATGTGTCGCGCACCGCATTCGTTTATTGTGAATTGAGGAGGCCGCCTTGCCATATAAGTGCAAAGAATTGGCGCTGGTGCTTTTAAACCTACTGACCACCAAGCTTTCCTATGCTGTGCGACATAGGACTGGTCGGCCCCTTGGGATTTTGCCCACTTGAGAAATCGTTCAATACTACGGATCTCATGGGCTTCAAAATCGTCTAGTTCTGGCGGGAGGTCAATAACTCGCTTGAGATCGTCAAACGAACTAAGGTGGGTTCCTGCTTGGATCAAATCTTTTGCTTTGGTGATCGTCGGTAATTTTATCCGTTCTGGGAGTTTCTCGGCATGTTCGCCCGCGATCCATACACCGTTTGCTCCTGTCACTTGGCCCCGATGAACACGGAAGAACTCACCTAATTCGACTTCGCCCGCGCTCAGCGAAGTCGAAGGTCTGAGAATGATTGACCATCGCTTTGCACTCTGCATTTCTAAGCGCGGTACATCGAAACCTTTCGTTAGACCATTTAGATTCGTTAGCTCTGCGACTGAGCGAACCCTCACAGGTTCCTCCAACTCTCCAACGCGAAAGCAAGTAATTGCAGCTGTTGTAGCTGTGCCAGGAAAAGCCTCAACGGACGGGTCAAGGACATGCAGGGCAATACTTCCGAGTTCTTCCATCAGCAACCGGCGCAGGGCTGAGCCGTAGTTAACATCCATCCACTCGGCAGATGTGATAAATGCTCCGATGTCACCCTTCTTAGCAAGTAATCGGGTTTGTAGGAAAAAATGCAGATGAAGACCCGCAAGGGCGCTTGCCTTGATCCCCAACGTAGCAAACTGATCCGAGTACCAGTTCTTCCAGTTTTCTTCGATTTCATGATGGCGAACGTATGGCGGATTCCCAATAAATGCCGTAGTCCCGCTGCAACGAGGAAGTTTGACCTGGCGGTAGTCTTTAACCAGTATCTTTGTCCGATCAGACCACCCTCTAGTTTCGACATTCGCTCTGAGCATCAGCGCTGCGAGCGGGTCTAGCTCAACGGCAATAAGTTGTGCTTTCGGGAAAAACTCGCCAGCCGAAAGAATGAACCGCCCTGAGCCGGCTCCAGGATCAACTATCCGATCCGGATTTCCCTTCGACACTAGCCAGCCCATCATAGAGTCAACAATCGTCGCTGGCGTGTACACGGCTCCAGTTGAGCGGCGCTCTTTGGGCGAGCGAATACGCGAAAAAGCCTCGCCCAAAGGGTCTAAACCTTGGAGTATCTCTTCACGGATGAGATCTATTTCTAGTTCTAGAACTGAGAATGGGGTTTCCTTGACCAGCATCCTCTCCTGAGCGGAAAGAATTTTGTGATCCATGATCAAAGCCGAGCAAACGGCGATCAGCTCCTGCTCTGTCTGAATGAACAATTTCAAGATGCTTACCTGTAACGAAAAAGGTACGCGCCGAGCGCGTGTAGCCTGAGGTAAATGGTAGTAAAAGGTTCAGCATGAAAAGTATGCTCTAAGAGAGCTCTGTCGTTGGGAGAGGATCTTGCTCTTTTCAGCTCCTCGCCTTGTTGCTGGCGCCTCATCCTTTCTCATCTGAGAATCGAAGCCATCTCTCCCCAGCATGATTTCCTCGCAACGAAGAATACAGGATGGAGCGCTCGATCGAAGCTCTAATTTTCGCTACGGCTCTCAACGGTTTGAGAGCAATGAATTCGCCCGCCCTCATTGCAGTCTATACGGGCCATGGCTCATGTGAGAAATCAACGACGAGGCAAGATGGGGGGATAAATGGGGGGACAGATTCAAAAAAAGAATAGAAGCCCCGCAAAATAAGGCGATAACATAACAATAAAGCCGCCCACAAGGCCGGCGCTCGGAAGGATCTGCAGCAGTTGCTGCGGTGTAATCGACATAGTGTTCTCCAAGCAAAAAGCACCGCTCGCTCGCGATGCGTGGCAGTCGATTAATCGACGCCCCCTATCAGTGATCCTTCCCGGTGACAAAGCGCGACCAGCGCTTGAGCGCCAATCGAATCCGCATATGCTCACCCTCACGCTTATCGCGAAAGCCCACGACGATCACCCCGACCAGCGAGCTTTCTTCCGGCGGAATGCCGACCACACAACCCCAGGTCACACCATCACCGGTCAGCACCTGACCAATCGGCGACCAGGGTGTACTGTCGGTACAGAGCACCTCCCCATTGAGAATTTGCACGACCAGACCGACCTTGCTCGGATCCTCCGAAAACAAGGGCTCCACCCGGCCTTCCAGTTCCGGTCGCTGCTTTCCATCGGCCCAAACTAGCAGCGGGCGACGGGTGTTCCGGCCCGGGGTCGCGGGCCACACCATAATGCTGTCGGGCGCCAGCTCGTCGACCAGCCCGTCGATCATCTTCGGCAGCAGGCTGGGCTGAATCGCCGGTTGCCCAACGTAATCAAGGGCCATCGTGGCCAGCCGCCCTCGAGACTCCCAGGTGAAATAGGCGGCCCCCCCCCAGCACAGTCAGCACCGCCAACTGAGCAATCAGCCGCCAGGTCAGTCGATCAACAAACCACTTGAGCAGACTGAGCCAGGTCCCCGTGTTCATGCGCGCGTCCCCTTTATTCATGTGGCACCTGCAGGAACGGCACGCGGGTGTCGCGATCCTTTTCAATGATTAACAACGTGTTTCTCCGGACAAAAAGAAAGGGACACTGAACATTTAAAGGCTGGCTGCGGTCCAAGCCACTCTGCCCCGTTGA
>Ga0065714_10002828_pt1 | contig 10740 bp, 10 predicted proteins | sample MisRhiReplicate2_FD_59101 | JGI IMG/M metagenome (GOLD analysis project Ga0065714, IMG submission 59101) | Miscanthus rhizosphere microbial communities from Kellogg Biological Station, MSU, sample Rhizosphere Soil Replicate 2: eDNA_1 v2... | ecosystem: Host-associated > Plants > Roots >... | reverse complement strand
TGCGCACCACCAATGACGATCAGCAGGGTTTCCAGGTGCTCGATGCACGTCAGGTGCATCGCCAGGGCTGCGAGGCGATTGTCGAAGCGATCAGGGCGAGGGTAGGGGATAACCCGGTGTACCTGACGTTCGATATCGATTGCCTCGACCCGGCTTTCGCCCCAGGCACGGGGACGCCGGTGTGTGGTGGCTTGAGTACCGTGCAGGCGCTCGAGATTTTGGGCGGATTACGCGGGATCAATCTGGTTGGCATGGACGTGGTCGAAGTTGCGCCGGCCTATGATCACGCGGACATTACCTCGCTGGCGGCGGCGACATTGGCGATGGAAATGCTGTGTTTGTATGCGGCCAGGCACAAAGTCGACCGCTAAGTGTGTTCGTTTGGGTTTGTTTTAACCAATTCTCTCAATCGAGTCTAAGCTCAACTACCAGGCCCGAATGAGGTGCCGAAATGTCTGACTTCGACTACGACTTGATTGTGATCGGTTCCGGGTTCGGCGGCAGAGTTGCCGCCTTGCGCGCGACCGAAAGCTACCGGGTCGGCGTCATGGAGGCAGGACGGGCGATGGCCTGATAGCGCGATCCCCAAGACCAACTGGGATGTTTACCTCTGGCAGCCTGAAGCGCAAATGTACGGCTTACAGCGCCTGACGTTCCTCGACGATGTGCTGGTGCTCCACGGCGCCGGAGTTGGCGGCGGCTCGCACGTTACGGCAGCACGCTCTACGTACCACCCAAGAAATTCTTCGCCGCGCCAGAGTGGTCGTACATTACTGACTGGTACGACAAGATGCCGGCGTACTTCGATCAGGCACTGCGCATGCGAGCAGGATGGCGAAATTGCAGTGCGCCTCTGAGCGCTCTCGGTCACTGGATACAGGCGCCAGCGACAAGCGTCGCTCGCCACATTTGCGGGAGTAAATTCAGCATGTCGAATCCTGACTATTCATCGCTTGTCGCTGTTCAGCGGGCTTACTTCCTTGAGGGCCATACGCGCTCACTGGCGTGGCGCAAGACCCAGCTCGAAGCGGTCAAGGCCTTGTTCACCGACCATCACGACGAGTTGTGCGACGCACTCTGGAAGGATCTGCGCCGCAACGTCAACGATGCCGAGCTGATGGACGTGAACTACTGCGCGAAGGAGGCGGCCTACGCCCTAAAGCACATCGAGTCATGGATGGAGCCGCTGCACGAGCCGATGCCCGTGATGTTCGAGCCTGGCTATATCCGCGTACATCGCGATCCGCTGGGCGTTGCGCTGATCATCAGTGCGTGGAACGAACCGCTCATGTTGCTCTTCGGCCCTTTAGTGGCCGCGCTGGCCGCTGGCAACACGGCGGTGCTCAAACCCTCAGAGGTTGCGGCTCACTGTGCGAGCGCTGTGGCGCGTCTGGTGCCCCAGTATTTCGATCCGCGCATAGTCGCGGTCGTAGAGGGGGCTGTCCCCGAGACCACGGCCTTGCTGGCACAGCAGTGGGATATGATTTTTTTCACCGGCAGCCCGTCGGTTGGCAAGATCGTGCATCAGGCCGCCGCGAAAAACCTCACCCCCTGCGTGCTCGAACTGGGCGGCAAAAATCCGACCATCGTCCATGCATCGGCCAATCTGAAGGTCGCCGCACGGCGTATCGCCTACGGGCGCTTTGCCAATTCCGGCCACATCTGCACGGCGCCCGATCATGTGCTGGTCTGGCCGCAGGTCAAGGATGAATTTGTGCAGCACATGAAGGACACCATCCGCGAGTTCTACGGCGATGATCCGAAGCAGAGTCCAGACTACGGGCGCGTGATCAACCGTCGCAACTTCGATCGGCTGGTGGCGTTGCTCGGCAGCGGCACGGCCGTCGCCGGCGGCCAGACCGACCCGGACGAGCTGTACATCGCGCCGACGGTGCTGGTAGATGTTGCATTGGATTCGCCGATCATGCAGGAAGAGGTCTTCGGCCCGATCCTTCCGGTGCTTGAGATTGATTCGATAGGCGCCGTTATCCAGTGGATCAACGACCGGCCAAGCCCACTCGGCGTGTACATATTTTCCGAGGACGATGACGTAGTGAACGAGATTTTGGCCTTCACGCGTTCCGGCGACGCGGAGGTCAATGACTGCGCGATCCATCCGCTGTTTCCGGAGCTTCCATTCGGTGGGGTTGGCAGTTCCGGCATGGGCAAGTATCACGGGCGCTGGGGATTCGAAGCCTTTACCAATGCGCGAGGGGTGCTGCATCACAGCACCGCGATCGATCCTGGTGTTCGCTATCCGCCTTATGACAAGCACAGGGTTGAACGAGTGATCGTCAACAAGCTGATGCCATAGGGGGCGTTAGTCCACCGCAATAAGCGTGGGAGCGAGACCGGCTTGCCGGCGATGAGGTCAGCACATTCGACATGGATGCTGAATGTCAGTCCTCTATCGCCGGCAAGCCGGTCTCGCTCCCACAGTTTTGATGTGTGTCAGGCCACAGGGACGATAGGCAGGTCCAGAGTCTCAGCCCCGGTAAACCGCGCCACCGATCCGGCAATCGTTTCATGCGGCACACCCTTGGCCACATCGCTGACCCCATCCAGTCGCGATAACTGCTCGGCACTCATCTCTACGGCCAAAGCCCCCAGCGTCGCGTCCAGTTGTTCGCGGGTGCGCGAGCCAAGAATCGGAATCAGCGCCGTTGTTGAACGCTTGGCTTTTTCCCGCAACCAGGCAATGGCCACGTGGGTTGGCGTGGCCTCAAGTTCTGACGCCACCGCGAGCAAGGTGTCGAGCAGGGCTGTTTCATGGGCGCTTTTTTCGCTGTGAATCAGCATGCCGAGTTTCGCGGCGCGGTTGTTCTCATCACGAGTGCGGTATTTGCCGGTGAGAAATCCGCCACCCAATGGTGACCACAACGTGGCGGCCAGCCCCAGCGCTTCTGCCATCGGCAACAGTTCACGCTCAGCGGTGCGCTCGGCCAGGCTGTATTCGGCCTGAATCGCCACAATTGGTGCAAAACCGCGCACTTCGGCCAGTACGTCAGCGCGGGCGATGCGCCAGGCCGGGAAATTTGACAATCCCGCGTAGTGAATCTTGCCGGCACGCACCAGGTCGTCGAAGCCCCGGAGGATTTCTTCCATTGGCGTCACGCCATCGCTCATATGCGCCCAGAACAAGTCGATGTGATCAGTGTTCAACCGTTTGAGGCTTTCCTCGACGGCGCGGACCATGTTCTTGCGGCTGTTGCCAGTGTGGGAAATGCCTGCGTCCGGCGTAGTCCCCATGGTGAATTTGGTCGCGATCACCAACCGGTCTCGCTCGGCGGCAATGAACTCGCTAAGCATTGCTTCCGACTGACCCGCCTGATAGCCGTTGGCGGTGTCGATGAAGTTTCCGCCAGCCTCAAGGTAGCCATCGAAAATACGCTTGGCTTCGTCACGTTCGGCGCCATGACCCCAGCCGGTACCAAAATTGCCGGCGCCCAGTGCCAGTTCCGAAACCCGCAAGCCGGTTTTGCGGCCGAATACTTTGTAATGCATGGGATGACTCCTGAGGAAACACGCCGGGATTGAATTTAAATGTCTAGCGACATGTATTAAATATGATGCCTATAATTTTTGTCGTCAATACACTTTTCCCTAAGAGGTTAGACGGGGCGACCACCGGCCTCTCAATGAACAGGGCAAGATCACTCGGAGGAGCGCAGCCCCGTAGCAGCCTCGCAGGCTCGACAGCTGCTGCAGTCCGTACGCAGGTTTCGGCAGGTGCTAAATAAGGGACGTATACTGCCGCGCATGAATGTCGACTCTCCGTTAACCGCCTGGCAGCACGCCATCGAGCACAAGGGTTTTGTCCAGGACGAAGCCCAGGAGCACGCCGTGTGGGCGCTGCAAAAATGCCACGAAGCCTTGCATGAAGGGCGAACGCCAATTATAGGCGTTTATCTGTGGGGGCCGGTCGGGCGGGGCAAGACCTGGTTGATGGATCAGTTCTATCAAACCCTGCGCGTGCCGGCCCGACGTCAGCATTTCCACCATTTCATGGGCTGGGTGCACCAGCGCTCGTTTCAACTGACCGGCACCGCCGACCCGTTGAAAGCGCTGGCGCGTGAGTTGAGCGAGGAAGTGCGGGTGCTGTGTTTTGACGAGTTGTTCGTCAACGACATCGGTGACGCGATCATTCTCGGGCGCTTGTTTCAGGTGATGTTCGAACAAGGTGTGGTTGTGGTGTGTACCTCCAACCAACCGCCGGATCAGCTCTACGCCGATGGCTTCAACCGCGACCGCTTTGCGCCCGCCATCGAAGCGATCAAGCAACACATGCAAGTGATTGCCGTGGAGGGCAGTGAAGATCATCGCCTGCACCCGGGCACTGCGTTGCAACGTTACTGGGTGAGCGATGCCGCGCATCCCGACGCGCTCGGCGACGTGTTCAAGGCGCTGACCATTGGCCAGTCCGTGTCCAGCGAGCCGGTCACGGTCGGCTACCGTCAAGTCAAACCCGTGCAGGCCAGCGCCGGCGTGCTGTGGTGTCGGTATGCCGACCTGTGCGAGCAACCCTTTTCAGCCATGGATTTCATGGCCCTGTGCGACACCCACAGCGCTATTCTATTGAGTGATGTGCCGAACCTCAGCGCGCAAAAACGTGAAGGGCGCATTGCCCGAGGCACCGAAGACGCTGCCGAACACGTTGTTGCGGGAGATCGCGAACTGCCGCAACTCTCGGTGCACGACGATGGCGTGCGGCGTTTCATCGCACTGGTGGACGAGTGCTACGACCGCAAAGTGCCGCTGTACCTCGAAGCGCAGGTGCCGATGGAGGCGTTGTACACCGAGGGTTATCTGCAATTCCCGTTCCGTCGCACATTAAGCCGTTTACAGGAAATGCAGCTGCAACGTTTCGCTGAAGCCTAGTTTCCGGGAGCCGCGAACATGAATCAGCCCCTGTCTCATCATCTGCTGACCATGGCTTATCAAAACGCCTGGGCCAATTACCGACTGGCCAAGGCGTGGAGCCAGTTGAGTCCGCCTGAATTGTCAGCGCCCCGTGTCAGCTTCTTTCCCAGCCTCATCGCCACTCTCAATCACATCCTGACCTGCGACTGGTTTTACGTGGATGCGCTGGAGCGCGAGTTGCGCGGTGACGATCCGCATCATGATTGCTACGTTTTTTTCAAGGTTGACGTGCCGTGCACTGTCGGCGCTGATCTCAGGCGCGAGCAATCACTGGTCGACAATCGATTGATCGCTTACTGCGAGCAACTGCGCGACGCCGACCTCGGGCGAATCGTGACCATCGCCCGGGACACGCCGCAACATGACAGCCGTTTGCGCCTGCTGTCCCATCTGTTCGAACACCAGCTTCATCATCGCGGCCAGGTCCATGCCATGCTCAGTGGCACCTCGGTCGCACCGCCGCAACTGGACGAGTTTTTCTGTGCGGGCGAGTCGGGTCTGAGGGCGGCGGATTTTGCCGAGCTGGGATGGACCGAGACGCTGATCTGGGGCGTTTGAGGCAGGATCAGGTTGTCGGCGATGGCGACTCGCGATAATGTCCTTCGACTTTGCGGCGCGATTGACGCGCCGGGACCACTCGACGGGATAGCAACGATGGGAAGGGAATCCGCAGACATTCTTGTACTTCAGGCCAGCTACACCAACCCGGTGCACGCCGAGGCGATTGGCGTGGTGCTCAATGCCTATGCGCAAGACCCTATGGGCGGCGGACAGGCGTTACCCGAGGATATTCTGCTGCAATTACCGGGGGAGCTGGCCAAGCGTCCCCACGCCTTCAGTGTGCTGGCCTTTGTCGACGGCGCGCCGGCCGGGCTGGTCAACTGCTTCGAAGGGTTTTCGACCTTTGCCTGCCGGCCGCTGGTCAACGTGCACGACGTATCGGTGGTGCCGCAGTTTCGCGGCCTGGGGCTGAGTCAGAAGATGCTGCAAAAGGTTGAGGACATTGCCCGCCAGCGTGGCTGCTGCAAGATCACCCTGGAAGTCCTCGAAGGCAATGCGGTTGCACAAGCGTCCTACGGCAAGTTCGGTTTTGCCGCCGGCATGTTCGACCCGGCGCATGGCCGCATGCTGTTCTGGACCAAAAGTCTGTAAGCGCGCTTGGACGTTTTGATCGGGCATAAAAAGGGCGTCTCTCGGGACGCCCGGCCGACTTGAATTACTTCGGCTTATAGGACTCGGTCATTTGCGCGGTTGGGTCGCTGGGGACTGGCAGTTCAATGTTTTTGATCTCGAAGCCATTTGCCTTCTGTTGGGCGAGATGCAAACGCTCGTAGTAGAACCGCATGCGTTCGCCGCCGTGTTCTGCAAAGGCTGAGGCTGAACTGAAGATCAACAGGCTGGCGAGGATCAGGGGTATACGTTTCATGGGTGAGTCTCCCATTACGTGTAGCGGGGGCCTTTCGTCCGTGAACCAATATCGAAATGACATTATCCCCCGATTTGCTCAAATGGGAATGAGCGCGACAGAGTCCCCCGTCCAGGCTCTATGTGACGGTATGTAGCGAGAAGGTAGCGCAGCAAAAGGGGCCGAAAGCGGCCCCTGAATACATCTACTTTTGAACGACTGCCGGATCGGTTTTCGGCTTCATCAGGCTGAAGTCGATCAGTGGACGCGCTTCACGCTCATAAGGGTTGCCGATCATCAACGGGCGCGGCTTGAAGCTGGCGCTGACCAGGCTCTTGCTGCGGTCCAGTTCATCGGCATTCAAACCGGCCAGATCCGCCCAGGTATGAATCAGCTGCGAGCTGCTGTAAGGCCGACTCAAGTCAGCGGCAAAGCTCCAGTCATGGTTTTCACGCCATTTTGGCGAAGCCCAGGCCATGAAGGGGATGGTGTACATCGGCGCGGTCGGTTTGTTCTCGTTACGCCCAAGGGTCGTGTGACCGACGGAGTCGAACACATCTTCGCCGTGGTCGGAGAGGTACAGCAAGAAGCCATTCGGATCGGACTTGGCGTAGTCCTTGATCAGGCTGGACACCACGAAATCGTTGTACAGCACGGCGTTGTCATAGCTGTTGTACGTCGGCACCTGGTCGTCACGCACGCCGACCGGCACACCATTACGATCGGTGAACTTGGCGAACGCGGGTGGATAACGGTACTGGTAGCTCATGTGCGTGCCAAGCAAATGCACAACGATCAGCTTGCGCGGCGCAGCATCGGCCAACGCCTTGTTGAACGGCTCGATCACATCGCCGTCGTACTGCGCGGCGTTCTGGTTGCGGTTGTTGTTCAGGTACACCTGCTCGTCGGCCTGCTCGGAGAAGGTCGTCAGCATGGTGTTGCGCTTGGTCATGGTCTGTTGGTTGGTGATCCAGAACGTCTTGTAACCCGCCTGTTTCATCATGCTGACCAGCGACGGCGTGGACAGGTAAAGGTCAGGGTGTTCTTCGTCAGCGAAGGTCAGCACCTGCTGCAACGCCTCGATGGTGTAAGGGCGCGGGGTGATGACGTTGTCGAAGACCGCCAGTTGATCCTTGAGCTTGTCCAGTTCCGGCGTGGTTTGACGCGGGTAACCGTAGAGACTCATGCGCTGACGGTTGGTGGACTCGCCGATCACCAGTACCAAAGTAGCGGGCTGGTTGGCCATCGTATCTGTCAGGTTTTTCAGCGGAGGAATCTTGCTCGCGCTGTGCAGCATGTCCTGCATGCCCGCCAGGGTCTGGAGATAACGGTGATAAGCCACGGCCATCTGCCAAGGCACGGCTGGCTCGATGCGGGTTTCGAACTTATCGAAGCCTTCAGCGAAGCTGCCGGTGCGCGCGGTCTGTTTGACCAGCGGGTAACCGACCACGGCAATCACAACGGCTGTCGCTGCTACCAGCGCTTTCCAGCGCGGCAGGTGAATCGGGCGCAAGCGAGTCCACAGGAAATAAGCGAACAGCGTGTGGGCGACGAACGCCGCGACCATCCACCAGGCGAAATACTGGGTCATGTATTCGCCAGCTTCAGAGATGTTCGACTCGAACATGATGAAGATGACGCTTTGGGAAAATTCCTGCTGATAAATAAAGAAGTAACCCAGGCTGGCCATCGAGCAGGCCCACAGCACGACGCCGATCACCGCCGCCATCACACGCGTCTGTTTAGGGAACAACAGCATTGGCGCGAGCCAGATGGCGCTCATGACAAAGGCCTGACGGAACCCGGTGAAGCCCGAGGTACCGGTCAGTTGGATAAGTAATTGAGTGATGCCGGAAAAATACCAGAAGAACAGAAATAACCAGAGAAATCCTGCCCAATCAAAACCTTTCGCAGACGTATTGCTGCGTTTAAACAAAGCCATGCAACGCTCCAGCCAGAAATCACTACGACGTCGAGCCATCCATTGCCGACGCACGAAAGCCGCACGAGAACCGAGCAGCCATAATGATTGGCAGTATCGACAGGCAAATGTGAAAAAATTGTGAAAGGCGGGTGTCGCAGGGATAAGGCGGGGGCGGAAACAGCGAAAGGCTGTCTCCGAACTACCTGAAAAAATCAGGCGTGGGGCGCGCGCTGTTTAACGGGCAAGGGTGTCGACTGAGTGCCTTGAGTCAGCTGGCGCAATTGCGCGAGTTCCTGTTTCAAAAGGTCGCGCTCTTCTTTCAATTGGCGCAATTCGTCTCGACGGATCGTGACGTAAAGGGTTTGTGGCCGTGCTGCGTGTACTGTGCCCATTGCTCACCTCGCAAATGGCTGACTCAACTGTAGACCTGCCCCTGTGAGAGGGTGCTGATCCACTATCGGCGCTGATTTTGAATTCTTTTTCCCACTAAGGGAACTTTTTTATTTTTCATGGTCGTTGTGTCTTCGGCGTGATTACCGACGTTATCAGTCAGGATCGGGCACAATGCCCGGAAACTATGTGCCAACGCTCTGGACTAACCCCATGACTCACGTTGGGCTATAACCTTTGACACACATTATTTGTAGTAAGGAGCATCAGCACATGCAACTCGGGATCATTGGACTGGGCCGCATGGGCGGCAATATTGCGCGGCGCCTGATGCTCAATGGGCATACCACTGTCGTTTACGACCGCAATACCGCTTTCATCGACACCTTGACGGGCGAGGGTGCGACGGGCGTCGCCGACTTGCCGGCCCTGGTCGCTGGCTTGGCTAAACCGCGAGCGGTCTGGGTCATGCTGCCTGCTGGCGCACCGACCGAAGACACCATCGACACCCTGAGCACCTTGCTCGAAGCCGGCGATACCATCATCGACGGCGGCAATACCTTCTATAAGGACGACATCCGCCGGGCCAAAACCTTGTCGGAAAAAGGCCTGCACTACATCGACGTCGGCACCTCCGGCGGCGTTTGGGGCCTGGAACGCGGCTATTGCATGATGATCGGCGGTGATACCGAGGTGGTTAAACGCCTTGATCCGCTGTTTGATAGCCTGGCACCGGGCATGGGTGATATTCCGCGCACCAAGGACCGCAAGTCAGATGATGATCGCGCTGAGCGTGGTTACATCCATGCCGGCCCTGCAGGTTCGGGTCATTTCGTGAAGATGATTCACAACGGCATCGAATACGGAATGATGCAGGCCTTCGCCGAAGGCTTCGACATTCTCAAAACCAAAGCCAGCACCAACCTGCCGGAAGACCAGCGTTTCGACCTGAACGTCGCTGACATCGCCGAAGTCTGGCGTCGTGGCAGTGTGGTGTCGTCCTGGCTGCTCGACCTGACCGCCGACGCGCTGGCCAGCGACCCGAAACTCGACGGGTTCTCCGGCTCGGTGGCTGACAGTGGTGAAGGTCGCTGGACCATCGAAGCCGCCATGGAGCAATCGGTGCCCGTACCGGTGTTGTCGAACTCGTTGTTCTCCCGCTACCGTTCGCGCGGGCAGGGCACCTTTGGCGACAAGATTCTCTCGGCCCAGCGCTTCGGCTTCGGCGGCCACGTGGAGACTTCGAAAAAATGACTCGTCTGATCCGCAATAAATCCAAGGCAGAACCCGCACCACCGACCACGCTCTTCCTGTTCGGTGCCCACGGCGACCTGGTCAAGCGCCTGCTGATGCCGGCGCTGTATAACCTGAGTCGCGACGGTTTGCTGGGGGATGGATTGCGGATCATCGGCGTTGACCACAACGCCATCACTGACGACGCCTTTGCCCGCAAGCTCGAAGATTTTATTCGAAGCGAAGTGGCGGCCAAGGTCGGCAAGGGCGATCAAGCCCTTGATCCGCAGACGTGGGCCAAACTGGCCCAAGGCATCAGCTACGTCCAGGGCGACTTCCTGGACGACAGCACTTATCAAGCGCTGGCGGCAAAAATCGCCGCCAGCGGCACCGGCAACGCGGTCTTCTACCTGGCGACCGCGCCACGTTTCTTCAGCGAAGTGGTGCGTCGGCTCGGCGCGGCGGGTTTGCTGCAAGAGACGCCGGAAGCGTTCAGAAGGGTGGTCATCGAAAAACCGTTCGGGTCCGATCTGCAAACCGCAGAAGCCTTGAATGCGTGCCTGCTCAAGGTGATGACGGAAAACCAGATCTACCGGATCGATCACTACCTGGGCAAGGAAACCGTGCAGAACATTTTGATCAGCCGGTTTTCCAACAGCCTGTTCGAAGCGTTCTGGAACAACCATTACATCGACCACGTGCAGATTACTGCCGCCGAAACCGTCGGCGTCGAAACCCGTGGCAGTTTTTATGAACACACCGGCGCCTTGCGGGACATGGTGCCCAATCACCTGTTCCAGTTATTGGCGATGGTGGCAATGGAGCCGCCGGCCGCGTTTGGCGCCGATGCGGTGCGTGGCGAAAAAGC
>Ga0065714_10065345_pt1 | contig 10760 bp, 12 predicted proteins | sample MisRhiReplicate2_FD_59101 | JGI IMG/M metagenome (GOLD analysis project Ga0065714, IMG submission 59101) | Miscanthus rhizosphere microbial communities from Kellogg Biological Station, MSU, sample Rhizosphere Soil Replicate 2: eDNA_1 v2... | ecosystem: Host-associated > Plants > Roots >... | reverse complement strand
GGATGTGCCATTTTGTAATAACTTTTTTAATTTGATGAGCGATGAGATCTTTGCATCATCTCATCATATTATTATTATTTTTAATTTTTATCTTTTAATTTCTTCAAAGCTTCCCATCTCGGGTCAACTTCCTGTTCTTCTTCCTCAACTTCTTTCGGGCTGAATTTTTCAAGAATTGCCAAATCTTCATCACTGATATTCGGTGATATTTTTTTCATAGGTATTGAAAGTGCTACATTCTCATAAATCAAATGTGCTACGTTGAATGCGTGATCGTTTGCAAGGATTGTTACTACATCTTCCTCGCTGTCGTCATATTCTTCTCCGAATTTTACTAAAATACCGATCTGGTTTTCAATGGGGTAGTCAAAATTATCGTTTGTAATGTCACAAACTAATTCTACTGTTCCATTTACTTTTACTTCAAATTCTAAAAATGTAGTGTGTTTGTTTAAAAATACTTCTACATCGATTTTAGGATTTGTAAATTCCTGTTCAGTGTCGAATAATTGAAAGAACTCTTTATCTATCTCAAACCTGAACTCGTGCTTACCGATTTTCAGTCCGGAAAAGCTTACATCGTAGTTTCTTAACTTGTCCATAAAATGAGTGTGCAAAAATATGCATTTATTTTAATATTACAAATAAAATAGGTAACAAAATTAATTTTAATTGAGTCAACGATTTACATTTCGCTTTCTACAGGAAGATCTTCGTCTATTCCGTTGTCTGAAGGCATTCTTCTTGGCTGAAGTCTGTTGCTCATCATTTCTTTATAATCGCTTCTGTTTTTAAAAATCTTAATCGCCATGAAAATTGCTTCCAGAAAACTCTGTTCATCGGCAATATTTTTCCCTGCAATATCATATGCAACACCGTGATCGGGCGAAGTTCTGATAAAAGGAAGTCCTGCAGTATAATTTACACCTTCTTCATAAGCTAAAGTTTTGAATGGAGCCAAACCTTGGTCGTGATACATTGCTAAAACAGCATCAAAGTTTTGATATTTGCTCGGCTGGAAAAAACTGTCAGCAGGAAATGGTCCGAAAGCCAGAATTCCCTGATCTGAAAGTTCTTTAATGGCAGGCGAAATAATTTCGATCTCTTCATTTCCGATCACGCCGCCATCTCCGGAATGTGGATTTAAACCTAAAACTGCAATTTTCGGTTTAGAAATAGAAAAATCTTCAATCAAAGTTTGGTTTAAAGTCTTGATTTGTTTCTTTATTTTTTCTTTTGAAATGTTTTCAGCAACCTGAGAAATCGGAATATGATGAGTAGAAACGGCAACTTTCAAACCGTCAGTTACCAAAAACATCAATCCTTTTTTGTTGAATTTTTCTTCAAAATAACCAGTGTGTCCTGCGTGTTTGAAACCCATTTTTACCATTTCGTCTTTATTGATCGGTGCGGTAACCAAAACATCAATTTCACCTTTCATCAAAGCTTCTGTTGCAGCTTCTAATGAGTCAATTGCCATTTTGGTAGATTCTTCTGACGGTTTGCCCAATTCCACATTAGAATTATCTTTCACCAAATTAAGCATATTCAGTTTTCCGTTTTGAGCCTGCGAAGTTTCTGTGATGTAGTTGAAATTCAGATTAAGTTTGAAAATGTTCTTCTGGTAAGTGAATAATTTCCCTGAGCCAAAAATAATTGGGGTAAAAAAGTCGGTGATGGTTTTGTCTTTCAGAGATTTCATGATGATTTCCGGACCGATGCCGTTGAAGTCACCAATTGAAATTCCTACTCGTACTTTATGGTTTTTTGGGCTCATTTTGATTATATTTGAAGATTATAATTTTACAAATTTAGCAAAAAATAATATGTTCACAGGAATTATTGAAGCGGTAGGAGTTATTGAAAAAATTGAAGAAAACGGCAGCAATATTAATTTTACTCTAAGCTGTCCATTTACCCATGAATTAAAAATTGATCAGAGTTTGGCTCATAACGGTTGTTGTCTTACGGTAGTTGAAATTACCGGGAGTCAATACGTTGTTACTGCGATCAATGAGACTTTAGAAAAAACCAATTTAGGGAAATGGGAAGTGGGAAGTGTGGTGAATCTTGAGCGTTGCATGATGATGAACGGAAGGCTCGATGGTCATATTGTTCAGGGCCATGTAGATCAAACCGGTGAAATAATTGATATCGAAAACAAAGATGGCAGCTATTTTGTTACTGTACAGTATAATTCAGAAGGAGGCTTCGTAACGGTTCCGCAAGGTTCAATCACAGTAAACGGAATCAGTCTTACTGTTGCCAAAAGTGGTGATTTTCAGTTTTCTGTTGCTATTATTCCTTATACTTGGGAATTTACCAATATGAAAAATGTTAAAATCGGAGAGAAAGTCAACCTTGAATTTGATATCGTTGGTAAATACATCGCTAAATTAATTAACAAGCAGAATGTCGTTTAATAAATATAAAGGATATAGTTTAAGAAACCGGGTTTTTTTTGGTTTCTTACTCGTATGTCTTTTGAGTGTTGCTGCTTCCTCATTGGTTCCTTACTTTGTTTTGAGAAATAATTCTCTGCAGCAGAGTAAGATTGATATGCAGGAGAAAACCAATGCAGTGATGAGATTTTTGGATTATGCAGTCAGTCTGTCGACGGTGCATACAGAAGATCTTCCGGCAGTTTTGAAAAACAGAATTTTCGAAATCGCAGATATCAACCAGCACGATATTATTATTTATGACCTTAAAGGAAATTATTTGCTTTCCAACAGGGATGAAGCATTAGTTAAACAGAAGAAAATTCCTCTTAAAATTGTTAATAAACTGCTTTCTACCGAATCCAGATATGATTTTAGGGAAGTTGATGAGTCGAAAGATGCTGTTTTTACATCTTCGTATTTGTTGTTGAAAAACAATATGTTGGAGCCTGTAGGGATTATTTATATTCCTTTGTATCATAATGAGTCGGCTTATCTTGATGTGCTTCACAAATATGTGGTTTATATTTTAATTGTAGATATTTTACTGATTGTTTTCAGTATTTGGCTGAGTTGGGTAACTTCTGCAAATCTTGCAAAAAATATTACCAAGTTTTCTGATATGATCACTCGAATAACGCTTTTTGAAAATGAAATGCGTCCTATTAAATATTATAAAAATGATGAGCTGAATGCGCTGGCAAGAGCTTATAACAGGATGATTCTTCAGATTCAGGATCAGAAAGAAAGACTTCGGTTTAAGGCATCTGAAGAAGCTTGGCGCGAAATGGCAAAACAGGTTGCCCATGAGGTGAAAAACCCTTTGACACCTATGAAACTGACCATCCAGAATTTTGAAAGAAAATTTGATCCGCAAGATCCGAATGTCAATGAAAAAGTAAAGCAATTAAGCAAAACAATGGTTGATCAGATCGATTTGATTGCAACTGTAGCTTCAGCATTCTCTGAATTTGCCAAACTTCCAGAAAAAAATAACGAGATCATCAATCTTAATACTGAAATTGAAGATATTCTAAGAGTTTTCAACGATGATCTGATTTTTGTGCATTCTAATAAGAGCAATATTATGATTAATATGGATAGGATTTATCTGTCCAGAATCATTACCAATCTGGTTACAAATGCACAACAGGCACAAAGCGACGACAGAAATCTCCTGGTAAATGTAGATATTGAGCAACACCAAAGAAAAGTAATTATTTCAGTTCAGGATAATGGAATCGGGATTGCCGAAAATATGTTTGAAAGGATTTTCGAGCCCAATTTTACTTCAAAAAATAGCGGAATGGGCTTAGGTTTGTCAATGGTCAGGAAAATGGTGGAAGACTACAAAGGTCAGATCACCGTAAAATCTGAACTTGGAAAAGGCTCTACATTTATCATTACACTACCTACAAATCTTTAGTGAAATCTTTTAAATTTAAACGATTTGAAATTCAACAATCTGCTGACGTTTTCCGGGTGGGAACAGATGGTGTTTTGTTGGGTGTTTTGGCTAATGTTGATATTGCTGAAAATGTGCTAGAAATCGGAACGGGAACGGGTTTGATTTCTTTAATGCTTTCCCAAAGAAATGTATCGGCTGACTTTTTAGGAATTGACATCAATCAAGAAGCGGTACATCTTACAAAACTTAATTTTGAAAATTCTCCATTTAATGTAAGATTAAAAAATATTCTTCAGGATTTTAAAACTTTTGAAACTGACGAAAAATTTGATCTTATTATTTCAAATCCACCTTATTTTGAAACTTCAGATTCTGTAAAAGATAAAATAGCAAGGCAAACCGTTGAGTTAAATTTTCGACAATTGATCTCAAAATCAGCCAATTTACTTTCAGAAAATGGAATTTTTTCTGTGATTATTCCTTTTGAGGCAGGAGAGGATTTTATAAAAATATCAAAAGAAAGTCAATTGTTTCTCAACCGAAAAGTTAATGTTTACGGAATTGAAAATTCAAAAATAAAAAGATTGATTCTTGAGTTTTCTTTAAATGAAAGTGAACTCCATGAATCTGATTTTATCATAGAAAAAAGTCCGAGAGAATACTCGGACCAATATCTTGAACTCACCAAAGAGTTTCATGTTTTTAAAAATAGAAGTTAGATTTTAGAGGATAGAAATTAGTTTAATTTAAATCTCTGACCACTTTTTATTCGAATAATTCTGCTGTATCAAGCACAGAAACTTTTCCATCTTCACATCTTATTGCTTCTCCCGGAAAGTTCTGAATCATGTGATAATCATGTGTTGCCATTACAACAGCCGCTCCGTTATCGGCAGCAACCTGCTTTAATAAAGTCATGATTTCGTTAGAAGTTTCAGGATCTAGATTTCCTGTCGGCTCATCGGCTAAAATCAGATCAGGATGATTCAATAATGCTCTTGCGATCGCAATACGTTGTTGCTCACCTCCGGAAAGTTCGTGGGGCATTTTGTGCTTCTTGCCTTTCATGTTTACACTTGAAAGCACTTCATTGATACGTTCGTCCATCTTTGCTTTGTCTTTCCATCCGGTAGCTTCCAAAACAAATTTCAGGTTTTTTTCAACGGTTCTGTCAGACAGCAGTTGAAAATCCTGAAATACAATTCCCAGTTTTCTTCTCAGATTGGGAACTTCTGAAGCTTTTAATTTGGCTAAATCAAATCCTACCACTTCGCCGTGTCCTGCAACCAACGGAATGTGTCCGTATAAAGTTTTCAGAAGCGAGCTTTTTCCGGAACCTGTTTTCCCGATAAGATAGCAGAATCTGCCTTTCTTGATGTTCAGATTAACATCAGTAAGCACGGTAAAATTTTTCTGTGTAATTTTTGCGTGCTGCAGATTGATGATATTGTCTCCGGAGATATTTGTATGTGGCATAAATTCAATTTTTAGAGGCTTTTTCTAAAATATTTTTTCAGATTTTAAAAATAGAAAAAAGAAGCTTTATAAACCTAAAATTTAGGAAAATTTAACAACAAAAAATGCTTGAAAAAACTTATTTTCAAGCATAATCTGTATATTGTAAGTTAAGAATTATCTCTTAGCTCTTGCAGAACTAACAGTAAGGCTTTTTCTACCTTTAGCTCTTCTCGCTGCCAATACTCTTCTTCCGTTTGGCGTAGACATTCTTTCTCTGAAACCGTGTTTGTTTCTTTTCTTTCTTTCTGATGGCTGGAACGTTCTTTTACTCATTACTATATATTTTAGTCGTAATTATCTATTAATTTTCAGGTTGCAAATATATGTATATTTTTATTAAGTGCAAATATAATCTTAAATTATTTTAATGAACTATGATGTTTCGTGAATACAATCTTCGAAAACGGATTTATACTTTTTAAAGATTCATCCGCATAAAAACTTTATCTTTGAAAACTCAAATTTAAAAAAGATGTTTACACCTGCCGAACTTTTAGAAATCAATCAGCTTCTTATTCCGGAAAATAAAATCGTGATTCTTACCCATTACAATCCGGATGGTGATGCTATTGGTTCAAGTTTAGGTCTAAAACATTACTTACGTGCAAAGGGAATTGAAGCAGAAGTCGTTACTCCAAACGATTTTCCGAAATTTCTGAAATGGATGCCCGAAGCAAAGAAAAACATTATTGGAGAATACAAAAGAAAAGTAGCTTTTGATCTCATCAACGAGGCAGATGTGATTTTCTGTTTAGATTTTAACTCTCCCGCAAGAATCGGACTTTTAGGAGATTGGTTGATGAAAGCAAAGGCGAAAAAAATTCTTATTGATCACCACCAACAACCGGAAGATTTCGATTATGTATATTCAGACACCATTATTCCTGCAACCTGTCAAATGATATATCACTTTATTGAAGCGATGGATGATGAAGATTTGGTCAATAAAGAAATTGCTGAATGTCTTTATACAGGAATTATGACCGATACCGGAGGTTTTCGTTTCCGTTCGACGAGTGCAGCGACCCATAGAATTGTGGCAAATTTAATTGAAAAAGGAGCGGATCCTTCTGTGATTACTTCAAATACCTGGGACACAAACACTGTTTCACGTTTACATTTATTGGCTTTAGTTTTAGGTAGAATTGAGGTTGTAAATAATGGTACAGTAGCAGTTTTATCTTTAACGAGAAAAGAACTTCAGGAATACGGTTTCCAGAAAGGTGATACAGAGGGTTTTGTCAATTACGGATTAAGCATTGTCGGCGTAAAAATGTCGGCGTTCTTCATGGAAGATCTGTATGAAGATTTTATTAAAATCTCTTTCAGAAGTAAAGACGATATGGATGTTAATCAGTTTTCGAGAAAATATTTCAGCGGTGGTGGTCACATTAATGCAGCCGGAGGAAAATCTATGGAATCTTTGCCAGACACGATTGAGACTTTCAAAGCGAGAGTAGCTGAAGAGAATTTGTAGATAATTTAATCGCCACGTTTGTCATGCTGAAAGCATCTAAATAATATTAAAGTATTGTTGGGATTCCTGCGGAATGACAAACTATTTTTAAATAATAGAATAATTCACTTAAATTCTCTTATACCCTTTTTCCTCGAGCTCTTTACAAGTGTAATCATAAACTTCTGAAAACATATCATCAAGAAATCTTTTATTGAATAAGCTGAACTTGGTCATTTTCGGCGGATCTAAAAATATATCGCAAGACTGAGCTTTAGAATAAACAGATTTGGCAATGGCTAAATGTAAAATACGGTCAAATTCTTTCATCAAACTCATATTTTCAAGGCTGTCATAGCTGATGGAATTGACGTGGGAGCCAATCAGGAAATCACATTTATCAATAATAGGTTCTATCGGCAAATTGTCTAAAACTCCGCCATCTACATAAATTTTTTCGCCCATTCTCACAGGAGGCAATACAAAAGGAACACTCGACGAAGCCAAAAGTGGACCGAATAATTCGCCTTCTGAAAAGAAATCAACGATGCCGTGCGTCATTTCTGTAGCTGCAACATAAACGGGAATTTTTAAAACCTTAAAATCATCTTCCGGAAAATAATCCATCAATAATTTCATGATAAATTTTGAACTGAAAATTCCGTTTTTCGAAAGCTTTAAATAAGAACGTGAGAAAAAAGTTGTTTTTTTGACAATTTCCATCATTTCATCCGGAGACGTTCCGATGGAGTAGAATGCTGCAATGATAGAACCTGCACTCGTTCCTGAAATAATTTGAGGCTTCAGATCATATTCTTCCAAAGCTTTGAGAACGGCAATATGTGCAATTCCGCGCATTCCGCCGCCGGATAAAGTAAGACCGATTACCGGTTTTTTTTTGTTGAAAGAGAATAATCCCATTGAGAATTTTAAACGTTACTAATGTACAGATTTTTTATAAAAGAAGATTAAGGTTCATCGCATTCCGAATCAATTTTAATGAACAGGGCATTAAACTCGGTATACATTTTTTCATCATGCAGAGGTCTCTCAATGTAATTATTTGCACAGTTTCCCCAACCAAAAGTGATTAGATCGATCATTGCATAATCTTTCCAGTTTGAGGAAGTGAGATGATTTTCAAATTCTGTGATAATTCTTTGCGGATTGCCGTTTCTTTTACTCATTTCCTCACGAAGTTTTCGCCATTCAGTAATCAGTTCTTCATCGTTTGAGTTTACAGCTTTGGCGAAATTTATACAATTTCCTGTAAATTTATTATTGATCAAAACAGATGAGTCAGAATAACTCACAATCTGAATTTTTTTCTTTTCATAATCTTGATGAAGTTCTGTGTAGCTTAATTTTTTAATGTTTTGCCAATAGGGAACATTGACAATTTTGAGATTTTCGATCATTTTTTTATTTCCGGCAAAATCTTTGTCGAGTTTGGCTAAAATCAAATCTTTATCACGTTGGATTTCTTCTAAATCATTCAGATTAAAAACGGAAGGTGTATTTAACGAAATTCCGCTCATTTGAAACCACAATTTGTAAGTTCCTTCTATTTCTTCACGGGAATATTTTGTAGGATCAAAATAACCTTTACTGTCGCAAAGATCTGTGACGAAAGCAAAAACTTCAGGCTGAGTTGTTTTCGGAGTTAAAGAATCTTCGGTTGTTTTTTGTGCAACAGAAACTGTATCTTTTTTCTGATTGACAGAAGATTTTGCTTCTTTTTTGCAACTTAAAAACGAAATGAAAAGCAATGAAAATATCCAAATTCTCATAAAGGATTTTTATAAAAGAAATTTTTTCGGAAGATGGTGAAGCAATTCTGTGTTGATGATTTCTGCACAAATGCTGGGTTTTTCCCAATGTCCGTTATGTCCGCAATCGAGAACGTAAGATTTAATGTTTGTCCTATCCGGAAGATTTTTAATGGTGTTTTCAGTTTTCACTGCGTTGTCGTGTTTTCCGGCGAGAGTTAAAATTTTTGCTTCCAGATTTTCGAGAACATGCTTTTTGTCTGTTCTTGCAACCATACCTTTTACACAGGCTAAAGCTCCGAGATTATTGGTAGAAAGTGCAATTTCTAAGGCGGTTTCTATTTTTCCTTCAAGAACATCTCTTTCGTTCTGATTAAATAAATTTGGAATTCCCGCTCTTGCATAATGTGCAAAGGCATCTTTAATAATTCTGTAACTTTTTATTCTTTGCTCTTTTTTCTCTTCGTCATCTGCAAAATAGGTTGAAAAGAATAAAGTAAGACTTTTTAGATTTTCAGGGAATTTTTCGGCAAAAGCTAAAGACGTGTAACCTCCCATAGAATGACCGAGAAGGTGGATTTTATCTAGATTTTCATGATCAACTACTTTTTTTACTTCTTCAGCCATGAGTTCCATCGTGTGAACTTCAGCTAAAATATCAGATTTTCCGTGACCCGGAAGATCGATTTTTAATAGAGTGAAATCTTTGGAAAGATGGTTTTCCATATCACTCCAGATGCTGAGGTTTTCCATAAAACCGTGAAGCAAAACCAAAGTTTCTTTTCCGTTTCCTTTTTTTTCGAAGTTGAGCATAACGTAAAGTTAAAAATGAATGTCAATATAATCAACAAAACCCGAGCCATTGACCATATCCTGAAGTCTGTAAGTTTTTCCGCCGTCTTTAGACATAAACGTTTTTGTGCCTTTTCTTGTATATGGTTTTCCGTTGTCGTTGTCAGAAATACTTTGAGTAATTTCTCCTGTGAAATTCATGCTTTTAGGAGAAAGTACCTGTACGAATCCTTTTAAAGTAACATGGTTTTTACCCGATTTAATGTCTCCTGAAAGAGTATAATTGTCTCTTTCGCCATCGATTTTAGTGAAATTTACTGATCCTGAATATTTAGGTGAACTGTCATTCTGGTAAACAAATTTGTGACTCCCACTGAAATCTCTAAAACGGTTCTTGCTGTTTAAAGCTTTTATGCTGTCGTTGATTTTCGTTCTGGCTGCATTGATAGAATCTACAGGATTTGTACTGTCGGAAAGTTGACCTGTTTTTTGAGATTCTTTTTTAGAACACGAGAATGTGAGAATTCCTGCAATGGCTATGATTAAAGTTTTTTTCATCAATGAATAAATTATATTCTCAAATTTAAATAAAAAAAGAGCATTATAAAAATGCTCTTTCGTTTATTTTGTTACGTTTTCGTAAACTTTCTTTTCCCAGGGTTTGATGTCGGTGATTCCGTATCGTTCTTTTTTAGAGATAGCAACATTGTCTAAAACATCGACGAAATTTTTATAGTTTGCATCGTCAGTTGGTTTTATGATGATCGTGAAAATTTCTTTCTTAGGAGCTTTGCTATATGCTTCGGAAATAATTTTTGAAATCTGTACTCCACTGAAATTAGTTTCTTTCAAATTATTTGTGGTTAAATCTTTCTCATTACTTTGATGATAGAAAACTCTATTGTCTTTTCCAAGAATAAATGTAACTTGATTTTTATCGCCAATAACTTTATCATTAATTGGAATTGGGTTCGGATCTTTTGCGGGTAAACCAAGATCCATCACGTTGGGTTTTGTAAAGTTGGTGGTAAACATAAAGAAGGTAATTAATAAAAACCCTAAATCCACCATTGGAGTCATATCAACTCTGATTGGTTTCTTTTTTTGTTTTCCTCCTTGTTTTTCTTGTGCAATCACTTCAGCCATAATAGTATTTTTTAATGTTAAACAGATTTTAATAAAGATTGATATATTGTTTCTTAATTTTTAAAATCTATGCAAAGTTTGTACCTAAATTTAAGAATTGTTAACTATTTTTTATTTTAATGAAATGTTTCGCATAATTGTGAGTTAAGAAATTCCGACAATAAAAAACTCACACCTTTCGATATGAGTTTGTGATATTTTAAATCTGAGATTATTTATTCTTTTTATAA
>Ga0065714_10004119_pt1 | contig 10760 bp, 9 predicted proteins | sample MisRhiReplicate2_FD_59101 | JGI IMG/M metagenome (GOLD analysis project Ga0065714, IMG submission 59101) | Miscanthus rhizosphere microbial communities from Kellogg Biological Station, MSU, sample Rhizosphere Soil Replicate 2: eDNA_1 v2... | ecosystem: Host-associated > Plants > Roots >... | reverse complement strand
GGGACGCCTTCGGCCGCGTCACCGTCAAGAAGCAGGTCTTGGCCAGCGGCGCGGTGCATCAAGTCAGCTACAGCTACCTGGCCAACGGGCTGCCCGGCAGCGTCACTTATCCGGGCGGCGCCGTGCTCACGTATGCGTACGACGCGGTCGGGCGCATCATCCAGATGAACTGGGGGGGTCAACCCCTGCTCGCCAACATCTTCTGGAACCCGCTGGGTCAGCCGTTCAAGTGGGGGTGGGCCTTTGCCGACAGCGACGCAGCCACGAGTTTGTACGCCTTGCGAACCTACGACACGGCAGGGCGCATGACCGTCACCGAGTTCAGCAGCTATGCCTACGACGCGGCCGGGCGGATCACGAGTCTTACGCAGAACCTTTTCGGGCCTGCGGACACGGTCGCCACCAACAGCACGGTAACCAATGCCAATACCAGTTGGAGCGTGACCAATGACCCCGTGGGACGCGTGACCGGCTTCAACGTCATTACCCCCGCCACTGCGACCAATCCAGCGAGTACAGCGGGCTTCACTTACGACGCCAACGGCAACCGCAAGACCAGCACCAGAGGGATTGGAGCGCAAAGCACGAACAGGACCTACGCGCTGCCCTCGTTCGACAGCAACCAGGCCACGGGCTTCAGCCAAACCGTTGGCAGCACGACCACCAGCGTGAACTATGCCTTCAACGCGAACCGTGACCTGACGAGCGACGGACTCAACAGCTTCAGCTACGACTCCGCAGGGCGCTTGTCCAACGCCACCATGGGCCAAACCGACAGCAGCCCGACCACGCGATATGCGCACAACGCGTTGGGTCAACGGGTCTTCAAGACCGAGCCGGTGTATCCGGCGCAGGGCACGACGGGCAGCGCGCTGACAGCGTTCTTCGCCAAGGGCTGGACGCCATTGACGGTAACTGCTGAAAAGCTGGGCTACTCCTTCGTCTACGACGAAGACGGCACGCTCCTGGCCGAGATGGGCACGGGCGGGGCCAACAGCGGTGGTACCACGCAGTACGTGTACCTGCCCACGGCCAGCGGGCCGATGCCCGTGGCGGCGGTGATCAACGGGGTGGTGTATGCGGTGCACAGCGACCACCTGAATACGCCGCGGCGCGTCACCAGCGGCAGCGGACAAGTGATGTGGCAGTGGGCTTACTCGGCGTTTGGGGAGACCGCACCCACAACCGCTGCAAAACGGTTCACGGGGCCGGAGACGGTGCCGACAACCGGAGCAACCACCGCAACCCCGGTGACCTTCAACCTGCGGTATCCGGGCCAGTATGCGGACTCCGAGACGGGACTCTTCTACAACGCCAACCGCACCTATGACCCGAGGACGGGACGCTATACACAGCCCGATCCGACCGGTCTTGATGCTGGCTGGAACCTGTTCGCCTATGCTGAGCTCAACCCGTTGCTGTTCACGGACCCCGAAGGACTGGAAACCATCTACAACGTTGGCCCTGTGTCCGTCGTCGCCTATCCCGGCCCTCCAGCGACTGACTATCGCGCGGAGCACGGCTCAAAAACGGGTGCGGGCCATCATGTGCATACGTTCATCGGAAAGCACGAAGGCCCGCGGTTTTTGACGGGCTCGTTTGCTGTTTACCCGGGTGACGAGAAGCTCTGTGCTGGCCCATTCAAAGACGCATTGGACAAGCTCACTGAGGGCGAAAAGCAATACATCAAGCGTGCGCAGATCCAAGTCTTCAATGACGGGAAACTCGGTAATCGCTTGCAAAATCGTAGACTCCGACTAACGCTGCCTCGAATCATGAGTGGCATGCCAAAGGGACGTGAATGAACTCGAATTCGACAGTCGAACACGCTTACTGGCTCGCCTGTAATGAAGATGCCAAGGTAGCCGCACTTGGTCGCACCGTGCTCGAAGCGTTGGCCGAGCGTGGTTGCTACGGCGCCATGCTTCACTTCCTATCGGTTTATGACCTCGGAAATGGCGGTGTCTCGCCGGATGCTGAAATCGTGGCCAAGTGGATCCGGCGAGCGAAAGATATGCATCCAACGCTGACCAGCGCGGACGATCTGTACGCCGCCGGTGCGCGCTGTTGTTGGGACGCGCGATTTGGTGTGACCAAAGCAGATGCCTTGCATCTGCTTCAGCGCGCTGGCGAATCCGGGCATGCGGATGCACTCTGGGAGATGTACGAACAGACCCGTTATGACAATCCACTTGGCTTTGATCGGTCGCAAGTCCTCAAATCGGCCGCACAAGGACTGAGTGCGCAAGCTCTGGTGGAACTCGCGATGGTGGAGCAAAAAAATGATCGCGAGCGCTCAATGACGCTGTTGCGGGCTGCAGAAGTTCTTGGCAGTTTGAGGGCACGAGAAATGCTTGCCCCGCAAGGAAATTCAGCTTGAAGGTGCCGCCTTAACGCTATCAAATGGGTAACTTTGTGCGCCCCTCGAATTGGCAACGCCGCGCAGACTGACGAGATCATCCGGGCAGGTGATGTGGCACTCGGCTTACTCGGCGTTTGGAGATGGCGCACCCACAACTTCCGTAAAGAGGTTCACGGGGCCGGAGACGGTGCCGACAACCGGAGCAACCACCGCAACCCCGGTGACCTTCAATCTGCGGTATCCAGGGCAATACGCCGATGCCGAGAGCGGGCTGTTCTACAACTACTTCCGCTCTTACTCACCGACCACCGGGCGCTACACGCAGTCCGATCCCATTGGGCTCGCGGGTGGCTGGAACAATGGCATCTATGTCCGTGCCGATCCACTCAACTTCACGGATCCCAAAGGACTGGACACAGCCGTCATGATCGGCGGCCCAACATCGAGCAATCCGGCAGGTCACGTCGCCATTGGCTTCACGGGACAAGGGGTCTATAGCTATGGCAGGGGAACATCGCGAGGGTCCAGTTTGACCGACTATCTCGGCAAGCAATCGGGCTACCGCGATACCACTGTGATCATCATTCCCACGACGCCTGAACAGGAAGCCAAGATGATCGAATCGCTCAAATCATGGGAAGGTGTTCCGCTGCCTGATCCGCTCAGCTCCCCCGGGCAAGCAGCCAATGACACCTGCGCCACTCGGACAAATCAAGCGCTGAACGCTGGAGGTATACGCAGCAGCATCCAGCCGCCGGGCAATCCGTTCCCGTACAGCACTGGCGTCATCGCCGGCCCCTACGGCAAGAGCGAACTGTCTATTAAAAAAAGCAATCCTGTTCCGGCCACCCTGAAGGCGTTTGACCGCAAATGAAAAAACTGCTGCTTGTTCTGCTGTCGGTAGCGGCGATGGTTGTCGGGTGTTCGGATCGTCAGGGCGATCAACCGCCTCCCAAGCGGTCGGGCGAGATGGCGACCAAGCGCGAATACTCCGTGCTCGAAGGAGTTGAATCGCAAGAAAGAAGCCGAGTGCATGCCGGCGCGCCCTTGGTTCGCAAACATGCGTTGGGCTCGGAATACGACGCGGTTGGACTGCCCTCGAAGGGGAGCGATCACGGCTACGTGTGGATCATTGCCAACAGCGACACGCTGCCAGATGTCAAGGTGCTGCCCGAGGATGCACTGTTTACTGTCACTCCAAGTCAAGTGGCCGACGTTGCCAAACAGGTCGTCTTGAGCCAAGAGGTTCAGGACTATTTAAATGCTCATGCGACGAAATGATGCGATGAGGCCTGTAGGCTTACTCTGTTTGCCGAGCTTCAATGGAGGCTCGCCATGACCGCCCGTGGACTGCTGGGGCGACTGGCTTTGGTGAGCTGTGCGATCGCTGTTCTGTATCTCGGTGGTTGCGCCTTCAATCACTCTCGCATAGAAGCTGCCTTCGCAAAAGTCTCTCCAAGCATGACTGAGCGTGAACTCGTCGTACTGATGGGCACACCCCATGAGTTTGATTACGGTCAAAAGGTCAACTCGCTTTATGCGAGCAGCCCGTGCAAATCGCCGTGCGTGCGCAGGGCGTGGTACTACAACCGCCTGCAGCCAAGGGGGTTCGAAGCTTGGTCATTCGAGCTTGCGGATGATGGGCATGTGCTTGCCACGTCGCACTGGCTGTCGCCGTGAGGCCGAGAATCACCCACGAATTGGATGGCGCGTACAGCTATCGGAACCCGTTGAGCTACACGGATTCGATGAGACTTGACCTTTGGAGGCGTGAGCTATGGACTACTTCAAAGGCAGGCAATGAAGGACTTACGGCGTTTTTTAGTGATATGGGCGCCTTTCATCGCTGCCTCTATAACCACAATCGTGGCTTCTCACACGCCGTGGGCAACAGAGTGGTACCGAGGGTATCTCGCGGCACTCGGAGTTCTGTGTTGTCTTCTCGGGGCGCGCGTCCTCGCAAAAACGGGCGTAAGGCGTGGGCCACTAGCTGGTGTCAGCTTCGGCCTTCTTGTTGGTCAATGGTGGCTGGTACAAGCGCTCATCTTGGCTTTCTTCTGGCATAGCAACGGGTTTGCTCCATAGCGGGGTGAACTGCAAGACAGTACCCGAGACTCTCACACAGCGGAAGGTGAGTACTCAATGGAAATCTAGCGTCAGAGCTCGACGGAACCCAATGAACTAGTTCGCCAGCGCGTTCGGAAAGAACAGCTGCTCGCCGCCGATCTTGTAGTCCGCAACGGTCTGCTGCCCGGCCGGCGAGATCACCCAGTCGACGAACTTCTGCGCGCCCTTGCTGTTGAGCGAGGGAAATTTCTCCGGGCTCACGACCATCACTCCGTACTGGTTGAAGAGCCGCTTGTCGCCCTCGACCAGCACCGCCAAGTCGGCGCGATTCTTGAAGCTGAGCCAGGTGCCGCGGTCTGCCAGCACATAGGCGCCGGACGAGGCCGCGATGTTGAGCGCCGGCCCCATGCCGCAGCCGCATTCCCGGTAGCCCGTGCCCTTGCGATCAACGGGCACCGACTGCCCCGCCTCTGCCACGCCGGCCTGAGTCCAGAGGCGGCGCTCGGCCGCGTCGGTGCCGCTCTTGTCGCCGCGCGATACGAACGGCGCGTTGACCGTGGCGATCTTCTTCAGCGCGGCCGCAATATCCTTGCCCTTGGCGCCCGCCGGGTCGGCCTTCGGCCCCACCAGAACGAAGTCGTTGTACATCACGGGGTAGCGCCTTGCACTGAAGCCCTCGGCTACGAATTTTTCCTCGGCCGCGGTGTCGTGCACGAACAGCACGTCGGCGTCGCCGCGCTTGGCCATGTCGATGGCCTGGCCGGTGCCCACCGCCACCACCTTCACGTCGATGTCGGTTGCCTTCTTGAAGGCTGGTAGCAGGTGCGAGAACAGGCCCGATTGCTCAGTGGACGTCGTAGAGGCCATGGTGATGGTCTCGGCATGGGCCGCACCCACGGCCAGGAAGAAAACCGCCGCCGCCAGCGAGGCGCGAATGCCCGCATTGCTGCGGCGCTTGAAAGACAGACTCATGCCAACTCTCCTTTGACGAACAGGCGGGCCTCTTCCGGCAGCGGCCCATGAAAGAAATCGTGCACGGGCAGGTCGGCCAACACGCGGCCTTGCTCCAGGTAGACCACACGGCTGGCCAGCCGTTTCACTTGGCCGAGGTTATGGCTCGCGAACACCAGCGTGCGGCCTGCGGCGGCTTCGGCGATGAGTGCCTCGACCTCGCGCTTGGCAGTAGGGTCAAGGCTGGCAGTGGGCTCGTCGAGCAGCAGTACCGCCGGATGCAGCGCCCACGCGCGCGCCAGCGCCACCCGTTGTTGCTGGCCACCCGACAAGGCTCGGGCATTGCGGCCCGCCAGGTCTTGCAGCCCCACGCGCGCCAGCGCCGGAATGGCGGCGCGGCGGGCATCGCGCCAGCGCATGCCGCGCAGCCACAGCGCCAACGCCACGTTGACCACCACCGACGCGCGCAGCATGTGCGGGCGCTGGAACAGCATGGCCTGGTGACGGCGCGGCGCGGCGCTGGTGAAACTCCCCGCCGCATGCGGCACCAAGCCGTGCAGCAGCCGCAGCAGCGTGGTCTTGCCGCTGCCGTTGGCACCGATCAGCGCCACGCGCTCGCCGGCCGCGATGGTCAAGGTCGCGCCCTGGAGGGCCGCCACACGCCCCAAGCGGACGTCGACCCCGTACAGCGCGAAGACGGTGCTGTCGACGCTTGCCAGCTGCGCGTGCTCGTTCACGGGTGCGCCTCCGGCCGCCACCAGGCCGCCGTGCCGCCGCCTTCACCGCCCCCGCCATCGACCCGCTCGCGCCACCCGCGGACCGCGGCAATGGCAAGGTTGAGCACCAGCACCACGCCCAGCAACACGATGCCCAGGGCCAGGGCCAGCGGCAGATCGCCCTTGCTGGTTTCGAGCGCAATGGCGGTGGTCATCACGCGCGTGAAACCGTCGATGTTGCCGCCCACCACCATTACCGCGCCCACTTCCGACACGGCGCGTCCGAAGGCGGCGATGAGCACGGTGAGCAGCGCATAGCGCTCGTCCCACACGAGGAGCAGCGCCCGTACCAGCGGCCTGGCGCCCAGCGAGCGCAGCTGCTCGCCATGCGCGCGCTCGGCGTCCTCGATGGTCTGGCGCGTGAGCGCGGTCACTACCGGCAGCACCAGCACCGTCTGTGCCAGCACCATGGCCTTGAACGAAAAAAGCCAGCCCAAAAAGCCCAGCGGGCCGGAGCGCGACAGCAAGAGATAGATCACCAGCCCCACCACCACCGATGGCAGCGCCAGCAGGGTGTTCAGCAGCGTGAGCAAGCCGGCGCGGCCGCGAAAGCGTGCCACGCCCAGCCACGCCCCCAGCAGGAGGCCCAGCCCGCAGGCCAGCGCGCATGCGCTGGCGCTGACCGCGAGCGAGCGCCCGACGATCGCCAGCAGCACCGGATCGCCCGACACGAGCAGCTGCCAGGCCGCGACGGCGCTCTGTGCAAAGGTGTTCACGCGGAGGGCTTCATGGGGTGAAGCGCCGCAGTATCGCGTTGTACTTCCAAATACCTATGCAATTTCTTGCATATGTAGCCCAACCAGATGGTCAGACGGAGTCGAACGGAAAAACGGGCCTGCGCACCTTGGAAAACGGGAACAGGCTGTAGTCCGAACTGGTGACGCCGGGGCTGTCGCATTCCACCAGTGCGGCCGAGATCGGCTCGAACACCGGCCGGCAGTACATGCGCGACTTGAGCAGCAGGAAGCGTTCCCTGCGCGGATCGAGTCCCGCGCATTCGAAGACGCCGAGGTCCCACGGCTCCTGCGTGCGCTCGGTCACCACGATGCGCGCCGGGCCGACGTCGAACAGCACCGTTCGGCCCATGCTGCTGCGCTGGCCGGTGTAGGTGGGGCCGGTGATCACGTATTCGCCGTTGCAGATGGTGCGCACTGTGCCGGTCAGCGTGACAGGCTTCTTCGACAGACCGATGCCTTCCAGCGAAACCTTGTTGCCGAGCGCGATGGTCACCGTGGCGCCCTCGCCCGCCGTGATGAGTTCGCCCACGGCCTCGGGGTCGCACAGCGGCCCCATGCCAATGCCGTCGAGTCCCTGCGCCAAGGCTTCCTGCAGCACGTCCATGGTGTCGCAGCTACCGCCCGACATGCAGTTGTCGCCGTGGTCGAGCAGCAGCACCGGGCGCGTCGCGCCCTCGGCGATGGCCTTGGCACGCGCCACCGATTCGACCAGCGGCTCGCTGCGGTAGATGAACGCTTCGCGCTCAGCCCACATCTGCGCCGCGATGCGGTCGGCGGTGGCCTGGGCGCGCTCGGGAGATTGCGCATCGACCGCCACCACGCTCATGCAAGGCGCCTCGATGTCCGACAGCGAGAAGCCGGCAAAGATCGACACCGCGAGCGATTCCGATGTTTCGGCTTCGCGCGCAGCCTCGATGGCCCTCTGCATCGCGCCGGTAAAAGACGCGCTGCGCAGCGTGTGCGCCATCAACGGCAGCGGGTGCCAGCGCATCGCGGGCTCGCTGCGTCCCGCGAGCAGGTCGAACAGCAGGCGGCCGGCATGCTCGCCGGTTTCGTACATGTCGATGTGCGGATAGGTCTTGAAGCCGACGATCACGTCCGCGTTGCCGACCATCGCGGGCGTGACGTTGGCGTGCAGGTCGAGCGCCACGCCAATGGGCACGCCCGGTGCCGCGGCACGCAGCCGCACCAGCAGATCGCCTTCCCCATCCGCGCTGTTCTGCGCCACCATCGCGCCGTGCAGGTCGAGCAGGATGGCATCGCAGCCCGGCGCCGCATCGACGATGCATTGCGTGAGCGTGGCGTAGGCCTCTGCGTCGACCGGCCCGCTCGGGTTGGCCGAGGCCGACACGGGCGTGACCAGCGTCGCGCCCGCCTGCTCGGCCAGGTCGATGAAGGCCGACATGGCGGTGCGCATGCCCTTGTTGTCTTTGTAGGCCCCTTGTCCGAACGTGGGACCGTCGGGCCCGAAGGCCGCCAGCGGCGTGGGCACCGGCGAGAAGGTGTTGGTCTCGTGGTTGAGCCGTGCGATCAGTACTTTCATGACGACGCCACTCCCGCGCTTTGCAGCATCGCCTGCAGCAGCACATTGCATCCCGCCTCCAGGTGGCCGGGCTGCGCGTCCTCGATCTCGTTGTGGCTGATGCCGTCCAGGCAGGGCACGAAGATCATCGCCGCGGGGCACACGCGCGCAAGGTAAACGGCGTCGTGACCCGCGCCGCTGATCACGTTCATCCAGGTCATGCCCTGCGCCTGTGCGGCCTCGCGAATGGCGGACACCAGCGTGGGCGTGAAAGGCTGCGGCGGAAAGTAGACGACCTGCTCCACCGTGGCCTCGACCTTGCCCTTGGCGGCGATGCGCTGCACCGCTTCTTTCAGCTCGGCGTCCATGGCCGACAGCACCACGTCGTCCGCCGCGCGCAGGTCGACACTGAGCTTCACGCGACCCGGAATCACGTTGCGCGAATTGGGATAGTTTTCGATCCAGCCGACCGTGCCGCGGCCATGCGGCGCGTGGGCCAGCGCGATGCGGTTGACCTCGATCACGAGCTCGGAGGCTGCGAGCAGCGCATCCTTGCGCAGCTCCATCGGCGTGGGGCCGGCGTGGGCTTCCATGCCCTGCAGCACCACGTCGTACCAGCGCTGGCCGAGGGCGCCCTCGACCACGCCGATGACGCGCTCGTTCGCCTCGAGCACCGGACCCTGTTCGATGTGCGCCTCGAAGTACGCGCCCACGGGCGATGCCGCGGCCGAGGCCGGTGCGGCGCCCGCATAGCCGATCGACGCGAGCGCTTCGGCCACGCTGATGCCGTCGTTGTCGCGCTGCGCCAACGCATGCTCGAGCGTGAAGGCGTCGGCGAACACCCCCGAGCCCATCATCACGGGCACGAAGCGCGAGCCCTCTTCGTTGGTCCACACGGCGATCTCCAGCGGCGCCTCGGTGACGACGTTCGCGTCGTTCAGGCTGCGGATCACCTCCAGCCCGGCAAGCACGCCGTAGTTGCCGTCGAACTTGCCGCCCGTGGGTTGGGTGTCGATATGGCTGCCCGTAACAACCGGGGGCAGCGCGTTGTCACGGCCGGCGCGGCGCGCAAAGATGTTGCCGATCTGGTCGACGCGCACCTCGCAGCCGGCTTCGCGCGCCCAGCGGGTGAAAAGGTCGCGCCCTTGCCGGTCGAGGTCAGTCAGCGCAATGCGGCACACGCCGCCCTTCTCGGTCGCGCCGAGCTTCGCCAGTTCCATCAGCGAGTTCCAGAGGCGATCGCCGTTGATGCGGAGTTGGGTGGATGAGTTCATGGCTTTGCAAAAAGAAGAAGGGGTGCGCAGGCACTAAGCAAGGCCCACGCCCAGATAGCGGTCTTTCACTTCATGGTCGGCCATGAAGGCGGCGTTGCCGGCCTCATGCACGATCACGCCCTGCTCCAGGATGTAGTGGCGGTCGGCCAATTGCACGCAGACTTCCAGGTTCTGCTCCACCAGCAGAATGGCCACGCCGGCCGCCTTGATGAGCTTGAGTTGCGCGACGATCTCTTCGACGATGACCGGCGCGAGGCCTTCTACGGGTTCATCGAGGATCAAGAGCCGCGGATGGTTCATCAGCGCGCGGCCGATCGCCAGCATCTGCTGCTCGCCGCCCGAAAGCTGGCCGCCACCATTGCGGCGCCGCTCCTTCAAGCGCGGAAAGATGCGGTAGATGTCGTCAAGTTGCCACGGCGAATCGCGCCGCTGGCCGAGCAACAGGTTCTCTTCCACCGTCAGCAGCTTGAAGATGCCGCGGTGCTCGGGCACCAGGCACACGCCGCGCGTGGCAATGCGGTGCGGCGGCATGCCCGCAATGTCCGCACCTTGAAAGCGCACGCGACCTCCGGTAGGCGTGACCGCGCCGGCAATGCTCTTGAGCGTGGTCGACTTGCCCGCACCGTTGCGGCCGAGCAGCGTGACGAGCTCGGCTTCGCCGACGGTCATCGACACGCCCTGCAGCACATGGCTCTTGCCGTAGTGCGCGTGCAGGTCTTCGACCTCGAGGATATTGCCGCTCATGCCTTGCCCCCAGTGATCATGTTGCCCAGGTAAGCCGTGCGCACACGCGCATCGGAGCGAATGTCGCCCGGCAGCCCTTCGGCCAGCACGCGGCCCAGCTGCATCACTGTCACGGTGTCGGAAATGTCCATCACGATGTTCATGTTGTGCTCGATCAGCACCACGGTGTGCGCATCGCGCAGGCCGCGGATCAACCGCTTCATGTCGTCCAAGTCGTCGATGCCCATACCCGAAGTCGGTTCGTCCAGGAAGATGGCCTTGGGCTTGGCGGCCAACGCCATGCCCACTTCAAGGCGGCGTTGCTGGCCATGCGAGAGCTCGCTGGCG
>Ga0065714_10065346_pt1 | contig 10764 bp, 7 predicted proteins | sample MisRhiReplicate2_FD_59101 | JGI IMG/M metagenome (GOLD analysis project Ga0065714, IMG submission 59101) | Miscanthus rhizosphere microbial communities from Kellogg Biological Station, MSU, sample Rhizosphere Soil Replicate 2: eDNA_1 v2... | ecosystem: Host-associated > Plants > Roots >... | reverse complement strand
CTGCATCAGAGCTGTGTTCAAAAGATTCTTTCATAAAACCTCTTTCTCCTTTGTAAACCGTGATTCCTCTGTTCATCGTTAAAACCAAAGCTTTTTTGATCTCTTCACTGTTTCCTGAAACGATGGTTACGCCAGTGTAAGCTTCGATTCCTTCGATTACATACTTAGTAATCTGACTTGCAACGAGATAGGTCATAATCGCATACAAAGCCGTTTCTACTTTTAAGAATTTTGCGGCGATAATAAAGATAATGACATTCATTCCTAAAATAATCTCAGTAATACTGAAACTGCTTTTTTTGAAAGTCAGCAATGCCAAAACTTCCATTCCGTCGAAAGTTCCGCCTCCACGCATGGAAAGTCCGATCCCGATTCCCAAAAAGAAACCTCCGAACATGGCGACTAATAGTTTATCATGCGTCAATTCCGGAAAAGGAATGAAATACATTGTCAATGCAATTAAAAGAATCGTAAGACTGCTTCTGATTGCAAAATGTTTCCCAATCTGAAAGTACGCAAGAATAATAAAAGGAATATTTAAAATAAATAAAGTCAGCCCTAAATTCCAATGATAGACTTCATATAGTAAAAGTGAAATTCCGGTAACACCACCGTCTAAAAAGTGATTGGGAACGAGAAAAGATTTTAAAGCAAAACTTGCAGAAATCACTCCTAAAACCAGATAAATAATATCTGAAATGGTAAATAACGGGCCATGTTTGGTTGCTGAGCTCATAATAATGATCAGTAGTTTTTTAGTTTTGATTTGATGATATCAAGATTTGCCTGCTTTTTCTGTTTTCTGTTGTCGATCGCAGTTTTGGTAAAATAATGATGACTTTCAAGAAATTTTTCCTGAAGAAGATTCCAGTCCTGTTCTGAATTGACAATTCCAAACATTGAAAGTTCTTCAAACAATTTATCTCCGATGACAAAAAAATCATCTCGTCCAAGATAATCCAGATCGGCATCGGCAAGGATTTCTTCTAAATTATTATTCGGAGTCTGCGGAATTTTTGTCGCCATGATCATCCCGTTTATTTTATCAATCTGAGATTGAGAATATTCATAATCAGGCAGATATTGCTGTGCGATCTCACAAGATTTTTCTTCGTGATTTTTTGAGCCATACAAAAATCCGGTATCATGAAATAATGCTGCGGTCTTTAGTAATACCAGATCTTCATCGTTCACGTTTTCAGAAACAGCAATCTGCTCTACAGATTCTATAACGTCTTTAATGTGGTTTACACTGTGATAAGATAAATGCTCAGGAAGTTTTTCCTTGAGCAGATTTAAAATGTGTTTTTTTATTTTTTCGTATTCCATATTTAAAAATAAAGAATGGGTTATTTTTTTATAAGTCTTTTTTAGTTTCAAATGCAAAATACATATCCATCTCGCCTTTTCCTTTCGTATGAATTTTACCTCTGTATTCGCAAACTATTTTATCTTTCACCAACTGATATGTTGATTCAGAAATATTTATTTTCCCTTTTTCACTGTTTTGTTCCATTCTTGCTGCGGTGTTTACCGTGTCTCCCCAAATATCGTAAGCAAATTTTTTAACCCCGACTATTCCAGCAATCAAAGAACCCGAATTGATCCCGATTCTTATATCTAAAACATCAGGATTGGTCTTTTTCCTCTCTTCAATAAAATTAATAATATCCAAAGCTACTAAAACCGTTTTGTAAGCATGGCATTCATTTTTGATAGGTAAACCGCAAACTGCCAAATACGCATCACCAATGGTTTTTATCTTTTCTAAGCCATGTTTTTCCATGATCATATCAAAAGCGGTAAAACACTCGTTCAGTTCAACCAGCATTTTTTCGGCACCCATTTTCTCTGAATTCTGGGTAAAATTAACAAAATCGGTAAATAAAACAGTCACCTCATCATAATATTTGGCTTCAGAGCTTCCGTTTTCCTTGAGTTCTTCGGCAACTTCGTGCGGAAGAATATTTAGAAGTAAGTTTTCTGTTTTTTGTTTTTCTTTCTGTAATTCAAAGGTTCGTTCATCAACCTGCTTTTCAAGCAAATCATTTTGATCTTGTAAAATCTGCTGTTTTTCCTGTTCCTGTTTAAGATTTACATCTGATAATCGGTTTACTTCATCGAGTTGTTTTACTAAACTTAAATTGGTTGAGGCAAATTGCCAACCCAGATAAGCAGAGATTGAAATAGGAAAACTGATGAAAATAAAGATCAACACATATCCTATAAAATCATCTCCCATTGTTTCGCTTATATCAATGGTATTCAATTTATTTAAAAACATAAAAATGATGACCATAACAATAAAAAGAAAGAATACCAAAACCCCTCCCCCAACAATAAAAGCTGATTTTTCTCTTCTGATCATCGCTCTGACTATTAAATAAAAAGATTCAAAAGCCACGAAAGAAAGGTAAAAAAATGCTAAGCTAGCCGCAGAAGCAGCACTGAAATAATAAAGAATAAAAATTGCTGCCGAAATAATCAACATGATTTTAAGTCTTTTTTTAGTTCTGCCAAATAATGTATTGACGAAACCTGTAAGTGAGGTGCCGAATAACATTACCGAAAGAAATGAAAGAAAAGTATAAGAATCAAGAAGTAAAGGATCAGTCATTTCGGAGAGGAGCAAGACGATATAACTCATCAAAGAAATCGAAAAATTATAAGTAGAGAAATACAGATTATAAACCGCTTTTCTATAAAAAATAAACAGCAATAGATGAATAAATCCTAATGCACCAAATATTCCGCAAATCAACATGGTGTAAAAATTAAAATACTGCACCATTTCAGCTTTAGCTCTGATAAATTTATTTGCAGAAACAAGCTCTATACTGATTGCAACAGGGCTCAGATTGATAGTCTTTTTTTTCGCCCCGACAATTGGTAAAAACCGTATGGCTAAAACATTCACTTCAGTATTATCTAAAGTAAATATCTCGGGAATCCTGTTTTTTATCCTAAATTCTTTTGATTTTTCGTTTCCAATTTTACCAATGCTTTCAATCTTTTTTCCGTTCAAATAAAGTTCTGAAGCACCAAGCTGATTGACATCAAAACTCAAAGGCTCATTCACAGATGCAGAATCTATTTTAAAATAGTAACGAACCCAATAAATCTGATCATTTTTAGAACCTTTTTTAGAATTTAATTTCATAGGATTCCATGAATAAACTTTTTTAGAATTAAAATTGACATGTTTCCATGAAGAATCATCGAATCGTGGTGAAGCAAAAGCAGGATCATCGCCAGCGAAAAATTTACTGGCTTCATTGATTGACGCACCATTTTTAATTTCTTTATCCGTAAAAACTCTCGGTTTCTCAAGAGAATTTTGAGCAAAAGAAAATGTTTGCAACACAACGAATGCAAAAAATAGAAATTTAAAGAGTAGATTTTTTTTCACACTGATAAAATTAAATTTGATTAACAAAATACATCTCCATTGCGCCTTTACCCTTGGTCTCGATCTTTCCGCGATAGTCAAAGGTAAAATCTTCTTTTATTAATTGATAGGTTGCTTCGGAAATATTTACCCTTCCCGGTATGCTGTTCTGCTCCATTCTTGCCGCTGTATTTACCGTGTCTCCCCAAATATCGTAAGCGAATTTTTTTACACCCACAATTCCGGCGATCACAGGTCCTGAGTGGATTCCAATTCTGATATCCAAAGCATTTGGGTTTTCCTGTTTGCGATGTTGAATATAAGATAGAATTTCCAGACTTGCATCTACCGCATTTTTTGCGTGTTGACCATTAGAAAGCGGCAAACCACTTACCGCCAAATATGCGTCACCAATAGTTTTTATCTTTTCCAAACCATATTTCTCCATGATGCTGTCGAATTCTGTAAAACAGATATTAAGTTCATTGAGAACTTCCTGAACACCGATTCTTTCGGAATTTGCTGTAAAATTGACAAAATCTGTAAACAATACAGAAACTTCATCGAAATGTTTTGCATTTGTTTTTCCTTTTTCTTTGAGCTCTTCAGCCACTTCATGAGGAAGAATATTTAATAAAAGTTGATCAGATTTCAGTTTTTCCTCGGCTATTTTTTTATTGTCTTTCCGTTTTTGATTATATGAAAAACCGGCAAACCCAAGCAATAAAAGCGATAAACCAGCTCCGACTGCCCACATATTTTTCTGATTTTTAGAACTTTCAAGATCTGCTTTTGCAATAGCATCTTTTTTCTCCTGATTGATTTTTGCGATATTTTTTTCCTGATTATATTTTAAAGCAACCGCTCTTTGCTCTTCATCGAATTTAATCTGAATTTCTTTTCGTTTTAAATCTTCCTCAAGCGCTAGTCTTTTTCGTTCTTCTTCGGTTTTGGCAGCTGCTTGTTTTTTTTCAAATTCAAAACGGAGTGCTTTTAACTCTATTTCTTTCTGAAGCTGAATTCTTTTGGTTTCTTCTTCTAATTTTATTCGGATTCTTTCACTCTTGAGCTCGGTTTCGGATTGAAGATTTGAGAGCTGTTTCATTTTCTCTAAGCCATATATTTTCTCATTTTCTTCGATATACTTTTTATGATAAAATAGGGCTTGTTCATAATTGCCCAACTTTTCATGCACTTTAGATAAATTTTGATTGTTTTGAATAACAAGTTGAGGAACAATAAAAGTGTTCGTATTTCTTATATATTCAGATTCGGAATTCAAATCTTTTAACAAAGTTTCAAGCTCTTCCTTATTTGAAGATTTATTGTTCTCTGAAAGCAATTTTGTAACCTGAATATCGTGCAAAACCGAGTGATAGGTAAATTTAGTAGATGCAATATCCTGTGCAGGAATTAGATTTAGTGCTTTATGTATATAATTTTCTGCAAGCGTATAGTTTTTGTCATGTTTATTCAACAACGCATAACCATAATATATGGTTGCTAAACTAGGCGAATTGCTGTCTTTAAAATAATCATAAGACTTATCTAAATAATATTTAGCAGAATCTAATTCTTTTTTATCTTCATAACATAATGCTAATAAGCTATAAGTACCATTAATCTGCTCCTTGTCTTTTTTGTCGGTAAATTCTATACTTTTTTTAAAAGAATCAATGGCTTTATCGTGATTTTTGGTGCCTATATAAAAGCTTCCTAAGACTAAATATGCTTGATTAAGTTTATCTGGATAATTCTTTTTTACAAAATTAACGTATGTATTTGCTGCTTCATAAGTGTCACTAAATTTACTTTGTGTGTAACTATTAGAAAACAAACCCTGATAAGCAAACATCACAAAATGCTTACTGATATCTTTTCCCTCTTTATAATATTTAATGTTCTTTTGAAAATATTTTGAAGCTTCATCATTATTCTTTTTATAAACATTTGATATAGCAAGCATATGATTCAACATTGCTTTGCTATTATAATCAGTAGAATTTTCTAAGAATTGTTCACCTTTTTTCAAATGAAAATTGAACGAATTGAAATCTGCTTTAGCTAAGTACAATTCGGCAACAACCAAATGCGTTTCGCCTTGTTTGTTTGTATCCTTCTTTCTTTCCCCAATAGGAATTATATTTTTTGCATAAACTAGAGCACTATCAATATTTTTTGCAAGAAAATAGGTACTGAAAAGTTTTTTGTTACCTTCAATTTTTTCGTCGTCAGTTTTCGCGAAAGATAATTTCTTTTTCAGTTCTAAAATCTCGACAGATTCCTGCGCTCTAAAAACTGTATTCCCGTAAAAAAGAAAACAGATTATAATAAAAGATGTAGTTTTATTTTTCAATTAGGGTGGTTATATCGTTTATTCACAAAAATAAAAAAATCATTCTATTAAACTAACAGAATGATTCAAATTGGTGAGAAATACTTTTTTATTATTTCAAAGAGTCTAAAGCCGCCTCATAATTTGGTTCGTTTGCAATCTCAGAAACCTGTTCTGTGTAAACAACTTTATTGTTTTCGTCAGTCACGATTACGGCACGGCTCAAGAGACCTTTCATCGGAGAATCTGTGATCGTTACTTCATAATCGTCACCGAAAGTTCCTCTGAAATCTGAAAGTGTTTCCACATTATTCAGACCTTCTGCAGCACAAAATCTGTTTAAAGCAAATGGTAAATCTTTAGAAACATTGATTACTACAGTATTTTCTAAATTATTTGCTTCTTCATTAAATTTTCTTGCAGAGGATGCACACGTTGGGGTATCAATACTTGGGAAAATATTAAAAACTTTCTTCTTTCCATCGAAATTTTCAAGAGTCTTAACATTTAAGCCAGAATCTACCAAAGCAAAATCTTTTACTGTAAATCCTACTTCCGGAAGTTTTCCAAGCGTATGTACTTCGTTTCCTTTCAATGTAATATTTGACATAATTTATTTATTTTTTTAAGTTTATCAAATTTATTGAAATTTCCCACTGTTTGATGTGAAATAAAGGTTAAATAATTCTTAAAGTGGAAAATCTTATTTAGGTTTAATCTAAAAAAATTAAATTTTAACTAAATTTGTGGAACTAAAAAATCAAATAATAAATAACAGTATAATGTCAGACAAATCAAAAATCTATTACACATTAACGGATGAGGCTCCAATGTTGGCAACACACTCGTTTTTACCGATTGTAAAAGCATTTACAAAATCAGCAAACATTGAGATCGCAGTTCCGGATATTTCTTTGGCAGGAAGAATTTTAGCAAACTTCCCTGAATTTTTGAAAGATGATCAGAAAATCGATGATGCGTTGGCTCAATTAGGTCAATTGGCGACTCAACCTGATGCAAACATTATCAAATTACCAAATATTTCAGCTTCTGCACCTCAGTTAGACGAAGCAATCTCTGAATTACAATCTAAAGGTTTCGCAGTTCCAAATTATCCTGCAGAACCTAAAAATGACGAGGAAAAAGCAATCAAAGCTAAATATGCTAAAGTATTGGGAAGTGCTGTAAATCCTGTGTTAAGAGAAGGGAATTCTGACAGGCGTGCTCCAAAAGCTGTTAAAAACTACGCAAAAGCAAACCCTCACAGAATGGGAGACTGGGCTTCTGACAGCAAAACTGACGTTGCTCACATGAACAATGGAGATTTCTACGGAACTGAAACTTCAACAACGTTAGAAAACGCCACAAAATACAAAATTGTTTTCAAAGGAAATGACGGTGCTGAAACTTTATTAAAAGATTTCGCAGGTCTTCAGGCTGGAGAAATTATCGATTCTTCTGTTATGAATTTAAATGCTTTGAAAGCTTTCGTACAGGAAGCTATCGAAGAAGCTAAAAACAAAAACGTACTTCTTTCTGCTCACTTAAAGGCTACGATGATGAAAATCTCTGATCCTATTATTTTCGGAGCGATCGTAGAAACTTTCTTTAAAGATGTATTTACAAAATATGCTGAGACTTTCAAGTCTTTAGATGTTAATCCAAATAACGGTCTTGCCGATCTTTTTGAAAAAATCAAAGGAAATGCTCAGGAAGCTGACATTAAAGCTGATATTGAAACGGCTTTAGCAAACGGACCAAGAGTGGCTATGGTAAATTCTGACAAAGGAATTACTAATTTTCACGTTCCTTCTGACATTATCGTTGATGCTTCTATGGCTGCTTTGGTAAGAGGCGGAGGTAAAATGTGGAACAAAGAAGGTAAGGAAGAAGATACGGTTTGTATCATTCCGGATCGTTCTTACGCAGGTTTCTATCAGTCTGTAATCGATGATATGAGAGCTCACGGAAAATTGGATCCTACAACAATGGGTTCTGTTCCGAACGTTGGTTTAATGGCTCAAAAAGCTGAAGAATACGGCTCTCACGACAAAACTTTCCAAGCAACTGCAGACGGAACAATTGAAGTTCAGGATGAAGCAGGAAATATTCTTCTTTCTCAAAAAGTAGAAAAAAGCGATATTTTCAGAATGTGTCAGACTAAAGATGCTCCAATCCAAGACTGGGTAAAATTAGCGGTAAACAGATCAAGATTATCAGATACGCCTGCAATTTTCTGGTTAGACAAAGGAAGAGCGCACGACAGAGAAATCATCAAAAAAGTAGAAAAATATCTTGCTGATCACGATACAAAAGGACTTGACATTAAGATTCTTGATGTAAAAGACGCAATGACGGAAACGTTGAAAAGAGCAAGAGAAGGAAAAGATACAATTTCTGTTTCAGGAAACGTATTGAGAGATTATTTAACTGACCTTTTTCCAATTCTTGAACTGGGAACTTCTGCAAAAATGCTTTCTATCGTTCCATTGATGAACGGTGGTGGTTTATTTGAGACGGGTGCAGGAGGTTCTGCTCCAAAACACATTGAACAATTCCTGGAAGAAGGATATTTAAGATGGGATTCTCTAGGTGAATTCTTGGCGTTACAAGCTTCTTTGGAACATTTAGCTCAAACTCAGGGAAACACAAAATCTCAGGTTTTAGCCGATACATTGGATGAAGCAAACGCTAAATTCTTAGCTACAGACAAATCTCCTGCAAGAAAAATCGGACAAATCGATAACAGAGGTTCTCACTTCTATTTGGCAATGTATTGGGCGGAAGCTTTGGCTAACCAAACAAAAGATGCTGAATTAGCCGATCAATTTGCTCCGGTTGCAGAAGCAATGCACGAAAACGAAGAAGTTATCAATGCTGAATTAATCGGTGCTCAAGGTAAACCTCAAAACATTGACGGTTACTACAAAACTGACACTTACAAAACGTATGAAGCAATGAGACCAAGCACAGTTTTAAATGAAATTATTGACGGAATTTAATTTTCGGATTAATATAAATTGAAAGCTCCTTTTTTAAGGAGCTTTTTTGCTTTTGACTTTTAAACACTAATTATTTGTGTTTATATTTATTCAAATAGAATTATATTCTCAATTTACAATCAAATATGAGCCTTCCTTAATTTAGTAATACTCAAAATAAGCAATCCCAAAATTCCCAACACAAAATATCCTTCTGCAACGTCAAGCTGAATTTCGGGTTTTATCATAGCTACGATTCCATAGCTGATGGCGGATGTGATGATAAATGCAACACCTCCCGTTAAACCTCCTGCAATACCTGCAGAATTTGGAAATCTCCCGATGCAGTACGCAAAATAATTATTAAAAATAAATCCTGCCGTCACATGAATCACGAATGCAAATGCGACCAGACTGTAAATAGTATTCAGAAAATAGGAACAGAAAATCATTAAAACAATCAAAAAAATCTGTACAAAATTGGCATAACGTATTTTTGGCAGGAATGCTTTTCTGATTAAAGCCTTGCCAAGAAATCCTCCTGTCATCCAGGCAAAACCAAGAATGAGAGAAACGTACCCTGCAACAACTTCTGAATATCCCATTTTATGTTCAATAATAAAAGCTCCGCAAAGATTAAAGAAAATGACCATTGCATAACTCACTCCGCACATTAGCATTCCGTAGAAAAAATCTTTGGTTCTGAACATGAGATCATATTCTTTAAGTACATAGTCGAAATAAAATGGCTTTTTGATCTTTAAAGTTTCACCGGAAAACATTAACTCTGAAATCAGCAGAATCAAACTATATCCTGCCAAAACATAGAAATTAGACTGCCATCCGAATAATTTCTGTAAATAACCGCCTATAAACGGAGCGATAATAGGACCGACTGACCAGACAATTGTCATGATGCTCAGGTAATGTTTTCGTTGTTCTCCTTCATAAACATCCACAAAAAAAGCCCGTTTGGAAACCACTGCAAATCCTGATAAAATTCCCTGCAAAACACGCATTGCATAAATTACCAGAATATCCTTCGTTAACGCTGTAATTAAAAAACTTACAACAAATAAAGCCAAAGAAATTGCAGAAACCCTAAATCTTCCAAATGAATCGACAACACTTCCTGCAAAAAACTGGGTAAGTCCGTAACTAATCAGAAATATAGAAAGTGTGAGCTGAATACTGCTTTCCGGCTGATGGAGTTCTGTTGCCATACTTGGCATCGATGGCAAATAAATATCTGTTGCCAAACCAGACATCGGAATGACTGCAAAAGCCAATATGGTAGCAATGAATTTATTTTTTTCTTTGAGCGTTTTCATTTTTATCTGCCTTTAAATTCTATTTGAAATTTGGTCGCTGCAAAGTTAGACCGATAACTTAACATAAAAAAACAAAAATGACTGAACTTACGAACAGTCATTTCCTTTTTGAAAATATTTATAATTGATAATTAGTTTACTTGTTTTTATGAGCTTTACCTTTGTTAGATTGATAAACTTTCGCTTTTTTATCCATGTGCTTGTATCTTTTATCGTTATTTTTATTTCGATTGTAAACAGCTACCGGATTTTGTCCTTTGTAATATTTATTTTTAAATTTTACATACTTATCTCTTCCCAGAATTCTTTCGATTTCAGAATACCGGTCTGTTCTCCATCTATCCGGATTATTTGCATAAACTCTGTTCCAGCCATTATAATCTGTATATCGATCGTTAAGCGAGTATAATTGGTTTGCTTGTGTATTAGAAAGTAACAAATCAGCAACAACAGTCTGCCAATTAACGTCTGTTACACTTCTTCTGTAATCGTTGTAGTAATCTGACTGCGCGTATCCTAAACTAAAAGTTCCGATCAATAATGCTGTGATTAATATTTTTTTCATTTCTGATAATTTTATCTATAGGAATACTCTCAATATAAATGCCAAACAAAATAAACCACTCACAAACATTTGTTAAAACATAAATAATGATTATTTATGTTGAATAATTAACAATAAATAAAGGGTAATGTTATCATTTTTAAATTCTATAAAATATTTTAAAA
>Ga0065714_10065344_pt1 | contig 10767 bp, 11 predicted proteins | sample MisRhiReplicate2_FD_59101 | JGI IMG/M metagenome (GOLD analysis project Ga0065714, IMG submission 59101) | Miscanthus rhizosphere microbial communities from Kellogg Biological Station, MSU, sample Rhizosphere Soil Replicate 2: eDNA_1 v2... | ecosystem: Host-associated > Plants > Roots >... | reverse complement strand
TCAGGGATGTTGTCGCACTACTTAGTAATTGCGTCGAGGCCGAGCTGAGCGGATTTCATGTTATCCACGGGGTCTCAGATAACAGATATAAGCGACTTTCTATCGAGAAGACCAGAAAAGTTGTGGGGTACGCTCCCGTTGATGATGGATTTGAGATTCTGGAAGGACACGCTCAACCTGACTGAACTACTTCATTAATTGCTGCCCCTTCGACTGTCCGCTTCGGGTCGCTTTCTGCCTCTCGCGACGGGCAGAAAACGGCCAAAAGCGGACATTCGCCTCGGGCAATTTAGCAGAGCTCGCCCGATGAGCTGACTCCTCGAAAACGTTAATCGTATCTTCACAATGCGAGGCAAGCTTGCGCACAGTAGTGCGCAGGATATAGTGCTTACCGGTCATTACTCAATTTCCGTCCGCAGTCGCAACGGAAGTCCTAACATCCTAAGGATTGCCTTTTACAAGGATTGGTTTTATGCCTTTGCTTTACATAAATGGGAGAGTCGCTGGACCGCACAAAGCAACCAAAAGCCCTAATCTTGGCTCTCGAACCGTTTTGACTGATAGCCATTGGGAGTACGTATCCCTCTGGTTGAGGCGCGAGCAAAAATCAAAGGCTCTATTGTATTGGCAACAAGCTCATAACTTCGCCCAAGCAGCTGAAGGCATGCCAGTATCCTCCGCCCCACTGCTTCTATACTATTCATTCATGAATGCCACAAAGGCACTTTTGTCTGCGAAATCCATACCTTTCGATGAGCACCACGGCATTCGATCGCATAATATGCGGGGAGCGTCGAGTAAAATTGCGCTATCTAATGAGGGTGTGAGAATTTTGCAGCGAGGAATTGCACCAGCACTATCGCAATATTTGAATGAGACGGAAAGCAGTACCACACATAGTATGGAGGCACTGCTTTTCAATTTGCCTTGCATTCATAGAACCTTTTGTTTGACTTATAAAAATCAAAAAGATTTATTTATTCCACTTACCGATTGCCGTTTAGAATTTAATCCGGCAACATGTACTGCATATTTCTGCGGGAGAATATCTAAAGATTTTGCCGGGCCTGAATCTCTTCGAAGATTACCACCTTCCCTAGTAACTGACTTAGAGTTAAACGACGGCAGATCAATTAAATCGATCGCCACCGCTGTATTGACACGCCCCGAAGCTAGAACCGCAGTGGAGCGCGAATCAGTAGCATCTTTGTTGAGAGACCTTCGTCCAGATTTGAACTATATATTTGGGGCTCAGACGCTTTGGTATGCTAAAGCGATCGTTCCAGGTCCTGCTCGTTTAAAAAGATCTCCTTTAACTTGCACTCTTCTTGCTATGCATCGGTTGAGCGAAATCTGCCGCTATCGGCCTGTGGAGCTTGCCTCTTTTTTGAATGGACAAAAAAACTGGCTTCTCACGGAATTTATCCGAATGTCCCCAAGACAGTTTCTGGATGAGATTTCTGCCGAGTTAACCGGTCAGCAATTTATGCTGCCAAATGTTCGCCCATCAACTTAGAAGAGGCATAGAGATGAAAATCTATCTTGCATGCGGTCTAACCCATGTTCCACGTGACGAATTCGAATCTTATGTGGAACTTATACATAAAATATCTCAGTTTATGGCTGTCAGCTTTAAGGCAGAGGTTAAATATGCTTTGAAAGATAGTGACCCTCAGCTTGCGCAAAAGCCTTTTGAGGATCGCGCACGATTATGCTATTTGTGGGACAAAGAAATGGTGGAGTGGGCCGACATCATTATTGCTGAAGCTAGCTATCCATCTACAGGGCTTGGTATTGAATTGCAATTGGCGTGCTCGCAAGAAACACCGATCATTCTTATTTTTAAACTCGAAGAAAAGCATCGAGCCAGCCCAATTGATTACAAGACGCCTGACAAAAAAGATCATTCGCTTCAACTTGGTGAGGGTTATGTTTCATTAATGGCTCTTGGTCTGCCTAGCCTATTCAGGATTCATCCGTATGCAGATACTGAGCAAGCGCTTGCAGGTTTGGAATCGGCGTTAGAGACTTTGAATAGGCCCGCAGAGTTTTGAAAATGCGTGAGCTTGCATTTAAATCGCGAGCTCAGGCATCATCGAGAAAGCGGTTGAAGCGGCTTTTTTAAACGCAAGTCAATACTCATCACAGGCAGTTGTATATGCTGTAACCTCTTCAAGCCATTGCGTGTCCTGCTAACGTACATTTCGAGCTCATGACTTAACCGACCGGGGCCTGATTTTAACTTTCCAATATCTGCTGTTATTTGAGGATTTAGAAAAAAATTCGTAATAATCTAAATTTATCACCTGAAACTAAGGCTCAGACACCACTTCGAGCTGACGCTAGTGGTAAGTTTGTTTGCTGATAAAGGACTTGACTGCTTAGGAAGTTAGCTATAGTGAATTTTATTTTTATTGCGGCACTCGACTATTTTCATATAGAACAAAAAATCTTCTGCACCGTAGGATTTGAACGAAAACTGACCCTGACCAATGATAGGGAAAGAATATCAATTCTGATTAACGATTTTCACATCAGTCAGATTGGAAAGCTAGAGTACAATTATCTATTGTCCGGTCGGCCTGTCCTATACGTTGAGCGCAAGCTTGTTGCTCCGCAATCGATGGAAGAGATGCTATTGGATTTTCTTAGGGAGATCCAAAGTTTTTGTGGCGAAATGTGGCTTTGGCGTGATAACAGCATTAATTGCCAACAAGCATTTGCGCTCGCAGTCGATGTAGAAGCTCTATCAGCAAACTGTCTTCCGGTATTTAACTCCTCTGCTACTGGAGAGGATGTCAATATAACAGTAAAAGCAGAAGAGTTTCATTCACTGATTGATGGACGCATCGTTCAGTTTGATAGTTTCAAAGAGCGCACCATCCCGAAGCAAACTTCGCTCAGGAAATCAATGGGGCGCCTAAATGTTGGCCTTTACCATTTGCAGGCCGCTCGAAATCACCGGGATTTAGGTTTTAAAATTGCGTGCTACTGCAGCTTTTTTGAATCACTTTTTAGTACAGATACTGCAGAGCTGTCTCATCAGCTATCCCAAAGGATAGCTTTTTTCTTGCACGACGATCCTGAAAAAAGAATTGAGTTGTACAGACTAACAAAAAAAGCATATGCAGTCCGATCTAAGACAGTGCACGGAGATAATTTAGATAGCTCAGTCGCACACCTCAAAAACTTAGCCGTTCACTGTGATAGCTTGGCTAGGGCTTGTTTGTTAAAGATTTTTGGCAATAAAAAACTCTATGATATGTTCAGTAACAGCTCTAGAGAGACGATTGCAAACTACTTGGCAGGAATGATTTTTGGCATAAGTTGAACGCTTGCATTTTACTTTCTGTAGGTTTCGCATTGTTGTTATGGGACGGGCAAAATCGAATACCTATGTTAGGCGGCTAATCTATATGAGTTTGAACGCACAATAATTGCCATCATCCTTGGTCGTTGCTGACCGAGAGAAGTTCCTACTCGAACGTCAGCTTTTGTCCGCAAGAAGCTGCTCGTCGGCTAATGGCCTAAAGCGGCCGGTCGTGAGCGGCAGCTTCCGGCCAAAAGCCGCAGCTTCAGAGCGCTCGTCTCGAGCCAGCGCTGCCCTTAGCGGACAGTGGCCGTCGGCCAAAAAGTGTCATTCAGGTCAGCCCCAAAATTCACTTTGTGCACAATTGGCTGTTGGCGGGGCCGGGGAATAAATGTCGGAATCCGCGGACCTTCTACACTCAAGACATTATTATTCGATTTTTTATATCGCTTAATATATCTTCAAGAGGAGTTCTCTTTTCAATTTTGAGGCCTTCAAGTGCGGAAATCAAATCTGCATCTGTTAAAGGTATTATTAAGCCATGGCCGTTCTTGAATGAGTCCCTGCACCTTTCAACGAACAGATCCTTCTTAGAAATTTCCCTACAAGTTATGACGCCAAGCATGCCCCGATTAACAGTCAACCGCCCAATCATCTGATCGAGTTCAGGATTCTGTATATCCTTAGAATAGTTCTTACACTCTACAATCACATATGGACATGGAATCTTATGAATCATGTGGAGGTTATAGAAAAAACCTTCTTTGGCAGAGTTCTCGAAGTAGATATCTATTCTTTTCCTACCCTGATTTATTTCAGCCTCGAGTACTGGTGAAGATGCATTCGGATAAAGTAGCATCTCCAGGATACCAACTATAGTTTTGTGATATTCCGTTGCCGCTGCCGCACCTTGCTTGATAGCTTTTAGCCTAGCTATCAAGTGATCAACTACAACATTAAGATTTAACTCCGAATCAATTGAATCGGAAGATAGAGGTCTCACCTGTTCCGCTTGCTGATCTCTGAATGACTGGAAAACTAACGGATGCTTCTCGGTAAACTCAAACAGCCACTCTTTACTAAATTCCTTGACAACGTTCTCTTTCAAACTCTTCTTGGAGACAAAAGGTGTGCCATCCTTGCGATGCTCTACCCATATACTACCTGACCTTATGTGTTCATGCTGAAGATACTCTAGAACATGCTTATTGTAGTAGTTCTCAGGCGCATATGCTTTGCTATAGGACACGATACCTTTGGGCGTCAAAAGGATTTTTTTACCTTCGACCAGTAATGTCTCCTCATGAGAAAAAGTCCATTTTTTTCGGGAAACATCCCAGATAGGCCCTGCAGAAACTCCCGGAGTCAAAGCAATTCCGTGCAGGTTGCACTGAGCTTGAGTGTAAGCAATGAGACTCCCTCTTATAAGATTGGTAGTCATATCGGATACTTTCTCTTTCCCAATGCCTGGAATGAACAACCTGAAGTCTTCTAAATCGGTGATTTTTCCGGACTTTATCGCCTTGCTACCCATGATACTTTCGAACAGTTTTTTCGCGTCTTCACTTCCGATACCATTACCTCGCGGCTTACCGGACGAGAGACCCAGACATGTTTCATTTGGTTCATGAAGATGCGAAAAAAGCTCAAAAGCATCGTCATCCTTTCCTTGGCGAACAAGATCTAAAAAGTGTGAGAAAAAGGATCTTACAGAGCTAGATGCTTTCGTTGACCAGCGATCAGGCCTCAACCCTAATAAATATGGATCAACAAATAATCGAGTGTCAGCGTCCGTATCAATATCGACAAAGTCGAGTTCAAACTGAGTTTTCGAAAGACTGAAGCGCTTTGATAATTTCATAAATCCTTTAATCCACCAAGAAAACACTGATCAATGCTAGAGAGTTTAATGATTACTGAATAATCTAAATAACTATATTTGAGTGATTTATTTTTCTCAGCGTGTTCCCGAGCTAGGCATGACGTCCACGAGCTTCGTGAACGAATTTTCGGCAATCGTGACCCCTCATTAGAAAATCGCATTTTTCCTCAATCTATGAACTCTAGACCAATAGAGGCTTTTTGCAATCACTCAGAGAAGTTCGTACCCGTTTCGTATTGTGATGACTGCCAGTCACGCCGAGTATCGACGCGTGCGGTTTGATCCGACTTGGCTCCGAAGGGTGGATTCTATTTTCCGCGTGCTCAGGATCTACGAGATGCAATATAGGCAAGAAAATCACAGCTAAGGCGCAGAGATGGGTAAAACGGCGCGAGAGCTCGTTGTCACGACCTGAGCCGAATGCAACCTTGCTAGTCCGGAAGCATTGGAATGTATGGTGTCCCTGGGCAGGTTCGAACTGCCAGCCCCTTCCCTTTAGGAGGGTGGAGGTCAGCTTCTGGCCGTTTTCTGTCGGTCGTAAGCTACTCTTTGAAATCCGCTGATACCCAAACTTTTCAAAATCGACATTAGCCCTTGGCCGAATATTGCCTGTGAATCTGTGGCGGAATATCGGTAGGAGATATCTGGAGATTCTCTAAAATCCTGCTCAGTGAAGGGCTTAGTACGCACAGTTCAATCGCATCTTGGAGTGACGCTGCCCCCTCATCCGCCCGTTGCCGTTGAGCCTCGTGTCCCTTCGCCCTGTTCAGTATGCTACGGCCCTTAGTGAGGACTTGAGGGCGCTTGCAGAACTTCTGTAATACCTCAAATCACCAGATTCGGCACTAGCCTCCAGGGTATGTTGGCGGATCCGTCAGACTGCAGCTAGCATTACACTTTTAATTGGGATGTCGTGATGAAAGCAGGGATAGCGATTAATCTAGTCTTCGTGGTGTTGTCTAGCGATCTGGCATATGGAGGTGAGCTTCAAGACGGGAATGAAAATTGTAGTTCGTATATGACGCCAGATACTACAGTTCCCACTGTGGAGTTCCTAACGTGTTTATTTCGTCGTGATGGTGCGTTGCAGGAGCGGGAGGCTGAGAGACGGAGGATAGAGGCGGACGAGAGGTACAAGATGTTATATAAAAATAGTCCTTCACATTCGTCATGGTCTTATCAGCGCTGCGTTATTAAGAACCTCCCTGATGCTCAAAATGATTATAGTGCTCAGGTTATGAATCAAGATTGCCTTCAATTTCCTTACTACGCAAAAGAGACGGATTCGGATTATTTTGGATATAGCACCGCAGCTGAATGTTTTCGCGATACTGCTAAGAAAACACCGAGTAGGATTGCAGCGGTTAATATCAGGCGTGCTTGCGATGATCTGTTCCCACAGTGAAATAGCGAGCGAGATAATATCCAGTGGATGACACAAGCTTCTGCACTAGTGTGATCTATACACTGACCAATGGGCTCACAGAGTGGCTTTAACCCTTTGAACTGTAGTCGTGCTGCACTCCAGCATGTGGGCTACTTCGCGAATGCTCTTGCCGTCATTCAGCAGTATCGTGATGCGGTTACGAAGGTCTGTATCCACCTGACGGCCTTTGTACGCACCAGGTTACGCTAGTAAAGAAGCTCGATGACCATCGAGATCGGATTGCTGATCACGCTGATACTGTGGCTGGTGCATCAATTGCCGCTCCTACCGGATTGACCGCATTGGGGTAACAATTGGTGTTGTCAGTGCTCCTGCCATTGTTACTGCTGCCCCCATCATTGTTTCCATTGCGGGAGGGATGGTGCTCTTTTCAGCGGCGGCTTCTCTCTATTCAAAAGCAAGGAAAAAGCGGCGGTTTGACGAGTGAGTTGCAGGTTACCCCCCTATCTCTCCGCCATTATACGTAGAGCCTCGCAGATCAAGGTCTGTGGGGCTTTTTTGTATATATGCTGTACGTAAGGATTGTGCGTAAAACAACTCATCCTCTTCGACCCTCCACGCCCCTCTGTGGCTCGCTCCCTTTGGTCAGCTTGGTCGTCCAATCGCCTAATACAGCTCTACAGGACTCCATGTTAGTTCCTGATTAACCCCTGTGCCTGCCCAGCATATCGCTACCGGCTTTCCGGTTAGGGGCGGACCGTAGAGCAGCATTTGTGGAGCCTTATAAAACAGCTATCAATATGCCTGTTGATTCCAAAGGCGACTAGGTATATTCAGCCATTTAGGAAATCCATTCAATGCTGTCGAGGGACGAGAAGTGGCGAAATTCAAAGCGGAGATAGTTGGGGTATTCGGTGAGGATATCGCAGTACGATATCTCCAAGGCAAGGGATATGAATTGGTTACGTTTGGAGGGGATGATAAAACAGCTGCCTCTAAACTTGTGAAGGAGCTCCCTCGGATAACTAGGTACTGGATAGGCTCCTCTCGGGCTGATCTCGCTACATTGCAATTCACAAATGATAATGCATGGGTCGCAGGAAATCTTCCCGGATGGGCAGACCTATCAGATGGTACGGTTGATGCTCTTACCTCGACTTGTCGGGCGACATCTAAGTGTCGCATGCGGGATGGCAGTCAAAAGAAGTCGCCTTGTGCTGCTGGAGTGGGGCTATTTGAGCGAGCAAACCTTGCTAAGGCTTATCCTCTTGGAGTCTCAATCCAGTCTCGTGATGGTGTTCAGTTGAAGAGAAGTGCGATGCACTTTGCTTATGATTGTTCTAATCACCTTGCGGAGATCATTGCGTCTGACTATCTTGGCGAAATTATCCCTCTAGGTGATTTTATGCGGGACAATCATCTGGTATCTGGCTACATACAGAAAACCTGGGAGAAGTATGCGAGCGGTGAGATGAAACTTCCATATTCAGGGGAGGACATAAGAACGGCGGGTATGACTACTCCTGAAGCAGAGGGAATGAAAGATGCCAATCGTTTCTATATGCGACAGCAGCAGAAGAGATTTCCGGGTGGTCATCCCGGTCGATTCGATTTCGTGGCTAAAGACGAACTAGGTTTGATAGCAGTCGAAGTGAAGGTCAATACCTCGACAATGTCGTATTGGCAGGAGCTTCGCTTCCTGCTCTTAAACAGGATGGGCCATAGAACTATGCTTTTGAATGTTAAGGGAGATCATGCGAGTCTAGAGATGAGTTATTCGGGTGGAGGGTTTGAAGGTGTGGCTGTAGAGGTCGTGAACAATCCTCCAGTTACTGCTCAGGAATTGGACGGATACTCATTTGAAAGCGTTATGTCCACTGTGCCTCGAAACCATATCTACTTTTGAGCTTGAAGATGCGGCACCTGTTGTTTGCAATTGGTGCGATGCGGTTTGAGAAGTGCCATGAAACCCAAGCTGAACCCTGCGTTAACTCTGGATACTGAGGCATGCAATTCGATCCTGATTAGGCCGAGGCTAGAGAGTGGATGGAGCGTGTTTAATTGGTACACCCTGATGACCACTACTCGGATGAATACAGTTTCGTGGTTCCCAGCGTTGTTGCCACCCATCGCAGACAGATTGAACACCATCGCCCAGCCATATACTGTATGCACATACAGTATATGGTGCGTGCGGGATGAAAGACGATTTGATCGATGACAGCGGGTTTGAACTAGGCCTCCCCTCTCCCGAGGAAATGCTCACCCGATGTGCACTCATCATCGCTGACCATGGTCTACCGAGGCAGATTCAAGGTGCTGAACTAGCGGAGCTTGTCCGTGGCAGATGGCCCGAGATACCGGTAGTCATCACAAGCGGCTGAACTTCTCAAACTGTATGGCACCGCACCTGAACACCTTTAGTAACCAAGACCGCTTTCCACAGCATACTCCCCGCTCCGTGGGCGTATGGCACCCTCCCCGGTGCAGTATCCAGCCCCGTCTTCAGTCCGTGAGCAAGCCGGAAGGTGTACCAGCGAATGTGACGACAGGACACACTGAAGGAGTAGGATCGGGTGACGCACAAGGAGGTTCACCATCATGAAGATGTTATTTGCAATGACGCTACTGGTGTCAGTGCTGGGCAGCACAACAGCTACCGCTGCTACGTTCGATGGCTATCAATGCAAGGGCAACTGCTCAGGGCATCAAGCGGGGTATGACTGGGCTGAGCAGAACGATGTAGACGATGAGTCGTCTTGTAGCACTCCATCCGCCTCTTTCAACGAAGGGTGCCAGTCGTACATCGATGAAAACAGCGGGACTACTTCAGGGACCACTTCATCAAATGATGACGACGATGACGAGGAAGACGACGAGTAGTCTCTAGAAGCCGGGGCGGTAAGCTCAGTTCGCCATATACGGGAATATGATCATGAAAGCAGGGATAGCAGTCGCGGTTGCACTGGTTGGCACACTGGCAAGTGGTAACGCCATGGCAGACGGGAACAAGCTTCTAGAGAACTGCCAACAGGCCGTGAAGGCTATGGATGGGGGAAAAGACATAGAGCCTATGGCTGTTGGCCAATGCTTTGGCATGGTCGAGGGAGTCAATAATACAATGACAATCCTAAATAGCGGTCTCGAATCTAAATACAGGACCTGCTTTCCCAAGGGCGGTATTGAAAATGGCCAAGCAGTGAGGATCGTTACCAAATTCCTACAAGAGAATCCCGCCCTGCTAGATAAGCCGGACGCGTACCTCGCAATGGTTGCATATAAAGAAGCGTACCCCTGCAACTGACCCAGACCGATTTCCACAGATACTTGGCCCGCCGCGGAACGGGAGTGCAACTCTCGACGCGGTCCAGATTCTGGCTGGGAAAATAATGATGGGGCTCACCCGGCGTGGTGTACTGCATCCAGCGAGAATAGGCACTGTCCACACCGGGCGAGCGGGACAGATTGTAGGTTGCTACTCTCTGGTTGTCAGCGATCAAAGACGAAGTCGCATGATTGCGTCAGTGATCGCTTGTCCATTCGTATCCAACGTCTCCATGGCAGCCATGGCGTTAGCGGCAACACCCCCTACTCCGTTCTCTGAGAGCCACTTGCTCACTTCTTCTATCGCGGCTGCCAGAGCGTGCTGGTTATGCAGGAGCAAGGTCAGTGCGTCCGCTGTAGCGATGTTGGCTTCTGGGTTATCTGACATGGCTATCGTCCTTGAGTAATGATCCGGAAAGCCTAGATCAGCTCGCCGCTGGTTGGGACTACTTTTCCGGATCCCCTGACACCTGGGTAATTGCACTGACTTGACTACCCACTTGCAATCGGCCTAACCAGCTTTTTGCACCTGATAAGACTCACGCCCAAAGCAGCCATGAGCGGCAGTGGACGGCCAGGAGCGGACGCTGGGTATGGATTGCAAATCTCGTACAAACACCACTCAAGGGCTATGCAGACCTGTTCGAACCAGGCGGCAAAGGTTGGCCAACTTTCGTCTGTACTTCCGTTGTGTGACCAGTATCGAACAACACCAGCCTCCGATATGCAGAAGTAGTCGCTGTTATCTTCAATGAAAGGCAACCAATCTCGGGGCACACCCTGGGCCCAGGCGGTTTCGGTAATTTCAAAGATATCCAGATGGCTGCATCCCCCCAAAATCACCGCTGGTTCAAATGCGGCGTT
>Ga0065714_10002827_pt1 | contig 10778 bp, 9 predicted proteins | sample MisRhiReplicate2_FD_59101 | JGI IMG/M metagenome (GOLD analysis project Ga0065714, IMG submission 59101) | Miscanthus rhizosphere microbial communities from Kellogg Biological Station, MSU, sample Rhizosphere Soil Replicate 2: eDNA_1 v2... | ecosystem: Host-associated > Plants > Roots >... | reverse complement strand
TCCACCTCTTTTTTATTTAAATATTGTTCTGTTAAACGGATTAGAATTCCCGCGTCTTTCACATAGTAAGCGGCTGTTACAATGGCATAATTTTCTCCGAGAACAGTCTCAGTACTACAGGGTGATCATAGGGAGATAACAGGGACATTAAAGGACCTTCAAAGGGTTCCCGATCCTTTCAAGGTCCTTTAATGATCCCTTTAAGGACCTATATACTAAACGGGAAACTTAACCTGCGCTTTTACTGAGCCAGAGCAGTATAATCAGGCTCTCAGTCTTGAGAGATTTAGAACAAAACAAAGACAGATTCGGGTTTTATTCTGCAAAAACCACTCATTTTGCGAACCTGTCCTTGCTCTGACCCGAACCTGATGCGAATCTCCCATGTTCAGCTACTTTTTTACTGTTATTTATAACGAGCTTATCCGAAAAGCGATACCAAACCTTTTTGGATATTAATTGTTTTAACTGACATAACGATCTTCTTGTCTCTAACAAAGCTTAGAATGGCTTTACTATCTAAGCTCGCTTGATCTTTCCACCTAAAACTTTAGTAAAATGAAAACAACGAAATTGACTTCAATGGCGTTGCTGTTGGGATTATTCCTGGCACTGAGCGCGAATGTGTATGCACAAGACCCTATGACTGTGGCACCTACTGCATACAAAAAAATTCTTCTTGAAAATGAGAAGGTAAGGGTAATGGAAGTTGAACTTGCGCCCGGCGCTGAAGTACCGTGGCACAGTCACCCTAATCATGTTGTGTATGCTTTAGCAGATGGAAAGTTGGAACTGACTGAAAAAGGCAAAGCCGGCATGGTGGCAGACGTTAAAGCAGGTGAAGCCATGTACTTTCCTGCCGTAACCCATATGGCCAAAAACGTTGGGGAAACTACACTAAAAATGATTGTAACCGAGCTAAAAATGGGAAAAATGACTAAAATGAAAAAGATGTAATGTTAATTATGCTTACGGTGTCTATAAGAAAAGCAGGACGATCAAGTAAAAAATGATCACCCTGCTTTTTTATTTGACGAAAACTCACCTTCTCTGAAAGAACCTCTGCATTCTTCGCTTCTTCAGCGAAGCAATGCAGCTCTTGAAGAGAACAGTTATTTTTTAAATTGGCAACCTGTTCAACTCTATATCATCAGGTGTAACAAATATCAACGGGACCTTTTCAACGTTTACATAACTGGAATCCAATCCAAAACTTCGTTCTTCAGAAAGACTCAATCGTTTCAGAATGAAATAATAATCCATAATGGTACGTTCATAAAAACTTAGCTTAGAGAATTTAGACAAATGCTTTTCTAGGAGTACAAATCTAAAATCACCTGCGATTTTATGTTTATTAAGAGAAGTATACTGACTGGTAATATCAACTTCGCCATTTTTTACGAGTTCTTCAATCACCTTCCTATATAGCAAATTAACCCGTTGCTCGACCCTGAAACCTAGCTTAAAGTCTATCCTGATCAATTTACCCGGAATTAAAAATTCAACCTTATAATCCCTTGTAAATGGCTCATCAACCACATCAACATGCACTAACCAATAAACATCAGCTCTTTTAGGTTCTTTCTGAATAATTGAGTAAATGATCTTCGATTCAATCTCTGTTTTAAAATTGGCGCTGGTTAAATACACCAGTTGTGAAGAATATTTTGGAACTGAAATATCCTCACTCAGCTCACTGATGATCTGATAATAATCTTCAATTTCAACATACTTAACAAATCTGTTCTTGATTTTCCTGGCCACATACCAACTCCACATTACGGTAAATAGTCCCGAACCGATCAGTACAGTAACCCATCCTCCGTGGAAGAATTTAGCCATATTACCTACCAGGAAAGTAAGCTCTAGCGCCACATAGATCACTAAAAAGATTCCGATGATATACACCGGCACCTTTTTGCGTTTCATATAAGCGGCAATTAATATCGTGGTGGATAAAAATGTAAGGTTAATAGCTAAACCATACGCCCCCTCCATTGCCCCTGAATTTTTGAATATTAAAACAATGGCGATACAACCGGCCCACAATATCCAATTGATGGAAGGCACGTAGATCTGCCCCTTTAGATTGCTTGGGTAATTGATCCTTACTTTTGGCCAGAGGTTTAACCTCACAGCCTCCGAGATCAATGTAAAAGAGCCTGTTATCATAGCCTGACTGGCGATTATGGCCGCAACTGTTGCCAAAGCAACCATAAACAAAAGATATGGCGCAGGAACAATCTCAAAGAATGGATTTAAACCGGTATCATAGTTACCATGATGTAAAATCCACACGCCTTGTCCCAAATAGTTAAGAATAAGCATAATCTTAACAAAGATCCAGCTAATGCGGATATTAGAACGTCCGCAATGCCCCATATCTGAATACAGTGCCTCAGCACCCGTGGTACATAAGAAAACACCACCCAAAATCAATAAGGCCATTGGGTTATTTACCAGCAAGTTATAGGCGTAATATGGGTTTAATGCTTTAAAAATCGTTAAATCTTGCACAACAAACAGTATACCCAGCAAACCTAAAGCACCAAACCATAAAAACATGATTGGCCCAAACAGCTTACCAACAAGGTTAGTCCCGAACTGCTGTATAATAAACAGTCCTGTTATAATGGCGAGTACGATCGGGATAACCCTTACATTTGNAAATTTCANTTGCAAACCTTCAATTGCCGAAGTAACGGTGATACTNGGGGTAATAATACCATCAGCTAATAAAGCGCAACCACCTACNATTGNAGGAATAACCAGCCACTTGGCATTCTTACGCACTAATGAATAAAGGGAAAATATCCCCCCTTCACCTTTGTTATCAGCCCTTAAGGTGATCAATACATATTTAATAGTTGTTTGCAAAGTCAGCGTCCAGATGATACAGGAAAGCGCTCCCAAAACCAGGTCGGGCGTAACCTCCTGCCCGCCTCCGACTACCGAATTAAAAATTGCTTTTAGGGTATAGAGTGGCGAAGTACCAATATCCCCATAAACGATACCTAAACTTACTAATAAACCGCCGGCAGAAAGGGCATTAAGGTTTTTATGACTTGACACTATTTAATGATAAGATTTGACTGTTATTTAACTTTAAACTAGGCAAAAGTACAGTAAATAAACAAAATTCAATCCATTAATATTTAGGACGAATTTTAAAATAAATAAAAAGCCAGAACCGCGCATAAACGAAGAAACTTGTTAAATATTGTTAAATATTCAAATAGCAAACAAAATCATTGATTTTTTTATTTTATTATTTATATTTTTGGCATTAACCAAGCATGAAGAGAAAACTACCTATAGCGTACTTCCTTAACGTTTCCTGCATAATTTGCATGAGTGTTTTGTGCAGCGTTAGTGTTTTTGGGCAGAAAAGCGACAGCTTGGCGGTTGGTATCAGATCAAAAAAGATCAACAAAACGCCCCAAATTAAGGCAAATGTTCCCACCTACAAGCCAAAGTTTAGTGTTGGTTACATTCCATACAACGACCTTGTTTCAGGAAACAAAAATGCAAACAACCCGAAACAAGATAAAATTCTTTCGGTTTTAAAAGTATATCCAAACCCTGTGGATGATCAGATTAACATTATCCTACGCATGGATAGAGAATCCAATCTTTCGGTTAAAATAATGGATTTACTGGGCAATGAAATCGTTACCCTCGCAAATGAACGAATCCCGGCAGGCGAACAAACGAAAAGCTATACGATTCCAAATCGGTTAAATAGCGGCATTTATTTCTTAAAAATAATGTCAGGCTCTGAAACTATTGTAAAACGCATCTCTGTTTTATAATAACCTTTACACTATACTTCCTGCTAATTCTTTCTTATTTTTGGGGACACGAAGTCATCTTGACTTAATTCTTGTTAGCTATATCATTTAATACAAATCCAGCATGAAGATAATTGCCATAGGTCGCAACTATGCCGAACACGCAAAAGAACTAAACAATCCTATTCCCGACAGCCCGGTTATCTTTTTAAAACCCGACACAGCCCTGTTAAAAGACAACAAGCCTTTTTACATTCCTGATTTCTCATCTGACATTCATTTTGAACTGGAAGTGGTTTTAAAAATCGCCAAAGAAGGAAAACACATATCCGAAAAATTTGCTCACAAATATTATGAAGAAATAGGATTAGGCATAGATTTTACAGCACGAGACATCCAGACCGCCCATAAAGCAAAAGGATTGCCATGGGAACTGGCTAAGGCATTTGATCATTCGGCAGCTGTAAGTAACTTCATTCCTAAAACAGATATTGAAAACATATACGACCTACCTTTTGAGCTAAAAATCAACAATGAAAGCAGGCAAAATGGTAATACAAAAAATATGATATTTTCGTTTGAAAGGATTATAGCCTTTGTATCGCGTTATATTACTTTAAAAAAAGGCGATCTTATTTTTACCGGGACTCCTGAAGGTGTAGGCCAGGTTCATCAGGGCGATAAACTGGAAGCCTGGTTACGGGGACAACAACTACTTAATTTTGACATAAAATAGCCTTAATGATTAAAAAAAACATATTGCTGGCCGTTGGGATACTTTGTTCATTAAACAGCTATAGTCAGCAAATATTTAGCAACAATAAATATCCACTTGTAGATTTCAGAGCACCTTTAGATCTGGCGCCTCCTGCGCTTGCAGGTTCTTTTGGAGAACTCCGGGCAAATCATTTCCACTCGGGAATGGACTATCGCACAAACCAGCGTGAAGGTTACCCGGTATACGCCATTGCCGATGGTTATATTTCACGTTTACGTGTGCAGAATGGTGGTTTTGGGTTAGCGCTATACATTAACCATCCGAATGGATATACCTCGGTTTATGCGCACTTACAACGATTTGGACCTAAAATAGCACAACAGGTTAAATCCCTTCAATACCAAAAAAAATCCTTTGAAATAGACGATTTTCCAAATGCAACAGTTATACCTGTCCGTAAAGGTGATATCATCGCTTATACCGGAAACACAGGTAGTTCTGGCGGTCCTCACCTGCATTTCGAAATCAGAGATTCTAAGACAGAAGCTACCATAAACCCTCAACTATTTGGGTTTGAAATTGCCGACAATATCCCTCCCGTTATTCATTCTATGTATGTATACCGCTTAAACGGTAAACCCTTTAATGAATTTGTCCCAAAACAATACTTTCAGGTCGTTGGTTCAGGGGGCAATTACCAGTTGAATAAAGTAAAAACGATTAATCTGGGTGGCGAAGTAGGTTTTGGAGTAGTAACCACCGATAAGCATAATGGCGCATCAGGGACCAATGGCGTCTATTCGATAACACTTGAATTAGATGGCCAATCCGTTTATACCTCCGCCCTGGAAAAGTTTTCGTTTGAAAATAGCAAGGCTATCAACTCCCATATTGATTACCCTACTTACATCAATACCAAAAGGAGCATACAAAAGAGCTTTGTAGATTTAGGTAACCCGCTTAAAATTTATTACAATCTAGTAAACAATGGTAAAATAGTTTTTACCGACGGCAAACTACATAAGCTGAAATACACCATTACTGATGCAAAGGGTAACAAAAGTACGTTAGCTTTTAATGTTCAGGCCGATGCCAAAGCTCTTATAGAAACGCCTGAAAAAACACCTGGTACTACTAGCTATTCCTACAACAATGTAAACGAATTTAACAATACAGAGGTAAAGGTGATTATACCAAAAGGGAGTCTATACAATGACCTAAACTTTATATACAAAAAACTACCAAAACCTGGTACCAATGCCTATTCGGCTATACATCAGATTCACAATAATCTGACTCCTTTACACNCTGGCTTCGAACTTTGGATTAAAGCGGATAGCNGCTTAAACCAATACAAGGAAAAGGCAATTATTGTAAACATGGGCAGAGCATCCCAGGGAGGGTATTTCGAAAATGGATACGTCAAAGCAAAACCGCGCACTTTTGGCAGTTACTACATTGCGATAGACACCATTGCTCCTACCATTACGCCTGTTAACGTTTCTGATGGAAAAAATATGAATGGCATCAGCAAAATGTCATTTAAAATCAGGGACAATCTTTCAGGAATCAAGAGCTTTAATGGTTACATTGATGGCAAATGGATCTTAATGGAGTTTGACAGCAAGACGGCCAGCCTATGGCATACCTTTGATGAACGGACCAGTCCGGGAAAACATACGTTGGAGATTATTGTTACTGACATGAAAGACAACAACAAGAACTATTCAATTACTTTTTATAAATAGCATTATGAGTGAATTAAAAGAAGGGCAAAAAGCACCTGACTTTTCAGCTAAAGACCAACAGGGCAATATGGTATCGCTTGATCAGTTCAAAGGAAAAACGGTAGTTTTATATTTTTACCCTAAAGATGATACCCCGGGATGTACCGCTGAGGCATGTGATTTTAGAGACAACTACCAGGGATTAACTGCGCAGGGAATTGTAGTTCTAGGTGTCAGCACAGATGATGAAAAATCACACGAGAAATTTGTAAACAAACATAGCCTGCCTTTTACACTACTGGCAGACACAGATAAGAAAATTGTAGAGGACTATGGCGTATGGGGCGAAAAAAACATGTACGGCAAGAAGTATATGGGAACAAACAGAACCACCTTTATAATTGATGAAAATGGTGTTATTGCACATATCATCAAGAAGGTAGATACTAAGAACTCTACTGCGCAAGTTTTGGAGTTAATTCAGCAGAAAAACTAAATAAAATAAACCTCTCTCTTCCAGGTCTGTCAGAGAAGGATTATTTTTTGAATAACATAATAATGCTTATTCAGGAAGATATAGGGTAAAAAAGTTGTGCTTTCTTAGATGGGTACAAGTATAAAAAACAGAAAGGGCAAAGCTTTAAAAGCTTTGCCCTTTCTGTTTTAAATAGTGACTAAAACTACTATGCTTTACTCCTGATTTTATGTCCAGCTATAGCATAATAACATATAAACAAGTAACAAGGTACCATGATCCAATAAGCATGATGAGGATTTACGACATCCGCTAAATAACCATATAATAATGGAATCACAGCGCCCCCTGCAATACCCATAATCAATAGAGAAGCACCTGTTTTTGTAAAACGGCCTAAGCCAGCTATTGCTAAAGGCCAGATTGCCGGCCACATTAATGAGTTAGCTAACCCTAATAAAGAGATCAATAACACAGATACATAACCATCAGTAAATATGGCCGCTAAAGATAAGATCACGCCTAATATAGCACAAGCCTTTAATGCAGTTTGTTGTGTAAAATATTTAGGGATACACAATATTCCAACGACGTATCCTACGATCATACTAACAAGCGTATAAGTAGTGAAGAATTTAGCAGTTGACAATGCGATACCTTGTGAAGATCCGTAACTAATTACGGTATCACCTGCCATAACCTCAACACCAACGTATAAGAAAAGCGTTAAAACACCTAGTAATAAATGTGGAAACTGCATGATACTTGTTTTATTGCTATTTGCTAATGCAACATCATCATCTTCCTTATCTGTATCTATTTCTGGTAGATTTGAAAAATACACCAATACAGAAAGCACAACAAGCACAGCTATAATAGCAACATAAGGTAAAATTACTTTATGCGCCAATGCATCCAATTCCAATGCCTTATCTGTAAGATTCATGTTTGCAACTCTTGCCGTTACCCCATCAGCATCTTTTAAAGTTACCGCACCTAATAAAATTGGAGCAATAGCACCGGCTACTTTATTACAAATCCCCATTATACTGATACGTTTGGCAGCACTCTCCGGTGGTCCCAAAATCGTAATATATGGATTAGATGCTGTTTGAAGCACTGTTAAACCCGTTCCCTGAATAAAAAGTCCCAGAAGGAAAAGAGAATAAGTTCTGGTTAATGCCGCAGGAATAAATATCAAAGCACCTACTGCCATGATCACTAATCCTACAGCCATTCCTTTTTTAAACCCTGTGTTTTTAAGTACCCATGCAGAAGGCAATGCCATTACAATGTATGCGATATAAAAAGCAAAAGCCACAAGGTAAGATTCAAAATTGGTTAACTCACAAGCAATTTTCAAATATGGTATGAGTACAGAATTGAGCCAGGTCACAAACCCGAACACAAAAAATAAAGCACCTATTATAAAAATAGGACTTGAAGAATTTTTAACTGTCATAATGGTTGTCTAAATATTTAGTTTAAGGTTTTAATGGTGTGTAATATCTACTTTTTTAACTATTTTAAAAACTTGACGGTCTAAAAATATAAATTTTCATTGAATTACCTGCTTTATTAGCTTTTTTCACGCAAACGTTTGCCTAAAAGCATTGCATCCTGCCAAATTACCATTAGATGTTACCCCCAACGTATTTTTAATTACATTTGTTCCATTAATCAAAACCCCAATTAATGAAACATAAAATAAATGAATTAGAGGATATCGCTGCTCAGGTAAGAAGGGATATTGTTAGAATGGTACATGCCTGCCAATCGGGTCACCCCGGAGGTTCATTAGGTTGTGCAGATTTTATGACTGCATTGTATTTTGAAATCATGAACCACTCTACTGATTTTAAAATGGACGGCAAAGGCGAAGATTTATTCTTTTTGTCGAACGGACACATCTCACCGGTTTTTTACAGCGTTTTAGCTAGATCCGGATATTTTGAGGTAAGCGAACTTGCCACGTTCAGAAAACTGAATTCAAGATTACAAGGCCACCCTACTACTCACGAAGGCTTACCTGGTATTAGAATTGCCTCAGGTTCTCTTGGACAGGGTTTATCGGTTGCCGTTGGTGCAGCTCAGGCTAAAAAATTAAATAAAGATCATTCAACAGTTTTTGTTTTACTTGGGGATGGTGAGCTACAGGAAGGCCAGAATTGGGAAGCCATTATGTATGCTCCACATAATAAGGTTGACAACCTGATTGCTTCCGTTGATTATAACGGACAACAGATTGACGGACCTACAGAAAAGGTATTATCATTGGAAAACCTTCAGGCTAAATTTGAAGCTTTTGGATGGCATGTGATCAATTCTGATGGTAACGATATGGATGCCATTGTTAAGGCATTACATTATGCTAAATCATTAACTGGCAAAGGGAAACCTATCCTAAACTTAATGAGCACTCAAATGGGCTATGGAGTTGATTTCATGATGGGATCACACAAGTGGCATGGTGTTGCTCCAAATGATGAGCAGCTTGCAGCAGCCCTTAATCAATTAAGTAGTACCCATAAAGATTATTAAGAATGAAGAAGTATACATACACTGAAAAAAAAGATACACGTTCTGGTTTCGGAGCAGGATTGCTTGAAGCTGGAAAAAAGAATCCTGAAGTAGTGGCACTTTGTGCTGACCTTGTTGGGTCCTTAAAAATGGATGCCTTTATTAAAGAATTTCCTGAGCGCTTTTTCCAGATCGGTATTGCAGAAGCTAATATGATCGGAATTGCAGCAGGTTTAACTATTGGTGGTAAAATTCCTTTTACCGGAACTTTCGCTAACTTCTCTACAGGAAGGGTATATGATCAGATCCGTCAATCCGTAGCGTATTCCGATAAAAATGTTAAAATCTGTGCTTCTCACGCAGGCTTAACCCTGGGTGAAGATGGTGCAACCCACCAGATTCTTGAAGACATAGGTTTAATGAAAATGTTGCCAGGTATGACCGTAATCAACACTTGTGATTACAACCAGACTAAGGCCGCTACCATTGCCATTGCAGAACACCACGGCCCTGTATACCTACGCTTTGGCCGTCCGGTAATCCCTGTTTTTACAGATCCTGATCAAAAATTCGAAATTGGAAAAGCCTGGATGGTAAATGAAGGTACAGATGTAACCATCATTGCTACAGGTCATATGGTTTGGAAAGCAATTGAGGCTGGAGAAAAACTAGCTGAATTAGGAATCGATGCTGAGATCATCAATATCCACACCATTAAACCATTGGATGATGAAGCTATATTGAAATCTGTTAAGAAAACCGGTTGTGTAGTTACGTGTGAAGAGCACAACAAATACGGTGGACTGGGCGAAAGTGTTGCAAGACTCCTTTCAACTGAGCTACCAACTCCACAGGAATTTGTTGCGGTTAACGATAGTTTCGGCGAGAGTGGTACACCAGACCAATTGATGACCAAATACGGTTTAGACAGCGTTAATATTGTTGAGGCTGCTCAAAAAGTAATAAAAAGAGCGAATAAAGTAACAATTAGCGAATAACAAAAATACGATTAATGAAGCAGGTTGAAGATTCTGAGATTTTAGAAAAATTCTTAAACGTAAAAACTCGTGATGAAGCCTTTAACCTGCTTCTGAATAAATACCAGCAAAAGATCTACTGGCATATCAGGCGTTTGGTAATTGACCATGATGATGCAGACGACCTGGTACAGGATACCTTTATAAAGGTTTGGAAGAATCTTGAAAAATTCCGTAGTGACGCTCAACTCTATACCTGGATTTATCGTATAGCAACCAATGAGACGATTACTTTTTTAAACAAGAAGAAGCAGCGTAACAACACCCCGTTAGATGAGGTATCTGCAGAACTCGCTGAAACTTTAGTGGCTTCCTCTCATTTTAATGGAGATAAAGTACAGTTAAAACTTCAACAGGCCCTGCTTACGCTACCCGAAAAACAACGCCTGATATTTAATATGAAGTACTTTGATGACTTGAAGTATGAGGAAATTTCCAGCATCACAGGGACCAGTGTAGGGGCTTTAAAAGCCTCATTTCACATCGCGGTAAAAAAAGTTGAAACTTTTA
>Ga0065714_10065342_pt1 | contig 10780 bp, 6 predicted proteins | sample MisRhiReplicate2_FD_59101 | JGI IMG/M metagenome (GOLD analysis project Ga0065714, IMG submission 59101) | Miscanthus rhizosphere microbial communities from Kellogg Biological Station, MSU, sample Rhizosphere Soil Replicate 2: eDNA_1 v2... | ecosystem: Host-associated > Plants > Roots >... | reverse complement strand
TTTAAACTGGTACTTTGGCGGGTTCAACTCCTCCACCCTATCAGAACAATACATTACTAAGAGCACCACTCTTTTCCATAAACAAAATAAAGCTTGATCTGACAACCTTGATCCTTAAGCAAAAAATCTTAATGGAATCTCCAACTGGCCGCTTAACAGTTTTAATTGCCATTACTAAGGTCCAGTTTAATGGTATTTCTCTCAGGTGATATTCTGAAGACCGTCTCCCCACCAGGCGTAGTAAATGTGCCCTGTAGGGTAGATATCCCATATTTCATGTCCTCAAATTCAGCAACAATGTGACGGGTAGCAATTGTTTTGAATGGCAGTTTAAAATCCACTACCGTTGTCAGATCCAGATACCAGTTCAGTGCACCCGCCCCTACTAAAGTGATCTTTGTCTGTTTTTCATTCATATCAATCTGAATGGTTCCCTTTTGTGTTTTCAATGGCCATGAAATCTTAAGCCTGCCAGGGATTTTATCAGAGATCACCGGATCTCCCCCTTCAAGTAATTCCTCCTTTCCATTGATCACAGCTTTAAACCTTAAACCCGCCAGTTGATGAGGTTTACTCCACAGATACCCATCCACAACAGGAAGTGTGAAAAAAGTACACTCATTAGAAGTAGCTTTTTGTGTTGTATAAACAGAAGGGAATTTCTCGTCAAACAAATGGATATCACGAACCCTCAGACTGCCCTTTTCCCATAACAGGTTAAGCCTGTAATAGCGACTGTTAAACCAAACCGTTTTCAAATCACTGTTCTCCAGATCCTTATTCACTGTAAATGAAGTTGCAGGTGTGATTTTATAATTTTTCTTAAACCACAAACCTGATTGTTCCATGGTCTCTACGGTTATTTTCTTCTCATCTCTCAGACGTGCAAGCAATGGCAATTGTATTTCAAAACCCTTCTTCATCGCATCCCAGGTAAAGGAATTTTCCTGACCTGCCTGAGTATAATTGAATTCCATCGATTCACCCTCTACAAATTCCTTTAAAAACCAATTTACCCAATTGGCATCACCTCCTGCCTCAGGGTACACAGGCTCCAGCGTAATCACACCCTGCCTGCTGGAATTGATACCGGTATCATACTGGCGTACCGGATCACTACCCAGCATTCTGAAAACAGGGACAGGAATCTGGTTTTTTTCGTTTTGGGCCGGCATATAGGAATTGATCTTACTGGGATAATAAGCCTGGTTCCAATAACCTCCCCATAACGTATATCCGTCCGTTCCATACTGATCCTTACAGTTAGCAGAAGCTACAATCCTGTATTTTTCATACAAGTAATTCAAGGTATGGGCATCAATGAACCAAGATGCAACCGATTTTGGATAATAGCCAAATATGTTTTTAAAATCAGCCATATATACATCAATAATTTTCTCACGTTCCTCAGGGGTATAACCGGTGGAAAAACCTACATCTGCGTGCCAGTCCCAGGCATAACGTCCCCGCCATTTTAACCCGGCTTTCTCGATCAGTGGTTGAGGAAGTTCCCACCAGGCACCAATTTCGAATGTTCCTGCAGGTAAATCCTTCAATAAACGCTGATATCGGGCATCCATAAGTGCATCGTATTGCAGTAAAAAAGTCCCGCCCAGGTTGTACTTTTTCATCATTTCAACCTGCTTTACTACTGTTTCATAAAGCACCTCCTGGGTAATTTTAGGATCCCTGGGTTCAAGAAGTCGGATAAAATTGACGATGTTTACTATTTTGGGTTTAGGCTTCGCTGGTTCCACAGACAATAGTCCGCTGGGGTTAAAGGAACATAGCAATAGCAAACCTATCATGCCCAAGCTGAATCCTAAAAAATTTCTTTTAAAATTAATTGTCATTAGTATGTGTTTATAAATGTGGGTATCGTTTTTTTATCATCAAACTTGATTTTTCCGGCAACTTACTTAGCGGAATAGGTTTATCCTGGGGACGTGTTTGCTTTTGATTGAGATCACCCATTAAGGTCCACTTTCTGGTCATTCCAATTGGTTCCTGTGCTTTCAGATCATAACGGGTAAAGTCAATTACAAGTTTTGGGGTATTCAGTTTCCAGTCCTTTAGCAATGCCAACCTGAAATCCTTGTTCATAAACCAATGAATCTCAAGATTTGCATCCGACCCACCGATCCCGGAACCTCTCTCCACAAATTGATAATTGAAATCATTGCTTTTGTAATGTGCTCTCCATAGTAAACCAAACTCACCTTGTGTAATCACTTTGGTATCTGGCCAGCGCTTTTTTACGCTGCTCAGCCAATCCTTCAGTCGGGAAGGATCATAAGGCAATGATAATTCCCAACAATTGGTAACCCAGCCAAACCCATTCAAATCAAATCCTTTATCAAAATGAATAGCCGTAGCATGAAGCATTTCCTGGAGGCCGATTTCCTTTCCGTGCTTACCTAATGTTTCTATCGGACCAACCCCCATACGACTGTTAAAACCTTCAGCAAAACCTTGTCGCCTGGCTGCTAAGAAATCCACAGTCCAACCATCGAGGTTAACACAATCAATGAAATCGCTTTTACTTTGCGCAGGTTTGCAGAAATGTTCTTTTGAAGGGTAAAAAGGATAACTAACAGAACCGTCGCCATCCTGATTGTCAATAGCGAACTGACTCCAGATATTACCCTGACAAACGTGGATATTCTCATTTTCGGCTAGATATTCCTGATTTTTTGCAGCAAGGAAGCCCGCCACTACACTAAGCGGACGATAGCCATCCCCAACCATTTGGCTGACAAGTGCAAGACCATCGTGCAAATCTTTGTTTACTTGCTCAACACTGTTATAAGCATTTGCGAAATAAGCTCCGGGAATAAAAGTTACCTCATCTCCATATTTATGATGATAGTCCACCACTAATTTCCGGATTTCTTTATAATTCGCTGTACTATCATTCAACGCGAGCCAACTAAATGCCCAGGTCATCTTAGCTCCAGGAAAACCTTCTTCTACAGCTTGTCTGAAAGCGATGACTTTTTCAGGTGTATGTAAAGTGCGTTCATCTTCACCAACACTCTTATCCCTTGATACTTCAATCTGGTTCACCCGGATTATCGTGTTAAAGGTTAGAAATCGATGCCCCATGAGTCCTGCTGAAGCTGATTTCTTTGCTTGCTGTCCAAATGCAAAAAATGTCAACCAGATCAACAAAAAGTTTAATATTGTTACTTTTTTGAACATATAATTTAATATTTCTATTCATCTTACTAAACCCCTGTTTTTGAATTTTAGGGGTATTTATGCTAAACACTATAGCGAAATGTAAAAAGCTAGCCGACTTCTGTCGGCTAGCTCGAGCGTAATAAACATCCTACCAGCCTGGATTTTGGTCTAATTTATATCCATTCACAAGATAAAAGGCAACCTCTTTGGTTGGAAGCGGCTGAAGATAATCCTTATTGGGATCGAACTTCCTGCTTTTTTCAGCAATCAGAAAACCATTCACATCTACCTTAGTCAGGTAGCTTGGATCGCTGTACGGTGCTTTAGAAGCCCACTGGGAACCTGTGATCTTAATTCCTTTAATATCCTGTGGTAATTCAGTCTCTGCAATTTTCCATCTCCGAAGGTCATCATAACGGAACCCTTCTAAAGTGAGTTCAACAGTTCTTTCCCTCCTGATTTCATTTCTCATATCCAGGTTATTTGCAACCACAAAGGTGTTGGTCAAATGAGGCATTCCAGCCCTGTCTCTTAATTTATTGATGGACATATCAAGGTCACCATCGCCAATAGCTCCAGTCTTTTCAAAAACAGCTTCAGCATAGATCAACAATACCTCTGCATAGCGTATCAAATGGCGGTCAAAGTCAAATATACTGGCATCGCCATTCTGCCCTGAATTATTGGCCAGCGGATCTTCCGACATATATTTATAGAGTATGTATCCTGTATTAAAATTACGTTGTGGCTTATCAGGCCAGTTGGCGATCTTGGTTACCGGAAAGAAAACCCTATTGGTTAAGGTTCCCGGGATGATCATCGTCATTGTCATCCTGGGATCTCTATCCTGAAATTCAGAAATAAAAGTACCATAGCCTTTGAAAACAGTTGCAGGTGAAGTAATCGGCAAACCATTCTTATCTAGGTATAGATCGGCCATCTTCCTGGTCGGATTATAGCCATTCCCATCATATTGATAAGGAATATCATGTCCCAGGATATTCCTGGCATATCTCCTGTCCAGAATAGATTCCCTGGAATCATCACCATCTTCCAAAAACAAGTAACGGTAACTTTGCGCACCTTTGTCTGTATACAATGCATACCCGCCACTGTTAATCACTTCAAGAGAAGTAGAAACGGCGATATCCAGGTATTTTGAGGCATTAGCACCCGCTCTGGATTTCTCCCAAGTACCTTCAAATAAAGCCACACGTGCAGATAAAGCAAGTGCAGCACCCTTAGTGATCCTTCCAACATCTCCAGCAGCAAGTCCGGATTGCAAAGGCAAATCGTTTTTTGCTTCCTCCAAATCCGTCAGAATGAAATCAGCAGTCTCTGAGCGGCTAGATCTTGCGGTAAATAAAGCAGGATCATCAGTAGCCAGCACTTTTTTAATTAAAGGTACACCCCCGTAAAGTCTCAACAGTTTCCAGTAATACCATGCCCTAAAGAATTTAGCTTCAGCGATGTATCTTTTTACTTCATCATCGGCGCTGGCTGATCCTTTTTCAATGATATTATTAGAAGAACGGATATAGCCATAACTATCGGTCCAGAGACTCACCGTTTCTGAAGGTTGCAGATTTCCGTTGCTTACTGAATTTGGAAAGTTAAATGCGATATCTGATTCAGTATCCTCAAAACCAAAGCGGTCAAGTCCGTTGTAAAGATTGTTTGCTGCCAGCTTAAAGTCTGCGCCTGTTTTCCAGAATGTAGCATCAGTGATGCTATCCTCGGAAACCAGGTTAAGGTCCTTCTTACATCCGTTTAAAAGTGAGGCAAGGATCAACACGCCGGCAATTAATAATTTCCTGTGATTTATATATTTAAGTTTCATAAAGCTTGCGTTTAAAATTTAACAGTAAGACCCAGAGAATACACTTTATTAAAAGGATAGGTCCCTTCATTTCTAAAACCGTCCTCAGGATCAAAGTTTCCACCAAATGTTCCTTTGGAAATGGTGAAAAGATCCTGACCACTAAAGAAAATTCTTGCGGTTTTCATCTTTAAGCTATTGGCAATGCCAGCTGGCAGGTTATACCCAAGGGTAATCACCTTGAACCTTAAATAGGCAACATTTTGCATGGTGAGCGATGAAGCGCGATAATCATAACTTCTGATGTCGTCATAACCTACACCACCAGGCAGATACCTTGGATATTTCGCGTCGATTCGCTGAGGCGTCCAGGTCTTGTTATTGTAATAAGAAAGCGAAGGCCAGTAAAATGTATTTGGAGTAGCAATGTTACCTTCATATCTAACATCTCTTTTTCCGACACCTTGTACAAAGACCTGAAGGTCTAATTGTTTATATCCCACACTAATGTTGGAAGAAAAAGTATATCGCGGTATCAGGTTACCCAGGTAAACCATATCACCATTAAGTTCCTTTGATTTATCGCCAAAAGCGGTCAGCTTTCCATCTCCATCGACATCCCGGTACATCACATCGCCGATTGCGATGCGGGCCGGAACCCCAGTAAGTTTTTTATAATTATCCAGCTGATTCTGATTCTGAATGATGCCCTCATATACATAACCAAAATAAGACCACATACCATAACCCTCTCTGAGTTTATTAAGCCCTTCCTTGTAACTATCCAGATTTTTAAGTTCCACCAATTTGTTCCTGCTATCACTAAGCTGAAGTGATACACTATAGCGAAAATCACCAACTTGATCTTTCCAGGTCACTGAGCTTTCAAATCCTTTGGTGATCAGTTTCCCCTGATTAGAAGAGGGTGCATCTCCCCCATAGGTAGCAGGAACAGCAATACCAACCAGCATGTCATTATTGATTTTATTGTAGTAGTCGAAGGAGAAATTTAGTCTCGAACCCAACATCCCTATATCGATACCGATATTCTTGTTTTCAATCGTCTCCCAGGTCCTGTCAGTAGATGCGGGATTGGCATTGGCTCCTGTTAAACCTGAATTTGGGTTTCCTATTGGATAGTTTCCTCCAACGGAAATCAGGGGAATATAGTCGTATAAGCCCAGCTCTCCGATCTCCTGGTTACCCATTTTACCCCATGAAGCCCTGACCTTTAACATATCAAAAGTGTTAAGAGATTTAATAAAATTCTCTTCAGACAAATTATAAGCTAATGCAACAGAAGGAAACACTGCACTCCATCGTTTATCCGGAGAGAATTTGGAACTGCCATCCGCACGTGCGGTAAGGTCCAGGATCAGTTTATCCTTAAAGGAATAGCTGAACCTACCAAAGTAAGAACCTAGTGCCTGATTACTTAATCTCCCTGTGAAGTTGGCATAAGCAGCCTTAGTTCTGTCCGCCAGGTTTAGTGTAAAAATATCATTGCCAATAAAATTGTAGCCAGTAGTGGTCTGCCCCTCAATTTTAGTCTTTTCAATCGATCCTCCACCGGTAAAATTAATCTTGTGGTCAACACCAAGCTGCTTGTTATAGTCCAGATAAACCTGGTACAGTTGATTTAATGTTTTCAGATTAAGATAAGAAGCAGAGTTTGGCGTATTTCGTATATCCTGAATCCCTCCCACATAATTGTAACGGGTAAATGTACGGGAGGTACCATTGTCATTGAGATAATCGAGTCTTACTGCAGCCTGTCCGATTAATTTAAGTCCCTCCAGGATGGTGTAGTCTGCCTTAAAATTGGTCGCAAACCTGGATGAACTTCCAAGCTGGGTACCCGCTTCTTCCAAAGACTGAGCAGGGTTCTCATAACCCTGATAACCATAGAACTGCCCGTTCTGATTATAGACCGGCTGATAAGGAAACTGTCGTGTAACATTAGTCAAGGCATTTCCAAGCATCGTTGGGGTAACCGTAGACTTATTTTCAAAACTGGTGCGTGTTTCAAAATTGAATTTAGGTGTCAGACGAAAGTCATAGTTGAGGCGAAGGTTATACCGTTCGGAGTTGTTTTCCCCGAACTTGAGCGATCCTTCGTCTTTATTATAGCCCATCGATACTACATAATTATTATTTTCTCCGCCACCAGATATCGAAAGGTTATGCAATTGCTGAGTAGAGTTTTTATAAATTTCTTTATTCCAGTCAGTATAGCCATAAAAGCCAGGATAACTGGTGATCCCATAATTCCAGCCACCGTCCAGTTCCGGTGCAGCATTTGCTTTGATTTTATCAAACAAATCCTGCGAAAACCCGTTGATGCCGGCGTTACGAAGTCCCTCATCCATAAATTCAGCGTACTGCAGGGTGTTCTGAATTTTCCTAAGGTAAGTTGGCGTTTTCAGACCGACAGTTCCGCTATAAGTAATTTCCGGTTTGCCGCTTTTTCCTTTTTTAGTGGTTACAATGATCACTCCATCTGCTGCCCGGGCACCATAGATTGCTGCAGAAGCATCTTTTAACACTGAGATTTCAGCAATGTCATTTGGATTGATATTGTCAATATCTCCAGGGATGCCATCAATCAGCATCAAAGGATTGCTTTCATTTACCGAGGAGTAACCGCGGATTTTTATCCCATAACTCTGATTCCCAGGCTGTCCGCTACCCTTGGTAATGGTCAGTCCGGGGATTGTACCCTGCAATGCATCTAAGCTATTGTTGAGTGGACGGTTTTCAAATACATCAGACTTAACGGTCGAAATAGCACCTGTTACGGCACCTTTGACACGCGTACCATAACCAACAACCACCACCTCATTCAGGCGGGTATTCATCTTGCTCATTTTTATCTCAATGGACTGCTGTCCGCTGATGGATACCCTTTCTGTACGGTAGCCCAAATAAGAAAGCACCAGAACGAAATCCGGCTCCGGGTGGCTAACGATAAAATTACCATCCTTGTCTGTTAGCGCCCCTGTTTTGGTTCCCTCAATGAGAACCGATACGCCAATTAGCGACTCATTTGTTGCAGAATCCCTTACAACTCCTTTAAGTACCTGACGTAGGGAGGCCAGCTGGGATGAAGAATAATCAGTTCCTTTCTTTGCTGTGATCAGCACGGTTTTATTCCGGATCTTGTATTCAAAAGGCTGTTTATCAAAGCACAAATCCAGGGTCTTTTTCAGATCAAGATTTTTGATATCCAAGCTAACCAGTTTTGCATCTTTAAGGGTAGCATTATTATACAGAAAATCAACATTCGTCTGCTTTTTAATCTCGGAAATCACATCCGTTATCGGAGCATTACGAACAGATATACTTATTTTCTGAGCAAAGCTTTCCGCCTTGATCTGGAAAATAGTAAAAAACATTAAGATATACGTCAGCTTCATCTTTAGGGATATTAGTCGAAACATACAGGAATCCCTCCTGAAAACTATTTCAGTATTTTTTTTATACATTTGGTTGGTGGTTTATTTAATTATTCGTTTAGTTGGAATCAGACCCCATTTCCAGATTAATCTGGCATGCCAAGGACGGCTCAAACGTCCTTGGTTTTTGGTGTCCTAATTTTCGGTTAGTTTTTACACATCTTGCTCCTTTCCTTAGTCTTTTTATATATGTTCATTTTAATGGTTGATTAATGCTTACTCACCGAATGGGAAACAATGATTCTTCGCTGCTCTATCTGAAAGTGAACATCCCCCAGGTCTTCCAGGTTGCCCAATAACTCTGATAGGTTTGCATTTCTGGAGAAGGTTCCTCCAAAGCGATCATCTCCGGGGGTGTTCTTATAGGTAACATCCACATCATACCAGCGGCTTATGGTCTTCATCACACTTTTAATATCCTGGTTATCGAATAAAAAGTACCCATTTTTCCAGGCAACTTCCTGATCAGTTTTCACCTGACTAATGTCAATTTCATTTCGGTTTTCAGTAACATTAGACTGTTGCCCCGGAACCAACATCCTCGAATGACTGGAAGAGAGTTGATGAATCTCCACACTTCCCCTAAGCAACGTTGTGGAGATATTGATATCCTCTGGATATCCCTTTATATTGAAATGCGTTCCCAATACTTGTACCAACTGATCTCCGGTCAATACCTTAAATGGCAGTTGCTTGTTATGAGCTACTTCAAAATAGGCTTCCCCCTTTAACCTTACCTGACGATCTTTTCCGTTTGAAGTTACCGGAAAATAGAGTGTGGACTCTGAATTTATCCAAACTTTGGTTCCATCAGGAAGCATTACCTTATACTGTCCCCCTCTTGGTACATACAAGGTATTGTACGCCATTTTATTGCTGGTAACTGTTGGAGTTTTTACTGTATGATAGGCCAGACTGCCACTATCCGTTTTGGTAATCAATACTCCATTTTGTTTGGAGATTTCTCCGTTTTTACTGTCATCAAGAACCACTTTAGTCCCATCAGCAAGTGTGAGCACCGCTTTATTTTTTCCAGGAAGTATTACCAACTGAGCTATTTCTGTCTGCCCCCCATTAGAAGCAATAAACATGGTGTAAAATAAAAACCCTATACCCAGCAAAATGAAAATCACAGCGGCAGCAGAAACTTGCCATGATAAGGAGCGCAAGAAGCTATTTTTCTTTGGTTTTATTTTCTTATTAAAATTCTTAAACAATTCCTCTGCAAGCTGCTGCTCTCCCCCGGCCTGACTAATCCAATCATCAATTCGCTTGCTATCCGTACCTAATTGTTCATACCATTGATTAAGTTCAGCTAGCTCTTGCGGTGTACAGCTTGAATTATGATAACATTCTAATAAATATTGTAACCTTTCACTATCCATAAGCGATCTATTAGGATTTGTATATAATGGTAAGACGTATGAAAACCACCTAACCGTTATTCAGTTTATTTTTTTTCTGATTTAACTAAGCACCAACTGATTATACAAATAAGAGCAGGACAGTCAAGGACAGTTGTCCTAATTTTAATAATTACTTTCGTTGTTAAGGATACCAGCGCTGTTCACCTGCGCTGACAATTAGTTTTTGAAGATTTTCGTTGAGCCAAATATTTAGTTATGCTTGTAGCACTTAGTGATTCTGAATTGATATTGCTATGGCAGAATGGAGAGAGTTATGCTTTTGAACAATTATACAAAAGATATGCTGTCCGCCTGCTGGCTGCTGCAATGAACAAAACAGACAGTAGAGAACTTTCCGAGGAAATTGTCCAGGAGACATTTATGATGCTGTTCACGAGAAAAAAGACAGCTGACCACATCCTTAATCTGCCCGCATTCCTCCACACATCGGTTAAACATAAAATCATAGATCACTACCGACGCGAGAAACTTCTAAAGAAATATGAAGAACATAATTTTCATTTTTTTACAGAAACAGACAATTCAACCTTACAAGAAATTGAATACAGAGAACTGGAACAGCAACTGGCGTTTCAGGTAGAAAAGCTCCCATTAAGATGTAAAAGTGTTTTTGTCCTCAGCCGCAACCAACATCTCTCCAATAAAGAAATTGCCTCTGAACTGGATATTTCCGAAAACACTGTTGAACAACATATGCGAAAAGCCCTTAGACTGCTTCGTAATTATTTCTTTGATCAAAAACAAGGAATCATCATCTTCTGCCTGTTTATCTTAAATCTTTTTTAGCCTTTAATCAATCACTACACGTCGGCTTGATCCCTAGCTGCGCGCACGACATACTGCTCTTGGCAGATCGCGTTCATGAATGCGACAGTACAATTCCATCTTCTTATCCA
>Ga0065714_10004696_pt1 | contig 10780 bp, 6 predicted proteins | sample MisRhiReplicate2_FD_59101 | JGI IMG/M metagenome (GOLD analysis project Ga0065714, IMG submission 59101) | Miscanthus rhizosphere microbial communities from Kellogg Biological Station, MSU, sample Rhizosphere Soil Replicate 2: eDNA_1 v2... | ecosystem: Host-associated > Plants > Roots >... | reverse complement strand
TTTTATCAGGACGACCTGTTGATCGTCGTTACCGCCGAATCTCAATATACCTAAGCCACCTTCCTTACCATTCGCACCGTCCTTAATCAATTGAGGGCGATAAGAAAAAGGCTTGGCCATACCAGCATACAAATCAGCCGCCACTTTTAAACCCGCATCGGATACAACCACCTCAGCTTGTCTTTCCGCAATACTCAGTAAATCCGGTAAAGGTTTAATATCCGCATAGGCGATAGCTACACCATAAACTAATTCAGGGGTCTCGTAAGTCTTACTTTTTATTGCATCATTAATAGGGAAGAAGGTGCCGTCAGTATAAGTGAGCTGTAAAGAAGTGTTGATCGCTTTCGCCAGTAATTGGTTTCGGTATTCAAAAATCTTCAACTCCGGCTGGAAGTTATTGATGGCTTTAGCAAAAATAATAAATGGGAGCAAGGCATATCTTTGATAATATGGCCCCTCAGTGTAGTACCCGTCAGGAGAGAACAATTGATCTATTTGTGCAAGATATCCGGTTTTACCATCTTTAGCTGAACCCTTTATAGCCATTTGAACATATTCAGGTTTGTTAAGTACGTATCCCGTCATACCAACTGCAGCAATATCCCATGTACCATGATTATGTATTTTATCAAAGGTCTCTTTGCAATCTACAGTAAAGAATTTAAGTATGGGCTCAAATAAGCCTGCATTAATAATTTCCCTGTTTTTTGGAGAGATGGCATCATAAACCATATCATAACCTTGTATAGTATAAACCTGCCACACAAAATCATTCAAACTTTGCCAGAAGATTTTACCGGCCTGATGGTTTTCCTTTCTTTTGGGATGTAACGGCCATTTATTATAATCCGAGGCATACTTCAACAACATACTTTCTACATAAGCAGCATATTTCTGATCACCAGATATTTGGTAAGCTATACCACAATTAAGCATATTGATATAGTTCTTTTTATGTTGTTCGTGCGTAGCACCACCGCCAGCATCTTTAGGTGTTGGTACATGAATAGATTCTGCCAATGCTTTGTCTGCATCAGCTTTTACCTTCTGATAGGATTTTTTCAGTAGTGGATAGGTCTCTGTTCCCTTTCTTACCGCTTCAATATTCTTCTTGGTTAGCATAATACCCGGATGTTCCTGCGCTGATATGCGTAGGGTAAACATTAGGCAAAACATAGCCATTACCAACTTTTTTAAGTAGTTCATATTCATTTAAAGAAAAGGGAGCGGTTTACGTCTAGTTAGTTGTCATTAATAATTTTTTGTGCGGAATATCCAGCTTTACTGATCTGAAACATATCATTGAGATGTGCAGCTACTGCATTTTCTGCCGCATCTATATCCTGATTTTCTATGGCCTTGAATATATTCCTATGCTCTTCGATAGCTAGCTTACCACGATTAGCTCCACATATTTTACTTTCTACAATGCTCTTAATCAAGTCAGGTATTAAAATAAGAATCATAGACTCGATAACTGAGTTTTTGGTAGCTCTGGCAATGGCAATGTGAAATAGCATATCTTCTTCAATTGCATCCTGATTACTGTTGGCTTTGTTTTCGTAATCAATCATAGCTTCTTTTAATTTCATCAGATCTTGCTCTGTTCTTCTTTCTGCTGCCAGCTTCACAGCATCCAGCTCTAGATAATACCTGGCTTCTAAAAGTGCATTAAAATCTTCCTTATTAAACTTGATGATATCAGTAATGATATTGTCTAGAACTTTTATGCTTAATCCCGCAACATAAGTTCCGCTCTGTGGGTTGGTTCTGAGTAAACCATAAAATTCAAGCTTTAGAATGGCCTCACGGACATAACTACGGCCAACCCCAAATTTCTCAGCCAATATCCTTTCTGCAGGTAATCTATCCCCAGGCTGTAATTGTCCACTGGTAATGAGTTGTTTTAGCTGGCCAATTATCTTATCAACCGGTGATTCAAGTTCAATAGACTTGATGGTTTCTATAAATGATTTCATACTATATATTTGGTCTACCAATTTATTGGTTAACCAAATATATGTATTAAAATGAATAATCAAAAAGAAATTAATAAATTTTAAACACTGGCTCTTCAATTGCCTCAGCCTTCTTCATACACATGCTACTTGTGAGTTATTCAAGTAAAATTTGCCTTCTCTGAAAGAGCCTCAGCGTTCTTCGCTTCTTCAGCGATTAATGCAGCTCTTGAAGAGAACGGCTAATTTTACTACCTTTGCAGTCTTCTATCTCGTTACCCTTCTGTAAATGCAACAATCTTCTAATTCTATTTATACCCTGCAATTTGGTCTTGTTTGCTTAAGTTCATTTCTTTTCTCTGCCAGCTTTAACATGCTTATCCCCGAATTACCAGCCTATTTAACCGCTATGGGAGGGGCAGAGTATAAAGGACTTATTATAGCACTTTTTACACTTACAGCCGGAATATCAAGACCATTTAGTGGTAAGTTAACCGATACCATCGGCAGAGTACCAGTTATGGCTGTAGGCTCCTTGGTCTGTTTTGTTTGCGGTTTTCTTTACCCTTTACTAACTACTGTAGCGGGTTTCCTTTTTTTAAGGTTGATACATGGCTTTTCAACAGGCTTTAAACCAACCGCTACCGCAGCTTATGTAGCAGATTTGGTTCCGGCAGGGAAATGGGGTGAGGCAATGGGTATTCATGGTATATGCTTCAGTACAGGACTTGCTATTGGGCCTGCAATTGGAAGTACCATTACCGACCACTTTAGTATAAATATTCTTTTTTACTGCTCATCTTTATTCGCGTTGTTGTCCATCGTTATTTTGGCTAACATGAAAGAAACGCTACGTGATAAGCAAAAATTCAATCGCAGTCATTTAAAAATCGACAAAAAAGACATCATCGAATGGCGTGTTATGCCCGCTGTTATCATCATATTTTTAAGCTATATAAGCTATGGTGCTATACTTACCGTAATTTCTGATTGGAGTGCCCACCTCGGAACTTCCAACAAAGGTTTATTCTTTATGGTATTTACACTTACTTCGCTACTGATTCGTTTTGTTGCAGGAAAGGCATCCGACCGCCATGGCAGAACACTCATTTTAAGAATATCACTTGGACTATTGGCCGCATCTATGCTATGGATTGCTTTGGCCAATTCATCTATACAATTGATGCTGGCTTCAGCTTTATACGGTATAGCCACTGGTATGTTATCACCAACTGCTACGGCATGGACGGTAGACCTAAGTAACCCAACACAAAGAGGGAAGGCCATGGCAACAATGTATATCGCCCTCGAAGCGGGAATTGGACTTGGCGCCTTATTGGCTGGATGGTTATTTATTGACAACATCAGCATGATTCCAGTTACTTTTTACTATTGTACAGGAATAACTTTACTGGCGCTAGCTTATCTTCAGTTTTTTTATCGACCAAAAAACCATCCTCAGCTGGAGGAAAAAGCCTAGTTAGTGTAGAAAATACAATATTATTTATCCACATTTTTTAAAGAAAAAACAGCCTCTAAAACACTTTAAACACACATTATTGATAACGCGGTGCTATTGTGTAACAAATTCATTATTTCAAAAATCTTTTGGGATTAGATGATTTTATTACATTTATTTAATAAACCAATTGCACCGTATGAAATTAAGTTACTTAAAGTTTAGTACAACTGCTTTTTTATGTATCTGTGGAACAACACTGGTATCCGCACAGCAGCTTACCGACCAATCGGGGATTAATCTTAATGATTTTTCTTCGTTTAAAGACCCCGGCAAAAGCTGGTCATTAGCCAATAGCGTTACTGCTAACCCTAATATCGAGGGTGAATTAAATGCGATGGCAGGTTCCGGAATTCTTGTTAACAAGCCTGGCAAGAAAAATCAGGGTGCCGATTTATTTACAATTGCTCAGCATGGGAATATGATTCTTGAACTCGATTATCTTATTGCTAAAGGTGCGAATTCAGGAATTTATCTGCAGGGTAATTATGAAATTCAACTAAACGACTCATGGGGAAATATAAGATCTTTTTCTTCAGATAATGGTGGGATTTATGAACGTTGGGATGATTCAAAACCTGATGGCTACAAAGGTTTCGGAGGTTATGCACCCCGTCAAAATGCAAGTAAAGCCCCCGGATTATGGCAGCACCTTAAAATTGCATTTCAGGCACCTCAATTTGATGCCGCCGGGAATAAAGTTGCCAATGCTCGAATACTTACTACTGAATTGAATGGCGTACTGATCCATGATAATGTGGAGTTATTTGGGCCAACCAGAGGAGCGAGTGGGAAAGAGCGTGAATTAGGTCCATTACGTTTACAAGGTGACCATGGCGCTGTAGCTTTCAGGAATATTAAAATAACTAAACTGCCTTCAGATCAACTGAATGGTGGTAAGAAAAATGATAGAGATGCAGATCCTATTTATATAGAGGCGCCAACCAATACCATGATCCGCAGTTTCGTTGATTTTGCACCAAAACAACGCGCTGTACACGCCATATCTGTGGGCAGCGCACAGCAAGTTCATTACAGTTACGATCTTGACAATGGTTTGTTATTGCAGGGATGGCACGGTGAGTTTGTCGANGCTACACCGATGTGGGATGGCCGGGGTAATGGCACNTCTAAAGCCCGTGGAGTAATAACACAGTTTANCGCTAAACAAATACCTGCAGTGGCTCAACTAAGCAANCCACANGCTNCATGGCCGGTAGATAGCACCGGTACAGGATTCCGTACGAAAGGCTATGTAATGGATGATAATGACAGACCGGAATTCAAATACAATATTTACGGTTCTCAGGTTACGGATGCCATTAAAGCATTAGATAATGGTAAAGGATTAAGCAGAACCATTACAATAGATAAACAAGTACCTGCTTTGTACGTTTTGCTGGCCAACGCCACTGCAATTCAAGAGTTGGCGAAGGGCTTTTACCTTATTGACGGACAAGCATATTACCTGGAGCTTGATGAGGTAGCAGATAAACCCATCATCAGAGACGTTGAGGGGCGAAAGGAGCTGATCATTCTCCTTGGCAGTAAGTTAAAATATTATATTTCATTCTAAATCAGCTTAGCATAACATGAAACATACTTTAAAAATGCTGGCTTTGCTGGCTTTAAGCTTCACATACACCAATACATCAGCACAGGAAACACCAAAAGAAGAAGATTTTTTTAAAATCATGAAGGTTAGGATGCCTGAAGGCCCGGTTCTAGAGGTGGGTGGATTGGTAACTTTGCCTAATGGAGATCTGGGAATATCAACCCGTCGTGGTGATGTATTTGTAGTAGAAAATCCAACGAGCAACAGACCTTACTTTCGAAAATTCGCCACTGGGTTACATGAAATATTAGGTTTAACCTATAAGGATGGAGCCTTTTATGTAGCGCAAAGGGGTGAATTAACTAAACTGATAGATAAGAACATGGATGGCAAGGCTGATGTTTATGAAACCATCTATGCATGGCCTTTAAGCGGCCATTATCACGAATATAGTTTTGGCCCTAAAGTAGCACCTGATGGTTCTTTCTTTGTTACGGCCAATGTTGCTTTCGGTAACGAAGAGTGGTGGCGAGCGGAAAGTCGTGTGCCTATGCGTGGCTGGACAATGAACATTACCGAAGATGGAAAAATGAAGCCATGGGCTGCTGGAATGCGCTCACCAGCTGGATTAAATGTAATTGATGGTCAGCTTTATTATACTGAAAATCAAGGCGACTGGGTATGCTCAGGTGGGGTTTGGAAAGTAAATGAAGGAGATTTCTTAGGACATCCAGCCAGTTTAGTATGGACTAAAAGAACCGATTCTCCTGTAAAATTGAGTTCAGAGTACTTCTATTCTAAAGTAGATGAGCGAAGGATAAAGGATGAAAAGGGGAGATACATCAAACCCGAGAACAGGGTTAATGAGAATTTTAAAACCTTATTCGACATGAAGAAGGAATTCACCGAACTCCGTTTACCTGCAGTTTGGCTCCCTTATGGTATTTTAGGTATTTCTACTTCAGAACCTGTGAAAATCCCTGCCGGTACTTTTGGCCCTTTCGAAGGACAACTTTTAGTTGGTGATCAAGGTATGAGTATCATTTCAAGGGTATTTATGGAAAAAGTTAATGGCGAAGAGCAAGGTGCTGCATTTATGTTCAGAAGCGGTTTTCGTTCAGGGGTCCTGAGANTGGCCTGGGGCCAGGACGGCTCATTATTTGTTGGCGAAACCAATCGTGGNTGGGGATCTGCAGGTGATGCTAACGAAGGACTGGAGCGTCTGGTTTACAACAATAAAACCCCTTTTGAAATGAAAGCTGTAAGGGCAATGCCTGATGGCTTTGAAATTGAGTTTACGAGCCCTGTAGATTTAAAATCAGCACAAGATCTGGCTTCTTATAGTGTAGAGAGCTTCACTTACAAATACCACCCTGTATACGGTTCACCACCGGTAAATACAGAAACCTTAAAGATTAAAGGCGTTAAAATATCAGCCGATGGCTTAAAAGCAAGGATAGTAGTTAATAACCTGCGCCAGTATTATATACATACCATTAAAGTGGATGGTATCCGTGAAAAGCAAAATTTCTATTCCGTGGTACATCCGGTAGCTTATTATACCTTAAATAATATTCCCGCTGGTGAAAAACTAGCTGCGAATGAGCTAAGCACGAGAAACTCTGCAAATGATCCTGTGGCCGAGGTTACTCCGGCAAAAGCTAAAAAGGTGGTTGGGGTGATTAAGGAGAAAAGTACTCCTGCAAACAAACCTATTGAGGTAAAAGTAGCAGCTAAAGCACCAACCTATATGGAAGTAAAGGGCCTGTTAGCCAGTAACACGTGTCTGGCTTGTCATAATCCTACAAAAAAACAAATTGGACCATCATTTACCGATATAGCCAAACGGAAATACAGCAACGAAAAGATTCTACAGCTAATTCATAACCCAAAACCTGAAAACTGGCCGGGTTATGCAACAGAAATGCCGCCAATGCCGCAGGTTTCTAAAGCTGATGGACTAAAAATAGCTGCATATATTAACTCACTAAGCAAATAACAGACAACGGGTAAGTCCTATTGGCATTCCTGTTAACCAATTTGGCATTACATCTCCGAGCAAGGTGTAATGCTGAATATTTTTTTACATTAGTAATCTCATAATCAATATAAATAACATGAATACACTTCACAAATACGACTATATCGTATTTCTAATTTACTTTTTAATCGTTTCCAGCTATGGTTTTTGGATTTACTACAAGAAAAAAACAGCAGCTGCAGACTCTAAAGATTATTTTCTGGCCGAAGGTTCATTAACCTGGTGGGCCATTGGCGCTTCTCTTATTGCATCAAATATCTCAGCAGAGCAGATGATCGGGATGAGTGGATCGGGTTTCAAATTGGGCCTGGCAATCTCTGCTTATGAGTGGATGGCAGCGGCGACGCTAATCATTGTGGCTGTATTCTTTATGCCGGTTTACCTAAAGAATAAAATCTTTACCATGCCGCAGTTTTTAAGTCAGCGTTACAATGAGAAAGTAGCTATGATTATGGCTGTATTCTGGTTGATGCTGTATATTGTCGTTAACTTAATGTCTATCCTTTACCTGGGTGCATTGGCCATCAGTGGTATATCAGGGCTGGACATAACTGCATGTATTCTGGGCTTAGCTGTGTTTGCGATCTTAATCACCCTGGGTGGTATGAAAGTAATTGGTTATACCGATGTGATACAGGTGTTCTTCCTGGTATTAGGAGGCCTTGTAGCTACTTATATTGCTTTAAATCTTATTTCTAACAACGGTGGTATTGTAAAAGGATTCTCAATCCTTACCGATGGAGCTTCTGAGCATTTCCATTTGATATTCGATAAGGACGATCCTAGTTATATGGATTTACCTGGTTTAAGTGTATTGATTGGTGGTATGTGGATTGCAAACTTAAGCTATTGGGGATGTAACCAGTACATTACCCAAAGGGCGCTTGGTGCATCATTACCGGTTGCCAGATCAGGTCTTTTATTTGCTGCATTCCTAAAAATGCTGATGCCGGTAATCGTGGTTATCCCGGGTATTGCTGTTTATTATATCATTAAAGAAAAGATCCCGGGGATCAGTGCCGACAACCTGCTTACCTCTTCAGGTGTTCAGGATCCTAATAAGGCTTATCCTGCTTTATTGGGTCTATTACCAGTTGGATTGAAAGGACTTTCTTTTGCTGCTTTAACTGCAGCTATCGTAGCCTCATTAGCAGGTAAAGCAAATAGTATTGCTACTATATTTACTTTAGATATTTACAAAAAAGCTTTCAACCGAAACGCAGGAGAAGGTACGTTAGTTAATGTCGGTAAAATTACTGTTGTTGTATCTATGTTGATGGCAGTTGTTCTTTCTTTAATCGTTGGTGATGCTTTAATGGGCGAAGGTAAACAAGGCTTCCAATATATTCAGGAGTATACAGGTTTCGTATCTCCAGGTATTTTCGCCATGTTTATTTTAGGGTTCTTCTGGAAGAAAACAACTTCAAACGCTGCACTTTTTGCAACTATTGGAGGATTTATCATCTCTGTATTCCTTAAATTCCTTCCGGGTATGGTTGACCTTTCTCCGCTTTACAATTATGGATGGGCAGTTGCAAACTCTGCAGGTGTATTTGAGATTCCTTTCATGGACAGAATGTTGATCGTATTTGCTTTCTGTGTGATCGGTATGTACTTCATCAGTATTTATGATAACAAGAAAGGTGTTGTTGCTCATGGACTGGAAATTGATCCAAAAATGTTCAGAGTATCAACTTCATTTGCAATTGGAGCATTAATCATAATGACTATGCTTGTAGCACTTTATTCGGCTTTCTGGTAGGACCAAAAATGAATATTAAAAAGGCCAGGCTGAAAATCATCAGCCTGGCCTTTTTATTTTCTGTAAATCTGATAATAACTATATCGGTATAAACAAAGGGCTTAGTACTTAAATACCTTTCCGTCTACCATTACTTCTTGTTTCGCCTCATCAAACGTAGCTTTCTTTCCGGTTCTTGCCGCGGCATTAGTCATGATGTTTGCTATGGAATGATAATAACCTGCTTCAACAGGAGCATTTGTTTGTTGTCTGCTTCTGATACACTCCATCCAATTGCGCATGTGTGCCGAAGTTAATTTATCACCACCTGTATTCGCTGATGCTGCGACCTGCTCAACCATATCCGTTAGCTTTAATTCAGGTAATAGGTTGGGTTGCATTTTCATGGCGGCTGCTGCTTTAGCATTCAGCCCACCCGCAGCAGAAACCATATTCGTAATTAGATTCAGCTCTCCACCATTTGAATAATAGATTTCTGCAGGTTTTTCATCACCATTGTGCATTCTTGAAGTAAACACAACCTGGAAGCCATTGTTCGGATCGTTAGGTTTTCCATAGTCAAACACTGCAGTAGTGGTATCCCAGTTTCTTCTGCCGTCTTTCCATTGATAGATTCCTCCATTAGCAACCACACTTCTTGGATGCTTCAGGTCAGTAAACCAATGTACAGTATCAATCTGATGCGACATCCATTGACCTGGCATCCCTGATGAATAAGGCCAGAACAAACGATACTCCAGGTATTTACGGGGATCCCATTCTTCAAAAGGACGATTGATCAGAAAGCGTTTCCAGTCAGTATCTTCCTGCTTTAATTTTGCCACCAGGTCAGGCCTGCGCCAGCGTCCCGGCTGGTTTACATTCCAGCTGAGCTCAACCATGGTAATATCACCGAACTTCCCACCTTTGATAAACTGCGAAGCAGCCTTGTAATTACTGCCACTTCTGCGCTGAGAACCAATCTGAACAATTTGCTTTGAAGCCTTAACAGCTTTTAAAGCCATACGCGCATCTTCCATCGTTTCAGCAAAAGGTTTTTCGCAATACACATCACATTTGTTGTTTACTGCTTCAGTGGCATGGAAGGCATGTTGAAAATCAGCCGTACTGATAATTACCGCATCAATATCCTTTAAATTATAAAGCTCATCATTATTGCGGCATGCAGTGATGTCATGACCAAATTTAGATTTTAGATGATCTACACCAAGGCCTCTACGGTAGTTCCAAAGATCAGATACCGCTACAATATCAAAATTAAGTTCTTTGTTGTGATTTAAAAATGAGGGCAAAAGTGAATCTTTAAAACGGTCGGAGAAACCAACTACGCCAACTCTCACCCGGTCGTTAGCCCCGATAATGTTGCCGTAACTCTTTGCACTTAAACCCATCGTTCCCAAATAGGTTCCAGCTGCTGCAATAGCAGATTGCTTGATGAATTTTCTTCTTGAATCTAACATGATGCTACAATTTAATTTCTTTTAATTTGATGCTTCTAAAGGATACGTTATCACCGTGGTCCTGTAGCAGGATATGGCCTTTAGGTGCCATTCCAAAATCTTTCCAGTTTTTGTATTTACTAGCTGCAACTAAAGCATTAAATTCCGCCGAACCTCTGACATATTCCAGAATCTTAAAGCCATTTAAATAATACTCTATCTTATTATCCGGATAAACCATGATCAATCCTTTATTCCATTCGCCAATTTTTCTTTGTGCATTAGGGATTTTTTTACTGGTAATCAGGTCGTATAATGAGCCCAGTGTACGGTTACCATCCTTACCTAATTTTGCATCGGGATGCTTTACATCATCAAGAATCTGATATTCAGGTCCGATTGCCGAGCCTTTGTTACCTTCAGTCAAGGTTACAAAATACTTAACACCACTGTTTGCACCTTCAGATAGTTTAAAATCAAACTTCAGGGCAAAAGCACCATAT
>Ga0065714_10065341_pt1 | contig 10781 bp, 10 predicted proteins | sample MisRhiReplicate2_FD_59101 | JGI IMG/M metagenome (GOLD analysis project Ga0065714, IMG submission 59101) | Miscanthus rhizosphere microbial communities from Kellogg Biological Station, MSU, sample Rhizosphere Soil Replicate 2: eDNA_1 v2... | ecosystem: Host-associated > Plants > Roots >... | reverse complement strand
GAAGCCTGGATCACCCAGAAGCGCATCAAGGTCAACGGCGTCGAGGCTACCCTCGGCCAGCGCGTCGACCTGCACGATGCAATCACCATTGATGGCAAGGTCATCAAGCGTGAAGAGGCCGCCGAATCGGTGCGCCGCGTGATCATGTACAACAAGCCCGACGGCGAGATCTGCACCCGTGACGACCCGGAAGGCCGTCCGACCGTGTTCGACAAGATGCCAAAGCCCAAAGAAGGCCGCTGGATCAACATCGGTCGTCTCGACATCAATACCACCGGCTTGCTGATGTTCACCACCGACGGTGAACTGGCCAACCGCCTGATGCACCCGTCCTACGAGATGGACCGCGAATACGCGGTGCGTGTGCGTGGCGAAGTCGATGACGAGATGATCGAGCGCTTGAAAGCAGGCGTCGTCCTCGAAGACGGCCCGGCCAAGTTCACTGACATCAAGCAAGCGCCCGGTGGTGAAGGTTTCAACCACTGGTACCACTGCGTGGTGATGGAAGGCCGTAACCGTGAAGTACGTCGTTTGTGGGAATCCCAGGGCCTGGTGGTCAGCCGCCTGAAGCGCGTGCGTTTCGGCCCGGTGTTCCTCAACTCCGACCTGCCGATGGGCCGCTGGCGCGAGATGAGCCAGTACGAAGTCGACATCCTCAGCGCCGAAGTCGGCCTGACGCCGGTCGCGATGCCGCAGATGAATGCCAAGAGCAAAGACAAGCTTGAGCGTATGCAGCGTAAATCGTCGCGCCCTGTGGCCCGCACCGAACGTGTGGCCCGCACCCTGCGCCCAGCGTTGAATGCGCCCGCTACGGGCGGTCGTATCTCCCGTGAACCGCAGATCGAAGGTGAACGCCGCCCAACCGCACCGTCGCGTCAGGAAGGCGAGCGCGCTCCACGCACGCCGCGTCCTGCCCCTGCGGGTGGTCGCAGCAACCGTGGTGAAGCCGATCGCCCAGCCGACAACGCCAGCACCAAGCGTCCAGCCAAGCCGGCAGCGAACAAGCGCCCCGGCCCGAAACTGGTCGCGGACGAGCCGTCGGGCAAGCGCCGTGGTGCGCCGGCCGGTTCGGGTCAGCGTCCGGGTTTTGGTCGCAAGAAACCGCAGTGATGCTTAAAAAGCCTTAAAGGTAGTGAGAGACCGTTAAGGTTTCGTAAAGATGTGCCACTGATACAGAACCAACAACATCGTAATGACAGTGAGATGTTGTTGGTTCTTTTAGGGCACGGGACGCCACCGTTATCGGGCGTGTTCGACGCGAAAAGACGAGCGTGTTTGAGTTAGCACGAAGATGTCTTTAGCACACCATCACAGTTTTGAAGTCTCTGCACATTGCTGAGGGTGGTGGTTATTTCATTGATTTTAGAATGAGTTGACACTAAGTTGTTGTTGGCTTTGCCAGTGCTCCAAAGTGTCGATTGTGATGGATTTGCTTCAGGGCAGGAGACGGTGGACAGTGTGCATAAATTGTCGCCGGCACTTTTGATATCGATGGGGTTGACCTGGCAGCTGTGATAAGCCCCGCTTTCTTTCCAGGCTTTTACACAGGGCGTGTCTTCGACAACTTTTGGTTGATTGTAAAAACTGTCGTTATATTCTTTTCGTGCTCTTTCCCTTTCAGCCTGCTCGGCTTTTAATCTTTCAATCAATGCGTCATTTTCTGCGTCGGCTACTACTATCTCTTTCTGATCTATCGCCTGTGCGATTACCGGGTGTGAAAGTAAGAGGGTGGACAGCAAAGTTGCAGATAACACACGGATAAATAGTCTCATTTTGCAGGCCTCTAGGGTAAGGGGAGCGTGCCGCTCGGGCCCCCCAGTCTGGAGGCCGATGCAGTACGACCGCTAATGAGAAAATAGAGTGGATGGTCATGTTTGGCATCTGTGAGAGTTGACAGGTAATAAGACTGATTTTGCATAAAAGGCTTTGCTTCTTAAGGAAAGCTGTCCCGTTCAGGCATCTTTACTTGATCGTCAAGCCAGCGATGCTGCGCGTCAACTGCTGCATCGCCGAGTTAAGCGAATGGTTAGGCCGTTAAGGGTTTTATAAAGGCAATACAGGCTGCCATTTAATAAAGCTCGTTCGGCTTTGGCTGGGGTATAGAGTGGGAACAGACCCTTAGAGTGTGCAGGCCCCATCAACCATTATTGGCTTGTCGTCCAGCGCCAACACCCCACTGGCAAAGATCAGATCCAGGTGATGGCTGCCTTTCTGCCCGCCACCCAGGCCAAGGTGCAACCCGCAATGGCGTTCTTCAAACCCGGCATTGCGCGCATACAGGTCCTTCACGCCTTCGTTGGTCCCAATCCCCAACTCCTCGACGCGCCGATTCGACGGGTTGGCATTCAGGTACTTATTGAAATCATCCGCCAACCCCGGCACCTCGCTGGCCACGCTGCAGATCGTCGAGTTCTCGATCCACAGCTCCAGCGGTGACTCCAGCACGCCATATTTGCGCGCGAACGGGATGGTGCTCAGAAAGGTGCCGACGAACCGCACTTGGCCGTTGATGGCCTCACTGTGGGTGGCGATCTCGCCAGGGGCGAGGTCGTGGTTACCGACGCCGTTGATATTGGTCCACTTCTTGATGCTGCTCATCGGCGCTTCCAGCCGCGAGCCGTGCTTGTCGGTGAAGCTCAGGACCGTGGCCTGGGACATGCGCCGGATCAGCGTGGCGTTGAGGTCGGCAATGCGCTGGGGCTCGACACTGAAGGTGTCGTAGAAATAGTCGCCATAGTCCTTGAACAGCAGGGATTTCTTCCAGTGTTCGGCCATCACGCCTTGCAGGGCACGGATAAAGTCCGGGCCTTCGGCGCGTGGGTTGGGCAAAGTCGAGGAATCGTAGAAGAACAGGTACAGGTCGCAGGCCTCAATGGCCTCGGCCAGGGTCTCGCTGGCGGCCAGGTCCAGGCGCTGCAACTGAACGTTGAAGCGGGCAGCGCTGCTGTGGGTGATCGCCTGGGCGATGGCGTCGTAGCGCTCGGTATGGCAGAGCAAAACGGTGGGGCAGCTCAAGCCGCTGAGCGCCGGGTGGTGCGCGAAGTAGTAGAGAAAGTGTTCGACGGCGCGGGCCTTGTCCATGACGTACTTCCTTCTGTGCCTTGGGTAAGGAGGCAGGTGCCGTGCACAGCACCTGCCGAATGCCTGCCGGTTTTTAGAATGGCCACATCGCGGTGCCAAATGGCACAACGGCATCGGCTTGCATCATTTCAACGGCGGCCTCATGGGTCGGCGCTTCAAACCAATCGTCGAGTTGCAGTTCGGTTTCCAGGTCGTTTTCCAGTGCTTGCATGGTGTATCTCCTAGAGGACGTTGTTTGAGAACGGCTTGCCAACGGGCTTCGCTGGCAAGTGGGAAGAACCTAGGAGAGAGTGTTTCAAAATGCAAAATTTTTATTGACACGGTCTCATTTGGATTTTTTCTTCTGTTTTTCGCCGCTGGATGTTTCTTGAATAAATACAGGCGACTGGCGCGACTAATCTTTCGGAAATTTCCTACCGCCAATTTTTATTCAGATTACAGCTGTAACGTTAATTTTCCGTGCTGTAACGATTAATTTACGCGTAGATGCCGACAATATTGGCTGATTCTATCCTGTAAGGATTAGCTGACAGATCGTCGCACGCGCTTTCCGAGGGCGGCCCGAAGCTTGCGAGCGGTGTACAATGCGCCGCGTTTTACTGTGACCCCCTTGCGTAACCACGCAACAGGCCAAGACCTCAGGGTTTACCTACCCTGATCACTCCGCCTGGCCACGAGCCGGACGGGTTCGATTTCGTCACAGATAAAAACAAACAGGTGACGCATGACCGTTAGAAAGACGCTGTACTCCTGGTGCCTGCGCTGGGGTTTGAGCGGCGCTGCTTGAGTCGGTAATTCAAGGCAGCAACCTGCAGTCAACATCCTCAAACCTTGCGTGAGACCCTTTTCATGAGTGGACCCCATTCCTCTTCAGGCGAGCTGAAACGCGGCCTGAAAAACCGCCATATCCAGTTGATCGCCCTTGGTGGCGCCATTGGCACCGGCCTGTTCCTCGGTTCGGCCGGGGTGCTCAAGTCCGCCGGCCCGTCGATGATCCTGGGCTATGCCATCTGCGGCTTCATTGCCTTCATGATCATGCGCCAGCTCGGCGAAATGATCGTCGAAGAGCCCGTTGCCGGTTCCTTCAGCCATTTTGCCCACAAATACTGGGGCGGGTTCGCCGGCTTCCTGTCGGGCTGGAATTGCTGGATCCTGTACATCCTTGTGGGCATGTCGGAGCTGACGGCTGTCGGCAAGTACGTGCACTACTGGTGGCCGGAGATCCCGACCTGGGTCTCGGCGGCGGCGTTCTTCGTGCTGATCAACCTGATCAACCTGGCCAACGTCAAAGTCTTCGGTGAGGCCGAATTCTGGTTTGCGATCATCAAGGTAGTGGCCATTGTCGGCATGATCGCCCTGGGCAGCTACCTGCTGGTCAGCGGCAGCGGCGGGCCACAAGCCTCGGTGAGCAACCTGTGGGACCACGGTGGCTTCTTCCCCCACGGTGTCGGCGGACTGGTGATGGCCATGGCGATCATCATGTTTTCCTTCGGCGGTCTGGAAATGCTTGGTTTCACCGCAGCCGAAGCCGACCAGCCACGCACCGTGATCCCGAAAGCGATCAACCAGGTGATCTACCGCATCCTGATCTTCTACATCGGCGCCCTCGTGGTGCTGCTGTCGCTGACACCCTGGGACAGTTTGCTGGCGACCCTCAACGCCTCCGGCGACGCCTACAGCGGCAGCCCGTTCGTGCAGGTGTTCTCGATGCTGGGCAGCAACACCGCCGCGCATATCCTCAACTTCGTGGTCCTGACCGCGGCGCTGTCGGTGTACAACAGCGGCACTTACTGCAACAGCCGCATGCTGCTGGGCATGGCCGAGCAGGGCGATGCGCCTAAAGCCCTGGCGAAGATCGACAAACGCGGCGTACCGGTGTGCTCCATCCTTGCCTCGGCGGCAATCACCCTGGTCGCGGTGCTGATGAACTACCTGATCCCGCAACACGCACTGGAACTGCTGATGTCACTGGTCGTGGCCACGCTGGTGATCAACTGGGCGATGATCAGCTTCTCCCACTTCAAGTTCCGCCAGCACATGAACCGCACCGGCCAGGTGCCGTTGTTCAAGGCCCTGTGGTACCCGTACGGCAACTATGTGTGCCTGGCGTTCGTGGTGTTCATCCTGGTGATCATGCTGATGATCCCGGGGATTCAAGTGTCGGTGTACGCGATCCCGGTGTGGGTGGCGTTCATGTGGGTGTGTTACGGCATCAAGAACAAGCGCAGTGCGCAGCGAGCCTTGGAGGTGGCTGCTCCAGCCGTGAAGTGAGGCGTGCGTGAGGTAAACCAAACCCGGCCATGCGCCGGGTTTGTTGTTTCAGGAATGGGCGCGAGCGCATTCGCGTATCCTTGGCTGCCCCCACAGAGGATCCCGCTGCCCATGCTGGTGATTTCCAACAACGTCCACCTGCCCGATGCCGAGATCGAGCTGACCGCCATTCGTGCCCAAGGCGCCGGTGGGCAGAACGTCAACAAGGTGTCGAGCGCGGTGCACCTGCGCTTTGATATCCCGGCGTCGTCGCTGCCCGACTTCTACAAGGAGCGGTTGCTGGCGTTGCGCGACAGCCGTATCACCAGCGAAGGCGTGCTGGTGCTCAAGGCCCAGCAGTACCGGACCCAGGAGCAAAACCGCGCGGATGCGCTGGAGCGTCTGGTGGAGTTGATCCTCAGCGCCACCAAGGTGGAGAAGAAGCGCCGCCCGACCAAGCCGACCTTGGGCTCGAAAAAACGTCGCCTCGAATCCAAGACCAAGCGCGGCAGCATCAAGGCTGGGCGCGGCAAGGTCGACTTCTAGTCGCCGCGTGCTTCACGGGCCTTGGGTGCCTGGCGGTACAGGTACACGCTCAGCAGCAGGCCACCGAGGGCGGCGAGGGCGGCGAACAGGAAGATCGACGCAAAGCCGAAGCCTGCTGCCACAGCCCCGGCGAGGGGGCCGGTGATGCCCAGCGACAGGTCAATGAACAGCGAATAAGCCCCCACCGCCGAGCCACGGCTGGAGGCCGGCACCAGGTTGACGGCCTCCACGCCCAAGGCCGGAAACACCAGGGAAAAACCGAAGCCGCTCAACGCTGCGCCGGCCAGGGCCAGGTTCGCGTCCGGTGCCAGCCACAGCAATAGCAGGCCGAGAATCTCCACCGACAGGCAGGCAATCGCCACGCGAAACCCGCCGATGCGGTTGATCAAATTGCCAAACAGCAGGCGTGCCCCGATAAAGCTGGCGCCGAACAGGCTCAGGGCCCACACCGCGTTGTCCCAATGCTGGGTGGTGTAATACAGGGTGATGAATGTCGCGATGGTGCCAAAGCCAATGGATCCCAGGGCCAGCGCGCACCCGTGGGGCAATACCCGGCCCAGTACATTCATGAAGGGTAGGCGCACGCCAGCGACGATGGGGGCGGCGACTTTGTTCCAGGCCAGCAACACGCCGACGATCGCCAGCAAGATGATGCTGACGCCCATGCTCCACAGCCCGAAGTTTCTCACCAGCAACACGCCCAACGGTGCGCCGATGGCCAACGCGCCGTAGCTGGCGATGCCGTTCCAGGAGATGACTTTGGCGGTGTTCGCCGCACCGACCCGGCCGATGCCCCAGCCGATGGCGCCCGAGCCCACCAGGCTTTCAGCGCTGCCCAGCACCAGGCGGCCGATCAGCAGGCTGCCCAGGCTCAGCGCCGGCAGGCTCGAGAACCACGCCGCGAGCAGCATGAACACACCGCTCAGGCCACACCCGACCAAGCCAATGAGTACAGCGCGCTTGCTGCCCAGGTTATCGATGATTTTGCCCGCATAGGGGCGACTCAGCAGGGTGGCGAGGTATTGCACGCTGATCACCAGGCCGGCAATGACCGCGCCGTAGCCCAGTTCACTGTGGACATAGCCCGGCAACACGGCCAGGGGAATACCGATATTCAGGTAGCCAATGAAGGTGAACATGACGATGGAAACAACTTGCAGCGTGACCGCCATGGGGCGCTGGGTATCGGGCATGGGAGAGGTCCACTGTCGCAGCAGGTAAAGATAGGCTGCTAATGATACCGGCGCTTTGGCCGGGCGTGCGGCTAAAACAAAAAAAACTGTCGATCAAACACCCATCAGGGCTGTGACGGGGCCAGTAATCGCGTAGTGACCAGGGCGGCCAGGGCGTTTTCCTGAGTACCGAAGCGCTTGAGCAGCGCGGCTTGTTTGTCCGCGCTGAGGCGGTTCCAGATCTCGACCATTTGCAGGGCGGCGTCGAGTACGGCGGTATCCGGGTTGTCGGGAAGTGTATCGGTCATGGGGGGCGTCTCGATTGATTCAGGCAGTGTGGAAAGCGCTCAATGTCGCGCTTTCCACACGGTCTGGTACGGCGTCAGTCCTGGCTTTCGCTGTCGACTGGTTTTGCTTCTTTGGCCTCAGGCTGTTTGTCGCTGGCCTGCTGCGGTGTTGGCTGCTCTGTAGGGTGCAGGCTTGGGAAGGGGAGATTAGGTATCTCGTGCATCGTCGTCGCTCCTCGCAAAGTCTGTTTTTTCAATCGCAGGTGATTCCGCGCTCTCAAAAAGCCTTGGCAGGATACAGCACTGCAAATGACAAAAAGATTTTTATGTCGACGGATGTATGAACTTTCATCGTTTAAACGGTCGTCGTCCTAAAAAGGCACCTTGCCCAGAATCATGTCGCGATACATCACAAAATCCCCCAGCAGGCTGTAGAGCGGGTGCTGAAAGGTGGCCGGGCGGTTCTTTTCGAAGAAGAAGTGGCCGATCCAGGCAAAGCTGTAGCCGGCAATCGGCAAGGCAATCAGCAAGCCCAGCGAACCTTTGCCGATGGCATAGGCCAGGATGCCGATCACCAGTGTGGTGCCGATAAAATGCAGGCGACGGCACGTGCTGTTGGCGTGCTCGGCCAGATAATAGGGGTAGAACTCAGCAAAGCTATTGAATCGCTTGACGTTTTCCACGGTGAACGGCCCTTTGATTGTTATGCCGCCTAACAGATGTTCGGCGGGGAGCTTATTTGAGTCTAGAGTGATCAGTGGTAACAGCCAGTGACAATAGATGCCACTTTAGTATCCTTGGCTTCCTGGCTGCCATTTGAGCCTGCTTTTATAAGAAGACGCCATGAGCGAACGAACAACTTCTGCAAGCTGGGCGATGGGGATAGTCAAGGCATTGGAAATGGACGGCCTGGATTGCCGCGCCTTGTTCAAGCAGCTCGGCCTGGACTATGCCGCCCTGGATGACCCCGATGCGCGTTTCCCGCAAGACGCCATGACGCGATTGTGGCAACGGGCGGTCGAGGTGTCCGGCAACCCGGCAATTGGCTTGAACATGGGCAAGGTGGTGCGCCCCGCGTCGTTTCATGTGGCCGGTTATGCGCTGATGTCCAGCAACACGCTGGCTGAAGGTTTCATGCGCTTGGTGCGCTACCAGCGGATCATTGCCGAAAGTGCCGACCTGAGTTTCCGACTGGTCCCCGAAGGTTATGCGCTGATTCTGACGGTGCACGGTGATCATCTACCCCCCACGCGCCAAAGTGCCGAAGCGTCGTTGGCCAGTGCCCTGGCCCTCTGCGGCTGGCTGACCGGTCGGACCCTGCAGCCGCGCAAGGTGGTGTTGCAAGGTGACCAACCGGCAGACCTGGCCCCTTACAAACAAGCCTTCCACGCGCCGCTGGAATTCAACGCGCCCTATGACGCGCTGATTTTTGAACGGGCCGACATGGACGCGCCGTTGCCCACGGCGAACGAGGCCATGGCACTGCTGCATGATCGATTTGCCGGCGAATACCTGGCGCGTTTTTCGGAAAGCCGCGTGACCCACAAGGCACGGCAGGTGTTGTGCCGCCTATTGCCCCAGGGCGAGCCCAAGCGTGAAGTGGTGGCCCAGACGTTGCACCTGTCCCAGCGCACCTTGCAACGGCGGCTGCAGGAAGAGGGCACCAGCTTCCAGACCTTGCTCGACGACACCCGTCGTGAACTGGCCGAGCAGTACCTGGCGCAGCCGAGCATGACCTTGCTGGAAATTGCCTACCTGTTGGGCTTTGCCGACCCCAGCAACTTCTTCCGCGCATTTCGCCGCTGGTTCGATGCCACGCCCGGCGAATACCGGGCGCGGTTGCTGGAAGCGTCGACGGTCAGTGACGCCAAAATGCAGGGATGCACAGAACAAAGACTGTAATGATCTCCAGCCGGCCCAGCAGCATGCCGAGCGACAAGATCCATTTTGCTGCGTCCGGCAGGCTGGCGAAGTTGCCCGCCGGGCCAATGGTTTCCCCCAGCCCGGGACCTACGCCGGACACGGTACTCGCGGCGCCGGTCAGGGCGGTCATCCAGTCCAGGCCCAGCAGCGACAAGGCCAGGGCGATGGCGCAAATGGTGATGGCGAAGAAAAACGAAAAGGTCAGGATCGAACGCACGATCTCTTCGTCGAGACGGTGGCCGTTGTACTTCTGCTTGATCACCGCGCGTGGGTGAATCAGCTGGTTCAAGTTGGCCTTGAGCAGGATATAGGCGACCTGGAAGCGGAAGATCTTGATGCCGCCTGCCGTAGAACCCGAGCAGCCACCGATAAAGCCCAGGTAGAAGAACAGCATCAGTGAGAAGTTGCCCCACAGACTGTAGTCCCCCAGCGCGAAACCCGTGGTAGTGACCACCGACGTCACGTTCAGCGCCACATGCCGCAGGGCGTCCAGCCAATGCAGGTTGGTGGTCCACCAGTACCACGTGCCGAGTACCAGCCAGGTCACCAGCAGCAACCCGAGCAAACCCTGTACTTGCTGATCCTTGATCAGTGCCTTGCGGTTGCCGCGCAAAGTGGCCACATACAGGGTGAACGGCAAGCTGCCGAGGATCATCACCACCACGGCCACCCAGTGCACGGCGGGTTGTTTCCAGTGCGCCAGGGATTCATCGGAGGTGGAGAACCCACCCGTGGAAATCGCCGACATCGCATGGTTGATTGCATCGAACAGGCCCATGCCCGCCCACCAGAACGCCAGGCTGCCGATGATAGTGATGCCCACATACGCCGCCACGATCAGCCGCGCCACCATGTGTGAGCGGGGCATGACCTTTTCCGAGCGGTCCGAAGATTCCGTCTGGAACAGGCGCATGCCACCGATGCGCAGCAACGGCAGGATCGCCACGGCCATGCCGATAAAGCCGATGCCGCCGAGCCAGTGCAGCAGCGAGCGCCACATCAGGATGCCCGGCGACAGGGTGTCCAGGCCGCTCAACACGGTGGAACCGGTGGCGGTGATGCCCGACATGCTTTCGAAGAACGAGTCGGTGTAGCTGATGTGCTGGGTCAACAGGAACGGTAGCGCGGCGAAGATGCACACCACTACCCAGCTGCTGACGGTCAGCAGGTACATGTCCCGCGGGCGCAGGTGCACGTGCTCGGGGCGGCCAGGGATCACCAGCGCCAGGCCCGCGAGGAAGGTGATCATGCTGGCCCATAGGAAGGAGGGCAGGTCACTGGTGCGTTCGAAGATCACCAGGGTCGCCATGGGCACGACCATGGCGATTGCGAGGGTGATCAGGAAGATGCCGATGATGAAACCGATGATGCGTAGGGTCGGCAACGCCATGAAGTGAGCTCGGGTGTTGAGGGGTGGCGCCATTCTACCTGCGGTGCAGGTGTTGTAAACCGGGCCGTCCGAGGCGACAGGGTACAAAGGTGGAACTGGCTTGCCTGCGATAGCGGTGTATCCGTTGGAGCC
>Ga0065714_10002804_pt1 | contig 10781 bp, 10 predicted proteins | sample MisRhiReplicate2_FD_59101 | JGI IMG/M metagenome (GOLD analysis project Ga0065714, IMG submission 59101) | Miscanthus rhizosphere microbial communities from Kellogg Biological Station, MSU, sample Rhizosphere Soil Replicate 2: eDNA_1 v2... | ecosystem: Host-associated > Plants > Roots >... | reverse complement strand
CCGGCTCACATCCGGGTCAGTAACTGCTTTCCGGCAAGCTGGCGATGATCGAGCGGTAGCTGTTCATCCGCTGCTGATGCACGCGACCTTCTTCCAGCGCCTTGAGCAGGGCACACCCGGGCTCGCGGTCGTGCTTGCAGTCGCGGAAGCGGCAGGTGCCGATCAGCTCATTGAACTCGATGAACCCGGCTTCCACATCGGCCCGGCTGACGTGGCCCAGGCCGAACTCGCGGATGCCCGGTGAGTCGATCAATTCACCGCCGCCGGGGAAGTGGAACAGCCGCGCGGTGGTGGTGGTGTGGGTGCCCTGGCCGGACAGCTCGGACAACGGCCCGACGCGCGTCTCGACGTCCGGCAGCAGGCTGTTGACCAGCGATGACTTGCCGACGCCGGACTGGCCGACGAACACACTGATGTGCCCGTCCAGTTGCTGTTGCAATTGCTCCATGCCGTTGCCGTGGTGGGCCGAGACTTCCAGTACCGGGTAACCCAGATCCCGATAGACCGACAGCAGGGCGTTCAGCGCCGGGGCGTTGTGCTCGTCGATCAGGTCGAATTTGTTGAGCAGCAACAACGGACGGATGCCGGCGTGTTCGGCGGCCACCAGATAACGGTCGATCAGGTTGGCGTGGGGTTCGGGCAGCGGGGCGAACACGATGACGATCATGTCGACGTTGGCGGCCACGGGCTTGAGCTGGCCCCGGCTGTCCGGACGGCACAGTTCGGTGTGGCGCGGCAATTGCGCGACGATCACGCCGATGCCCTGGTTGCCGGCACGCCAGACGACCTGATCGCCCGTCACCAGCGCCGGCAGGTTGGCGCGCAAGTGGCAGCGGAACACTTGGCCGGCCAGCTCGCCTTCCCGGGCTTCGACCTCGACCTGCACGCCGAAGTGGGCGATCACCAGGCCGGTCTGTTCAGGGCCCAGGTCGCCACCCTCCAGGGCTTCGACAGCACTGGATTCGCGTTTGGCGGCGCGGGCGGCGCGCTCGCCCTGGATCTTTTCGATGCGCCAGTTTTGACGACGATTGAGTTGGCGTTTGGCCATGGGTGTTCCGTATGAAGAAATGCAGCGAATAGGGTAAAACGGTCGCGAGTTTAGCACGCCCAAGGGGCGGCCTAGGCTAAACTGCGTGGCTACGCCGAGGAGCTTCCCTATGCAAAACCCGCAGAACCTGATCTGGATCGACCTGGAAATGACCGGTCTGAACCCGGACACCGACGTCATCATCGAAATGGCCACCATCGTCACCGACAGCGACCTCAACACCTTGGCCGAAGGCCCGGTCATTGCGATCCATCACAGCGACGAGATCCTGGCCGGCATGGACGAATGGAACACTCGCCAGCACGGCGGCTCGGGCCTGACCCAGCGGGTGCGCGAGAGCAAGATCAGCATGGCCGAGGCCGAAGCCCAGACCATCGCCTTCCTGGAGCAGTGGGTGCCCAAGGGCAAGTCGCCGATCTGCGGCAACAGCATCTGCCAGGATCGTCGCTTCCTGTACACCCACATGAAATCCCTGGAAAGCTACTTCCACTACCGCAACCTGGACGTCTCCACCCTCAAGGAACTGGCCGCCCGCTGGGCACCGCAAGTACGCGACAGTTTCCAGAAGGGCGGCAGCCACCTGGCCCTGGACGACATCCGCGAGTCCATTGCCGAGTTGCAGCATTACCGTAAGCACTTCATCAAGTTCTGATTGAAGCGCACGGCGCTCTTGTGGCGCGGGGATTTGTGGGAGCAAAGCTTGCTCGCGAAACAGGCGACTGGGTCCCTGGAAGACCGCATAGCCTTCATCGCGGGCAAGCCTTGCTCCCACGGATATCCTGACCACAGATTCCTTGTTTGGCTTGGTCGATGGCTGCCCTCTTTTGGTGCCTGCCCGAAATGGCTAGACTGCGCGCCTTCTCGTAAGGACCGCCATCATGTTGCTGATGCTTTATCTGATCGCCATCACCGCTGAAGCCATGACTGGCGCCTTGTCTGCCGGGCGTCGGGGTATGGACTGGTTCGGCGTGGTGCTGATCGCCTGTGTCACGGCGCTGGGTGGCGGTTCGGTGCGTGACGTGCTGCTCGGGCATTACCCGCTCACGTGGGTCAAGCACCCCGAATACCTGGTGCTGACCACTGCCGCAGCGATGTTGACGGTGTTCCTGGCGCGCTGGATGCGCCATCTGCGTTCATTGTTCCTGGTGCTCGACGCCGCGGGGCTGGTGGCGTTCACCCTGATCGGCTGCATGACGGCCCTGGAAATGGGCCATGGCATGCTGGTGGCGTCGGTCAGCGGAGTGATCACTGGGGTGTTCGGCGGCATTCTGCGGGACATCTTCTGCAACGATATTCCGTTGATCTTCCGTCGGGAGCTCTACGCCAGCGTTTCGTTTGCCGCTGCGTGGTGTTATCTGCTGTGCGTCTTCCTGCAACTGCCAAGCGAACAGGCGATCCTCATCACTTTGTTCGGCGGTTTCCTGTTGCGGCTCCTGGCGATCCGTTTTCACTGGGAAATGCCGAAGTTCGTCTACAACGACGAGGCTTGACGCTCGGCATGTTGCCGCAACGCCCACTCCACGTGCTCGCGCACCAGCTCCGACGGGTAGTCGCGCCGCGCCTCCAGCGCTTGCAGCACGGGAATCGTTGACGGCGCATTACCCAGGCCCACTGCCAGGTTGCGCAGCCAGCGCTCGTAACCGGCGCGGCGCAGCGGCGAGCCTTCGGTGCTGCTCAGGAACGTCGTTTCGTCCCACATGAACAGCTCGGCCAGCCCGGCATTGTCCAGGTTGTGCCGTGGCTTGAAGTCGCTTTCCCCGGACGGCCGGGCGAAGCGGTTCCATGGGCAGACGATCTGGCAGTCATCGCAGCCGAACACCCGGTTGCCGATCAACGGCCGCAGTTCTTCGGGGATGGCGCTTTTCAGCTCGATGGTCAGGTAGGAAATGCAGCGGCGGGCATCGAGTACGTAGGGCCCGACGAAGGCATTCGTAGGACAGATGTCCAGGCACGCGGTGCATTTTCCGCAATGTTCGCTGGCATGGGGTGGATCCACCGGTAGCGGCAGGTCGACAAACAGCTCGCTCAGGAAGAAATAGCTGCCGGCCTTGCGGTTCAACACCAGGGTATTTTTACCGATCCAGCCCAGGCCGGCCTGTTCGGCGATGGCTTTTTCCAGGACCGGCGCGCTGTCGACGAAGGCGCGATAACCAAAGGGACCGATCACCGCCTGAATTTTTTCTGCCAGTTGCTGTACACGTTTACGGATCAATTTGTGGTAATCGCGGCCCAATGCATAACGCGAGACGTAGGCTTTCTCCGGTTGGCCGAGCATCTGCGCCATGTGCGTGTCGCCCGACAGGTAGTCCATGCGCAGGGAAACCACCCGTAGCGTACCCGGCACCAGTTCCTCGGGATGCGAGCGTTTGCTGCCGTGGGCGCCCATGTAGTCCATTTCGCCGTGGTAGCCGGCATCGAGCCAGCGTTGCAGGTGTTGCTCATGCTCGGCAAGGTCCAGGCCGCTGATGCCGACCTGCTGGAAGCCCAGCTCGCGGCCCCACTCCTTGATGGATTGGGCGAGGGCGGGGAGGTCTGTGGGAATGGCAGGCATGAGGCGAGAGAAACCAGAGCTGAGATGCGTATAATTCTGCCAGACATCGGAGCCCGAAGACGCATGCCGCACACTAAAGATGATTTTCCCGACGCGCTGTACAGCGCCGCGCAGGTCCGGGCCCTCGACGCACAACTGATCGCGGCCGGCACCACCGGTTTCGAATTGATGCAGCGCGCCGCCCGCGCCACCTGGCGAGCGATCGTCCGGCGCTGGCCTGACGCCCAGGAGCTGACGGTGCTGGCCGGGCATGGCAACAACGCTGGCGATGGCTACCTGGTCGCGACCCTGGCCCGGCGCGCCGGCTGGTCGGTGCGGGTGCTGACGGTGGGCGAACCCCGGCGCTTGCAGGGTGACGCCGCCAATGCCCACGCCGAGGCGGTGGCGGTGGGCGTGCCGATGGAACCGTGGTCGGATGAGGCTGAATTGCGCGGTGTGTTGCTGGATGCGCTGCTCGGTACGGGCTTGAGTGGTGATGTGCGCGAGCCTTATGTGCGGGCTATCGATACGATCAATGTCAGCGGTCTGCCGGTCGCAGCGGTGGATATCCCCTCGGGGTTGTGCGCCGATACCGGTCGGGTACTGGGCACGGCGGTGGTGGCCGACCTCACCGTGACCTTTATTGGCTTGAAGCTTGGTCTGTTTACCGGCGAAGCGGCGGACCGGGTCGGTGAACTGGTGTTCAACGACCTGCACGCCGATCCAGATATTGTTGACACGGCACCGGCCAGTGCCCGATTGCTCTCACCCCATAATCTGCCACGTCTGACGCCTCGTGCCGCCACGTCCCACAAAGGCAAGTTCGGTCACGTGCTGTTGATCGGTGGCGACCGGGGCTTTGGCGGCGCGATCCAGATGAGCGCCGAAAGCGCCCTGCGCTGCGGTGCGGGGATGGTTTCGATGGCGACCCGCTGCGAGCATGTATCCGCCGCGCTGACGCGTTTGCCGGAAGTGATGGTGCAAGGCACCCATTCGGCGAACCAATTGATGGGCTTGCTCCAGCAGGCCAGCGTGCTGGTGGTCGGGCCGGGCCTGGGCCAAGCCGCGTGGGGGCGCAGCCTGTTGTCGGCGGCGGCCAATGCGCCGCTGCCGCAAGTATGGGATGCCGATGCGCTGAACGTGTTGAGCAGCGGCGAGGTTCGCTTGCCTGAACAGTGTGTCATCACCCCGCACCCGGGCGAGGCGGCGCGATTGTTGGAGTTATCCACAGCCCAGGTGCAGGCCGACCGTCCGGCGGCGGCCCATGCATTGAGCCAGAAATACACCGCCACGGTGATCCTCAAGGGCGCCGGCAGCCTGATTGCCAGCCCGGACGGTCGCCTGGCGGTTTGCAGCCAGGGCCATCCGGCCATGGCCACGGCAGGCCTGGGGGATGTGCTGGCCGGCGTGGTCGGCGCCTTGCTGGCCCAGGGCATGGAGGGGTTCGAGGCCGCGTGCCTGGCGGTCTGGCTGCATGCCAACGCAGGTGCCCAGGCCGGTCGCTCGGGGCGGGGTGTGGCGGCCACCGATCTGATTCCGGCCATTCGTCAGTTGTTGGAGGAGCATTCACCGTGTCTGAAGTAACCCTGTACGTGGCGGACGAACAAGCCATGACACAATTTGGCGCCCGCATCGCGCAGATCACCGCCGGCCACGGCCTGATTTTTCTCGAAGGCGACCTCGGCGCGGGAAAAACCACCCTGTCCCGTGGCATCATTCGCGGCCTCGGGCACGTCGGCTCCGTCAAGAGCCCTACGTTCACCCTGGTCGAGCCCTACGAGATCGGCGACATTCGCGCCTTCCATTTCGACCTGTATCGACTGGTGGATCCTGAAGAGCTGGAATTCCTCGGTATCCGCGATTATTTCGAAGATGACGCCTTGTGCCTGATCGAATGGCCCCAGAAGGGTGCAGGCTTTTTGCCAAAGCCCGACCTGACCATTACCATTGGCGCGCAGAACGGCGGGCGTTCGCTGAAACTGACGCCGCAAGGCTCGCGTGGCGAGTCGTGGTGTGCCGCTTTGGCATTGGAAAACTAATTGATGATGGGGTTTGGTATGCGCTTTCGCGCGGTGGTTGCTGTCGTAGGACTGTTGCTTACGGCACTGGCCGTCGATGCTGTGGCCGAGACAAAGGTCAACAGCGTTCGCCTCTGGCGGGCGCCGGACAACACACGGCTGGTGTTCGACCTGACGGGCCCGGTGCAGCACAGCGTATTCACCCTGACCGCCCCGGATCGCCTGGTGATCGACATCAACGGTGCGTCCCTGGGCGCGCCATTGAACGTGGCGACCGCCAACACGCCGATTACCGCGATGCGCTCGGCCCAGCGTACGCCGACCGACCTGCGGGTGGTCATCGACCTGAAAAAAGCCGTGACCCCGAAAAGCTTCACCCTGGCCCCCAATGCCCAATACGGCAACCGGCTGGTGGTGGACCTGTTCGACAACCCGGCCGATGCGGCGCCACCTCCGCCGCCGCCGACCAATGTCGCCACGGTACCGGCAGTGCCGGTGACCCCGACCGAACCTGCGCTCAAGCTGCCACCGGCGCCGGCCGGCAAGCGCGACATCATCGTGGTGATCGACGCCGGTCACGGCGGCGAAGACCCGGGCGCCTCGGGCTCGCGCGGGCAGCGGGAAAAAGACGTGGTGCTGTCCATCGCCCGCGAATTGCAGCGCCAGGTCAACGGCATGAAAGGCTTCCGCGCCGAACTGACCCGTACTGGCGACTACTTCATCCCCTTGCGCGGACGTACCGAAATCGCTCGCAAGAAAGGCGCCGATCTGTTCGTCTCCATTCACGCCGACGCCGCACCTTCGGCGGCGGCGTTCGGGGCCTCGGTGTTTGCCCTGTCCGACCGCGGTGCCACGTCCGAGACCGCCCGTTGGCTGGCCGACAGCGAAAACCGTTCCGACCTGATCGGCGGTGCCGGCAACGTCAGTCTCGACGACAAGGACCGGATGCTCGCCGGTGTATTGCTCGATTTGTCGATGACAGCCTCGTTGACCTCCAGCCTGAACGTCGGCCAGAAAGTCCTGAGCAACATCGGTCGCGTCACGCCGCTGCACAAGCAGCGCGTCGAGCAGGCCGGGTTCATGGTGCTCAAGTCGCCGGATATCCCGTCGATCCTGGTGGAAACCGGCTTCATCTCCAACGCCAACGAAGCGTCCAAGCTGTCGTCTTCCAACCACCAGCAGGCGCTGGCCCGTTCCATCAGCAGCGGCGTGCGGCAGTTCTTCCAGCAGAACCCACCGCCAGGCACTTACATTGCCTGGCTGCGCGACTCCGGCAAGATCGCCCAGGGCCCGCGGGACCATAGGGTCAGCCCCGGCGAAACCCTGGCGATGATCGCCGTGCGTTACCAGGTGTCGCCCGCGACCTTGCGCAGCGCCAACAACCTCAAGAGCGACGAGCTCAAGATCGGCCAGACCCTGACCATTCCCGGCAATGACGTGGCGGTCCAGCAATGAGTGATGAAGTGATCGGCAGCAACGCTCGCATCGAACTGCTCAGCCCCCGGCTGGCGAACCAGATCGCCGCCGGTGAAGTGGTCGAGCGCCCGGCGTCGGTCATCAAGGAACTGCTGGAAAACAGCCTCGACTCCGGAGCCAAGCGCATCGACGTGGATGTCGAGCAGGGCGGCGTCAAGCTGCTGCGGGTCCGCGATGACGGTGGCGGTATTTCTTCCGACGACCTGCCGCTGGCCCTGGCGCGTCACGCCACCAGCAAGATCCGCGACCTGGAAGACCTCGAGCGGGTCATGAGCCTGGGGTTTCGGGGCGAGGCGCTGGCATCCATCAGTTCGGTGTCGCGCCTGACCCTCACCTCCCGCACCCGCGACGCCGAGCAGGCCTGGCAGGTCGAGACCGAGGGCCGGGACATGGCCTCCCGTGTGCAGCCTGCGGCTCATCCGGTCGGCACCTCGGTGGAAGTGCGCGACCTGTTCTTCAACACCCCGGCCCGACGCAAATTCCTCAAGGCCGAGAAGACTGAATTCGATCATCTGCAAGAAGTCATCAAGCGCCTGGCCCTGGCGCGTTTTGACGTAGCGTTCCATTTGCGCCACAACGGCAAGACCATCCTCAGTCTGCACGAGGCCCACGATGATGCGGCCCGCGCCCGCCGTGTCGGCGCGGTGTGCGGCGCAGGTTTCCTGGAGCAGGCATTGCCCATCGAGGTGGAGCGCAATGGCCTGCACCTGTGGGGTTGGGTCGGCTTGCCGACCTTCTCGCGCAGCCAGGCGGACTTGCAGTATTTCTACGTGAACGGTCGGGCGGTACGCGACAAGCTGGTGGCCCACGCGGTGCGCCAGGCGTATCGCGATGTGCTGTTCAATGGCCGGCATCCGACATTCGTGCTGTTTTTCGAAGTCGATCCGGCCGTGGTCGACGTCAACGTGCACCCGACCAAGCATGAGGTGCGTTTCCGTGACGGGCGCATGGTCCACGATTTTCTCTACGGCACCTTGCACCGCGCCTTGGGCGATGTGCGCCCGGAAGATCAACTGGCGGCGCCGGCGGCGGTGGGCGGCATGGTCCGGCCAACGGGGTTGGAAGCTGGCGAATTCGGGCCTCAAGGCGAAATGCGCCTGGCGGCCAATGCACTGCTGGAGCAGCCCCAGCCTCAGCCGAGCTACAACACGGCCGGGAGCGGTGCCGGCAGCGGCTATCAGTATCAATACACGCCGCGCCCGCAATCCAACGTACCGGCAGCCGAGGCCCAGGCGGCCTATCGCGAGTTCTTCAAACCCTTGCCGGAAGCCGGAGCTGCGGCGATGCCCGACGGCCAGGGCGATATCCCGCCGCTGGGCTATGCCCTGGCGCAACTCAAAGGCATTTATATCCTCTCGGAAAATGCCCAGGGCCTGGTCCTGGTGGACATGCACGCCGCCCATGAGCGGATCATGTACGAGCGGCTGAAAATCGCCATGGCCAGCGAAGGCTTGAGTGGCCAGCCGCTATTGGTGCCCGAGTCCCTGGCGGTCAGCCAGCGCGAAGCCGATTGCGCCGAAGAACATGTGGCCTGGTTCCAGCGCCTGGGCTTCGAATTGCAGCGCCTGGGCCCGGAAACCCTGGCGATCCGTCAGATCCCGGCCTTGTTGAAGCAGGCCGAGGCCAATCGTCTGGTCAGCGACGTGCTGGCGGACTTGATGGAATACGGCACCAGCGACCGGATCCAGGCGCACCTGAACGAACTGCTCGGCACCATGGCCTGCCACGGCGCGATCCGCGCCAACCGGCGCCTGGCCCTGCCGGAAATGAACGGCCTGCTACGGGACATGGAAAACACCGAGCGCAGTGGTCAATGCAACCATGGCCGGCCGACCTGGACCCAACTGGGCCTGGACGACCTGGACAAACTGTTCCTGCGCGGTCGTTGATGAGCCAGTTGCCACCCGCGATTTTCCTGATGGGACCGACCGCCGCCGGCAAGACCGACCTGGCCATCGAATTGACCAAGGTCCTGCCCTGCGAGTTGATCAGTGTCGATTCGGCCCTGGTCTACCGGGGCATGGACATCGGCACCGCCAAGCCGTCGAAAGAACTGCTGGCCGAATTTCCCCATCGCTTGATCGACATCCTCGACCCGGCCGAGGCTTATTCGGCGGCCGATTTCCGCCGTGACGCACTCCAGGCCATGGCCGAGATCACCGCGCGGGGCAGGATTCCGCTGCTGGTGGGTGGCACGATGCTGTATTACAAGGCCTTGGTCGACGGGTTGGCGGACATGCCGGCAGCCGATCCCGAGGTGCGTGCGCAGATTGAAGAAGAGGCCGCGCGCCTTGGCTGGCAAGCCCTGCACGAGCAATTGGCGATCATCGACCCGGAATCGGCGGCGCGTATCCACCCCAATGACCCACAGCGGCTCAGTCGGGCCCTGGAGGTTTATCGGGTCAGCGGCCAGAGCATGACGGCCCTGCGCCAGCGACAATCTGCGCAAAGTACTGAAGCAGCCGCTTCGGGACTGCAACAATTGCCCTATACTGTCGCGAATCTGGCCATCGCTCCGGCGAACCGGCAAGTGCTGCATCGGCGAATTGAACAAAGATTCACATTAATGTTGGAACAGGGGTTCATAGACGAGGTCGTAGCCCTGCGTGAGCGAAGTGACCTGCATGCCGGGTTGCCGTCTATACGTGCGGTAGGTTATCGACAAGTCTGGGATTACCTGGACGGCAAGCTGACGTCAGCCGAGATGCAGGAGCGTGGGATCATTGCCACGCGCCAATTGGCGAAACGCCAGTTCACCTGGCTGCGCAGCTGGACTGACTTGCATTGGCTCGACAGTCTCGATTGCGACAATCTGCCACGCGCCTTGAAATACCTTGGGACCATCTCCATATTGAGCTGAGTCCTTGCAATTGCCGTCTATCCTTGGGGGTGTGACGGCCCAAGCCATCTGATTCCGATTTTTATTATTGATCCTTAAAGGAGTGCGGCACATGTCAAAAGGGCATTCGCTACAAGACCCTTACTTGAACACTTTACGTAAAGAGAAAGTTGGGGTGTCCATCTATCTGGTCAACGGGATCAAACTGCAAGGCACGATCGAGTCTTTCGACCAGTTCGTCATCCTTCTGAAAAACACCGTCAGCCAAATGGTCTACAAACACGCGATCTCGACAGTCGTGCCAGTTCGTCCAATTCGTCTGCCTAGCGCAACCGAATCCGAAGGCGGTGACGCTGAACCGGGTAACGCCTGATAGGAGCCTCCTTTGTTCTTTGAGCGCCACGGTGGTGGTGAACGGGCCATTCTCGTTCACTTGGATGGACAGGACCCTGAGGCGCGCGAAGATCCGCAGGAGTTTCAGGAATTGGCACTTTCGGCCGGCGCCGAGACCGTCGCGTTTTTCAACGTGCCGCGTCATCGGCCAACCGCCAAGTTCCTGATCGGCAGTGGCAAGGTCGAGGAGTTGCGCGACCTGGTCAAGGCCGAANANGNCGATCTGGTGATTTTCAATCACATCCTCACGCCCAGTCAGGAACGTAACCTCGAACGTGTNTTCGAGTGTCGCGTGATCGACCGTACGGGTCTGATTCTCGATATTTTTGCCCAGCGCGCCCGCACCCATGAAGGCAAGCTCCAGGTTGAACTGGCCCAGCTTGACCACATGAGCACGCGGCTGGTTCGCGGCTGGACTCACCTTGAGCGTCAGGGTGGCGGTATCGGCATGCGCGGTCCGGGTGAAACCCAGCTGGA
>Ga0065714_10065340_pt1 | contig 10786 bp, 9 predicted proteins | sample MisRhiReplicate2_FD_59101 | JGI IMG/M metagenome (GOLD analysis project Ga0065714, IMG submission 59101) | Miscanthus rhizosphere microbial communities from Kellogg Biological Station, MSU, sample Rhizosphere Soil Replicate 2: eDNA_1 v2... | ecosystem: Host-associated > Plants > Roots >... | reverse complement strand
CCAACCCGCGAGGATCGCGATCAGGCCAGACGGCCCCATCCACAACGCCAGGTAAAGGAACGGCCGCGAGGTGTACAGCCGGTCACGCTTGCGCAGCAACAGGCTGCACAAACCGGTGAAGATCATCAGCATGCCCATGCCGACCATGATCCGGAACGTCCAGAACACAATGGTCGAATTGGGCCGGTCTTCAGGCGGGAACTCCTTGAGCGCTGGCACCTGTTTTTCCAGCGAGTGGGTGAGAATCAGGCTGCCGAGATACGGAATCTCGACGGCGAATTTGGTTTTCTCTTCTTTCATGTCCGGCCAGCCGAACAGGATCAGCGGGGTCGGTTCATCCCCGATGTTTTCCCAGTGTCCTTCAATCGCAGCAATTTTCGCCGGCTGATACTTGAGGGTATTGAGGCCGTGGGAGTCACCGATGACGGCTTGAATCGGCGCCACGATCAAGGCCATCCACATGGCCATCGACAGCATCGTGCGAATGGCCGGGTTGTCCTTGCCGCGCAGCAAGTGCCAGGCCGCCGAGGAACCGACGAAGAATGCGGTGGCCAGGAACGCCGCCGTTGCCATGTGCAGAAGGCGGTAGGGGAACGAAGGGTTGAAGATCACGGCCAACCAGTCGGTGGGAATCACCTGACCATTAACGATTTCGAAACCCTGCGGTGTTTGCATCCAGCTGTTGGAGGCCAAAATCCAGAAGGTCGAGATCAGCGTGCCGATGGCCACCATGACCGTGGCGAAGAAATGCAAATTGCGCCCGACCTTGTTCCAGCCAAACAGCATGACGCCCAGGAAGCCGGCTTCGAGGAAGAAGGCTGTGAGTACCTCGTACGTCAGCAATGGCCCGGTCACCGAACCGGCGAAGTCCGAAAAGCGGCTCCAGTTGGTGCCGAACTGATAAGCCATCACCAGCCCGGAAACCACGCCCATGCCGAAGTTGACGGCAAAGATCTTCGACCAGAAGTGATACAGGTCGCGGTACGTGTCGTTATGGGTTTTCAGCCACAAGCCTTCGAGCACCGCCAGGTAGCTCGCCAGGCCAATGGTGATGGCCGGAAACAGGATGTGAAACGAAATTGTAAACGCGAACTGAATTCGGGCGAGATCAAGTGCCTCTAAACCGAACATAAGTCTTCCTCTGTCAGGTAATACGGCTGCTGGCTGGAAGCCTGCACCCAAGGGCCCCCACGGGTATGGAGTGCGGCGAATTCAAATTCGTTCTTTTTTAAAAGCCTCACCACGCACGGAGCCTGGCCGGATGGCCGTCGGATCAATTCCATTTGGGGTTTTGATCTGGATCAATCAACGTTGAAAGAGTAGTCCCATTTCTGGCCATGAACCGCGTGGTCTTTTGCCGCGTGACAAGTTGCCCCATGACCGCAGACATGCGCTGCAATGCTTTCCCTGTGGGAGCGAGCCTGCTCGCGATTCGGTGGGTCAGGCACATGGGTATCGATTGATACACCGCCATTGCGAACAAGCCCGCTCCCACAGGGAGATTTGAGTGTTTTTCGGGATCGGTATCTAGCTAACTAAATTTCTGGCAGCTGCAACTTCTGGTTACAGGTTGGTGATAATCTCGGCCTCCCCTCGATCAAGATTTGCCTCCAGATGCCCAGCCAAGAGCCCTTGCTGTTACGTCACCACCGTCCGTTTCTCGCGTTTTGGCTGGCCCGGGTGTTTACCGCCAGTGGATTTCAGATGCTCACGGTGGCCATTGGCTGGAACCTCTACCAGTTGACCGGCAATGTGCTCGATCTGGGTCTGGTCGGCTTGGTGGAATTTGCGCCGCGTGTGCTGTTCATGCTGCACACCGGGCACGTTGCGGACCGCTATGACCGGCGCAAAGTCGCGGCGATCTGCCAGTCGCTGCAAGCACTGATCGCCCTGTCGCTGGCCATCGGCAGCGCCACCGATCAGGTCACCCGGGAAATGATCTTCATCCTCGCGTTCCTGCTCGGTGCCGCGCGCTCCTTCGAAATGCCCACCACACAAGCCCTGTTGCCGAGCATCGTGCCCAGTGCGCTGTTTCCTCGCGCGGTGGCCGCCGCACAATCGGCGCAACAATCCGCCACCATCGTCGCCCCGGCGCTCGGTGGTTTGCTCTACGCCTTCGGCAGCGTCTGGGTGTATGGCCCGACGGTGATCCTCTACATCATTGCCTGCACATTGATGCTCAACCTGCCGGCCCGACAAACACCGCTGAACAAGGGCAAGGCGACGCTGGACTCGCTGCTGGCGGGCATCCGCTTCATTCGCAGTCGCCCGGACATTCTCGGGGCGATCTCTCTGGACCTGTTTGCGGTCTTGCTCGGTGGCGCGACGGCGCTGCTGCCGGTGTTTGCCAAGGACATCCTGCTCACAGGTCCATGGGGTCTGGGCCTGCTGCGATCCGCGCCGGCAGTTGGAGCGTTGTTGATGTCGTTGTTCCTGGCGCGATATGCGGTTGAGCGCAACGTCGGACGGGTGATGTTCACGGCGGTCGGTGTGTTCGGCGTGGCCACTATCGCCTTCGGCCTCTCGACCTCGTTCTGGTTCTCTCTTGCGGTGCTGGTAGTGCTGGGCGCGGCAGACATGATCAGCATGGTGATCCGCGCCTCGTTCGTACAACTGGAAACCCCGGACGAAATGCGTGGCCGGGTCAGCGCCGTCAACGGTCTGTTCATCGGCGCTTCGAACCAGTTGGGCGAGTTCGAATCCGGGCTGACCGCCCACTGGTTCGGCACCGTGCCAGCGGTGGTCATGGGTGGGATCGGCACACTGGTGGTGACCGGGGTCTGGGTGAAACTGTTCCCAAGCCTGGCCAACCGCGATCGCATGCATGTGCCGGTGGAAGAAGTGAAGGTCTGACCCGCTTTAAACCAACAACTCCCCCGCCACCGCCGCACGTGTGGCTTTGCCGCAGAGCTGTTCCACCAGCGTCAGAGCGAATGCCAAGGCGGCCCCGGAACCCTGGGCGGTCACGCAGTTGCCGTCGACCACCACCGGTTGGTCGACGAAATTGCAGCCCAACAGCTGATGACTGGCCGAGGGCAGACACGTCATGCGCCGCTGACGCAATACACCGAACTGTTGCAGCGCGACCGCCGGGGCTTCGGCGATGCCCGCGAACAAGCGTCCGGCGGCGACCTGATCCTTGATCAGTTGTTGCAGGGGCTGATGGGCCGCCAGGTGTTGCGCACCGACGGCGCCGCCGGGCAAGGCGATAAGGTCGAACGGCTGGGCCAACAGATCCACCAGCATGGCATCGGCCGTCAGCCGGGTGCCACGGGCGCAGGTAAGCATGCGCCGCCCCTCGATGCTGGCCACCACCACTTCAACGTTGGCGCGGCGCAGTACATCGACCAGGGTCACTGTTTGCAGGTCATCGATGCCCTCGGCGAGGGTAATCAAAGCTCTAAAGGTCATGGGTGCAGTCCACAAGATGATCTTTAAAGCTTAGTCAGCTTTCCTGACGCTTGTGCGAGTGCAGCCGTTACTTGATGTAAAGCCGCGTCGACATTGTGTTGCCCGGTGCGTTGATCGAGGTATTGCTGAAGGTAAAGATGCCGCTCTGCTTGCCGGCCAGGTCAAGGACGTACAGATAACCGACGGTTTTTCTCCCAGCGGTGCACTCGGTCAGATTACCGGTATCAAAAGCACAGACTGGCGTGCGAGTGCCGTTCAGTTCAAAACCGTCCAGCGCGACAAACGCCTCGCGGCCGTAGCCGACTTCCAGCACATAAACCTTGATACTCGGGCCGCTGTGGTCGCAGCGCGTCTGATCCTGCCCCGCGGCAATGTTTTCAAAACCACATCCTGGCGACTCGACCTTGAGCACTTTCAATTGGCTCAACGGTGGCGCTATCGCGGCAGAGGCGTTTTGCGCCCCCAGCAACAAGGCAAACACGACGCCAATCACGGTAATCACAGGCTTTTCCATGCAATACATAGCTCCCCCCAAAATCAGCGCGCAGTATGGCTCACTTCAATTAACGGCAAAACATCGACGACGATCGCAGCCATAAGCAGCCATAACCCTACGCTGCTGGTATGATGCGCGGCTTTTTCCGGCCCACAGTATTTTCCCAGGCGCGTTCAGCGGTCTGTGCTTTGCTGTTGAGGTCGATACATTCACGGCGCCGGGCGCGCCACGGGGAGCAGACATGCTGGAAAGGCTGTTTCAACTCAGAGCACACAACACCAACGTGCGGACCGAGATTCTGGCGGGCGTCACGACTTTCTTGGCCATGGCCTACATTCTGTTCGTCAACCCGAGCATCATCGGCGAGACCGGCATGGACAAGGGCGCGGTGTTCGTCGCCACCTGTCTGGCCGCGGCCTTTGGCTCCACAATGATGGGCCTGATCGCCAACTACCCGATCGCGCTGGCGCCGGGCATGGGCCTGAACGCCTTCTTCAGCTACACCGTGGTCCTGCACATGGGCCACACCTGGCAAGTGGCACTGGGGGCGGTGTTCATCTCGGCGGTGTGCTTCTTCCTGCTGTCGATCTTCCGCATCCGCGAATGGATCATCTACAGCATCCCCTTGCCGCTGCGCTCGGCGATTGCAGCCGGTATCGGTCTGTTTCTGGCGCTGATCGCCCTGCACAACGCTGGCATCGTGGTCAGCAATCCGGCGACCATGGTCGGCCTCGGTGACCTGAAACAACCGGCGCCCATTCTCGCGACCCTGGGCTTTGCCCTGATTGTTGCCCTCGAAGCGCTGAAAGTGCGCGGAGCGGTGCTGATCGGCATTCTGGTGGTGACCACCGCTTCGATCGTGATGGGCTTCACCCCGTTCGGCGGCGTGATGTCGATGCCGCCCTCCCTGGCCCCGACCTTCCTGCAACTGGACATCAAAGGTGCACTGGACATCGGTCTGATCAGTGTGATTTTCGCCTTCCTGTTTGTTGACCTGTTCGACAACTCCGGCACCCTGATCGGCGTCGCCAAGCGCGCCGGCCTGATGGACAAGGACGGCCGCATGCCGAAAATGGGCCGCGCGCTGGTCGCCGACAGTACCGCGGCCATGGCCGGCTCGCTGTTGGGTACCTCGACCACCACCAGCTACATCGAATCCGCAGCCGGCGTGAGTGCCGGTGGCCGCACCGGCCTCACCGCTGTTGTGGTAGCGATTCTGTTCCTGTTGGCGCTGTTCTTCTCGCCATTGGCCTCCAGCGTTCCGGCATTCGCCACGGCACCGGCACTGTTGTTCGTCGCCGTACTGATGACCTCAGGCCTGGCCGAAATAGAATGGGACGACATCACCGTTGCCGCACCGGTCGTGGTCACCGCGCTGGCCATGCCGTTTACGTATTCCATCGCCAACGGCATCGCCTTCGGTTTCATTTCCTGGACCGTGATCAAGCTGCTGTCCGGGCGCACCCGTGACCTGAACCCGGCGTTGGTGATTCTGTCGATTCTGTTCGTGATCAAGTTGGGTTGGTTCAACGCATGACTTTTGATTCCCAGGCCTACGCCGTTCAGCTCGAAGAAAAGGTCACGCGCCTGCGTGACCTGCTGGCCCCGTTTGGTGCGCCGGAACCTGCAGTGTTCGACTCACCGCTGCAAAACTTTCGCCTGCGCGCCGAATTCCGCCTGTGGCGCGAAGCCGGCGAGCGGCACTACGCGATGTTTTCCCAGGAAGACAAACGTACGCCGATCCTGATCGAAGAGTTTCCAATCGCCAGTTTGCGCATCAATCAGTTGATGCCGCAGCTCAAAGCGGCATGGAAAGCCAGTGCGGCCCTGAGCCACAAGCTGTTTCAGGTGGAGTTCCTGACCACCCTGGCCGGCGATGCGATGATCACCCTGTGCTATCACCGCCCGCTGGACGAGCACTGGCATACAGCAGCCACGAAACTGGCCGCCGACCTGAACGTCAGCATCATCGGCCGTTCGAAAGGCAAACGCGAAGTGATCGGCCACGATTACGTGGTCGAGAAGCTCGAAGTCGGTGGTCACACCTTCAGCTATCGCCAGCCGGAAGGCGCGTTCACCCAGCCCAACGGCACCGTCAACCAGAAGATGCTCAACTGGGCTTACGACGCCCTCGGTGATCGCACCGACGATTTGCTGGAGTTGTACTGCGGCAACGGCAACTTCACCCTGCCGCTCGCTACCCGCGTACGCAAAGTGCTGGCCACGGAAATCAGCAAGACTTCAGTCAATGCTGCCCTGAGCAACCTCAGCGAAAACGCGGTGGATAACGTTACGTTGGTGCGCCTGTCCGCCGAAGAGCTGACCGAAGCGCTGAACGAAGTCCGCCCGTTCCGTCGCCTGCACGGCATCGACCTCAAGAGCTACGAGTTCGGTAGTGTGTTCGTCGACCCGCCCCGAGCCGGCATGGACCCGGACACCTGCGAGTTGACCCGACGTTTCGACAACATCCTCTACATCTCCTGCAACCCGGAAACGCTGGCGGCGAACATCGCCCAGTTGCACGACACGCATCGCATCACTCAGTGCGCGATGTTTGACCAGTTCCCGTGGACGCATCACATGGAGTCCGGGGTGTTGTTAACCCGTCGTTAATTACAGTTGCCCGTACAAATCAGCCGTCATCACGACGGCTTTTTTGTGGGCGATCAAAGAGCCGAATCCACCTTGCGCGGGCGACCACCCTTTTTGCCATTGGCCCGCGCCGCCTCGGCCTTGGCAACACTGCTCTGGCGACCATTGCGCGAGGCGATGACGGAAGACGCCATGTCCATCAGTGGCTTGCTCGCTGAAATCAATCCAGCAATGGACACCTGTAAATCACGGCCTTCATGGCAGAGCGCGGTTCCTGAAAAGCCGACCTTCAAATCAACGAAATCCCCATCGTCAAAGCCATCAAACTCCGGGTAATTCCTCGCCGGAAGCAGCACGCCACTGCCGTCTTCAAAGCTGACGACCAGGCAATGTCCTGTCCACGTCACTGCTGTCGCATTCAAACCGCTACGACGACTCAACTCGCCTCGCTGAATGGCCTGATCCAGTATTTCTTCGGTGACGGGGCGATCCGCCTGAATGTTCGCCTGTATCGTTTTCATAATTCGATTTCCACTCCCTCGGCAGCCCCCAACAGGGCCAACAACGTCTTGTTCGTTTCGGGCTCGTAACAGGCCGAGCCAATCACGTAGGTCGTGCTGGCGATTCGTTTCATCACGACCACTTCATTGCCCTCCCAATCCCACAACTGATTGTCGAGGCAGGCCGTGCGCAATTTGCTCCACCAGATGCCGCGTGCTCGCCGTAAATGCGCCGGTTGCCGCAGCGCCTGACGCAACCCCTCAAGCACCGCTGAAGGGGGGCGCTGCGAATGAGGTACGACATCCCAGAGTTCTACGCCGTTGTGCCAGAAACTGAATTTGAATCGTGCGCTCCACGTTTGGGCATCGACGTGAACATGGGGCGGACAGTGTTCATCGCGCAGCATGACGACCAATGAAAAGCCCCTGTAGCGACATACATTCATGCTAACCCATCCGTTAGGTTATAGAGTGCAAAGATTCTCCATTCCTTGAAGAACCCGATAATGGGTGCGATCTGATTTCAGACTAGCGCTTGAGCGTTTTTTGACTCCCGATCTACCGCGTCAAAATAGTAAGCAATCCTTTCACCCCGCCCGCAAATAAGCCGCCGCTCCAGATAAGCACTGTCACAGAAATTTCATCTACAGTGACGCCATGCAGCAGCCCTCATTTGATCCCCGGTGTAATCAATCATGCAGCGAGTCTTCGATGATCTTCAGCTGGGCAGCATCGAACTGTTTTGCCTGGCAGCCGAGGCCGGAAGCTTTACCGCCGCCGCGTTGGTAGCAGGGGTAACGCCGGCCGCCGTCAGCCGTTCGGTATCGCGCATGGAAGAACGCTTGGGCGTGCGGCTGTTCGCGCGCACGACCCGTAGCGTGAAGTTGACCGACAGTGGTCGCCGGTATTACGAGGAATGTCGCCAGGCGCTGGCGCAACTGATCGAAGCCCAACGCGAGGTCATGGGTCAGCAGCAACAACCGTCCGGTACGTTGCGAATCAGCATTCCCACGACTTATGCACACCACCGGATTCTGCCGTTACTGCCGGCGTTTCGGGCGCGTTTTCCCGAGGTAAAGGTCGAGTCGCACATCAGCAATCGCAACATCGATTTCGTTAGCGAAGGTTATGACATGGCCATCCGCGTGCGGGCGATTCCGGATTCTGGCTTGATCGCCCGACATCTGGAGGACGCCGCGCTGGTGCTGATTGCCTGCCCCGAGTACCTCAAGCGCGCGGGCGTTCCGCAAACCCTGGACGACCTGGCGCAGCACGAATGCATTCAGTACGAACTGCCCAGCAGCGGTCGGCGGATTGCCTGGCTGTTCAATGACAACGGCGCATCACGGGAGATTCTGGCCGAGGGCAATCTCAGTTGCTCTGACGATGTACTCGGCGGCGTAACCCTGGCCAAACACGGGGCGGGTCTGTTTCAAACGTACCGGTTTATCGTCGAAAACGAACTGACCAATGGCTCGCTGGTGGAAGTGTTGAAGCCTTACAGCGGACGTTCGCGACCGTTCACGTTGCTGTATCCGCAAAGCCGCCATGTGCCCCTGAAGTTGCGCGCCTTTATCGACTTCCTGATTGAGCATCTGCCCCGATAAATCTCGAAACTGTCCGATCACCGCCCACAAATCCCGGTTGAGGCATCACTTCAATTGACCAAATTAACCATCTAGTACAATTTATCTCCACAGGCTGAACCAACAGCCGCTTCCAAAAACAATAAGTGGAGAGACCCTCGATGCCCCCTATCGTTCTGGTGCTCAACGGCCCGAACCTTAACCTGCTTGGCACCCGTGAACCGGCGACTTATGGTCACGAAACCCTGGCAGACATCTCGGCCCTATGCGGACGCGCCGCTGAAGAATTCGGCCTGGCCGTGGAGTTTCGCCAGACCAACCACGAAGGTGAGTTGCTCGACTGGATTCATGCCGCTCGCGGTCGTTGCGCCGGAATTGTGATCAACCCCGCCGCATGGACTCATACCTCGGTTGCGATCCGCGACGCCCTCGTCGCCAGCGAACTGCCGGTGATCGAAGTCCACCTGTCGAACGTCCACGCTCGTGAGCCTTTCCGCCATCACTCGTTCGTCTCGGCCATCGCCACCGCTGTGCTGGCCGGTTTTGGCAGCCTCGGCTATCGCCTGGCGCTGGAACATTTCAGTCTGCAATTGAAGAGGTGAACGTGATGACTCAGCACAAAACTGTATTGGCCGGGCTGATCGGCGCCGGAATTCAAGCGTCTCGCACCCCAGCGCTGCACGAGCACGAAGGCGACGCGCAAGGCATGCGTTACCTCTATCGCCTGATCGACCTGGATCAATTGCAGCTCGACAGCAGTGCCCTGCCCGACCTGCTGATGGCGGCCGAGCGGATGAATTTCACCGGGCTGAACATCACCTTCCCGTGCAAGCAGGCAATCATCCCGTTGCTCGACGAACTGTCGCCGGAAGCGCGCGGCATCGGCGCGGTGAACACCGTGGTGTTGAAAGACGGCAAACGCATCGGCCATAACACCGATTGCCTGGGTTTTGCCGAAGGTTTTCGCCGAGGCTTGAAAGATGCTGCCCGTGGGCATGTCGTACAAATGGGTGCCGGAGGCGCAGGTGCGGCAGTGGCCCACGCACTATTGAGCGAGGGCGTACAACTGCTGAGTATTTTCGATGTGGAGATCAGCCGCGCGCAGGCGCTGGCGGACAACCTCAATCAGCATTTTGGCGCAGGCCGAGCGGTGGCCGGGCATGATCTGCCAAGCACAATGGCCCAAGCGGACGGGCTGGTGAACACCACGCCCATGGGCATGAAAAAACTGCCGGGCATGCCGGTGCCACTGGAGCTGCTTCGCACTGAGTTGTGGGTGGCGGAGATTGTTTACTTCCCACTGGAAACCGAACTGCTGCGCAACGCCCGCGCGCTCGGTTGCCGGACCCTGGACGGCGGCAACATGGCGGTGTTTCAGGCGGTGAAGGCGTTTGAATTGTTCAGCGGCGTCGTGCCGGATGCGCAGCGAATGCTCGCGCATTTTCAGAGCATGAATGGCTGAGTGGATGCAGTGAGGGGGCAATCCCCTCAATGCACATCAAGCCTGCAAGTAGCGCAACACTGACTCGCAAATCATCGCCCGATGACGCTGCTTGATGGCTTCGTCGGGCAAATCGATCTGAAAAATCTCACCAAAGGTATGACGGTTCGACACGCGATAGAAGCAGAACGAACTGATCAACAGATGCACATCCAGCGGATCAAGTCCGCTTCGGAATACCCCCTCCTCGGCACCGCGACGCAAAATTTCGCCCAGTGAATCGAGGAGCGTATTGTTCATCGCCTTGATCGCATCGGAGCGCTTCACGTATTCAGCGTTGTGAATGTTCTCGATGCTGACGATGCGCACGAAATCGACATTGCGATCATGGTGGTCGAAGGTGAACTCCACCAGACGACGGATCGCCTCGACCGGCGCCAGCTCGGTCAGGAGCATACGGTTTTCGGTGCTGCGAATATCCCCGTAGAGCTTTTCCAGCACTTCAACGTACAGCTGCTCTTTACTGCCGAAGTAGTAATAGATCATGCGTTTGGAGGTGTGGATGCGCTCGGCGATCGCATCAACGCGAGCACCGGAAAGCCCCTGCTGGACGAACTCGACAATCGCCTCTTGAAGGATGTTTTCGCGGGTTTTTTCCGGATTGTTTTTGCGGCTTTTGCGAGGCTCGACGAGGGGTTCGCCGGGCACTGCGGAGCGTTCAGAAGTCATTGTCATTGCGGGCTCACGGCCATCACTGCAC
>Ga0065714_10002809_pt1 | contig 10786 bp, 11 predicted proteins | sample MisRhiReplicate2_FD_59101 | JGI IMG/M metagenome (GOLD analysis project Ga0065714, IMG submission 59101) | Miscanthus rhizosphere microbial communities from Kellogg Biological Station, MSU, sample Rhizosphere Soil Replicate 2: eDNA_1 v2... | ecosystem: Host-associated > Plants > Roots >... | reverse complement strand
AGAGCTTATGATCCGGAGGCCGACATGGCTTGACCAGATAGTCATCGATCCGAAATTCCTTCAGTGTCTGAATGATTTTTTCACTCTCATCGAATGCTGTGAGCAAGACGCATTTTGCATCTTCAAATTGTTGTGCCTTTTTCAGGAGTTCGACTCCGTCCCTGTCGCGCAATTTATGGTCGGCCAGTACAACCGCAACTCGCTGCCTGTCTTTCCTCAACTGATGCAGCGTCGCAAGCGCCTCGTCACCTGACGACGCAGTGATAACTCGATAACGCCGTCCGTACCTTCGCTCGAGGTCTCGCTGAATCTGCTTCAAGAGATCCTCGTTATTGTCGACGATAAGTAGAACCGGCTTTCCCATATGTCACACCTTAGCTGCCACAGCTTCTGGTTGTTGCTCGGCCCCTTTCGTCTCAAACGTGAACTGATTGTCCTTCCAATCAACAATCACTGTATCCCCGTCCTTAATCTGGCCAGCCAGTAATCGCTTTCCAAGCGGCGTCTCCAATTCCTTCTGGATCGATCGTTTTAATGGGCGCGCTCCGTAGACAGGGTCATAGCCTTCGCGTGCGAGGTGAGTTTCCGCCCTCGGTGTCAATTCGATACTGATGTGCCTTTCAGCCAGACGAGAGCGCAGACGTTCAAGCTGGATCTGGAGAATCTTCTTGAGGTCCTCTTCCGTGAGCGAATGGAAAACCACGATCTCATCAACACGATTCAGAAATTCAGGACGGAAGTGATGACGCATTTCCGTCAACACAGCTTCCTTCATGCGGTCGTAAGCGACTGAATCAGTCTTGCCGCTAAACTCCAGAATCCTGTCCGAACCGATGTTCGAAGTCATGATGATGACTGTGTTCTTAAAGTCGACGATGCGCCCCTGACCATCAGTTAAGCGGCCGTCATCAAGGATCTGCAGCAGAACATTGAAGGCGTCGTGGTGGGCCTTTTCGATTTCATCAAACAGAATCACCGCGTAAGGTCGCCGTCGTACTGCTTCTGTTAGTTGTCCGCCTTCTTCGTAACCGACATACCCGGGCGGGGCGCCGATCAGCCGCGAGACCGCATGCCTCTCCATGTACTCAGACATATCGATGCGGATCATTGCCCGCTCGTCGTCGAACATGAACTCGGCAAGCGTGCGAGCGAGTTCCGTTTTGCCGACACCGGTTGGTCCGAGGAGGATGAAAGAACCGATTGGTCGGTTCGGATCTTTCAAACCCGATCGAGCACGTATAACGGCATCGGCAACTGCCTCTACTGCCTCGTTCTGTCCGATCACGCGCTTGTGCAGATGCTCGCCGAGTTGCAGGAGCTTTTCGATTTCGCCTTGCATCAGTCTTGAAACTGGTACGCCGGTCCATCGGCTCACTACCTCTGCGATATCTTCTTCATCAACTTCTTCCTTGAGCAGACGTGAGGAGCCTTGCTTCTTCTGCAGCAGTTCTTCCTCGGACTGCAGCCGTCGCTCCAGATCGGCGAGTTTGCCGTAACGCAGTTGCGCTGCTTTGTTCAGATCGTACGCACGCTCAGCCTGCTCGATCTCAATCCGAGTTTGATCTATTTCCTGGCGCAATTTGCGTAGACGTTCAACCGCCTGGCGCTCGACTTGCCACTGCGAGCGGAGAGCGTCGGCTCGAGCTTTCAGATCAGCGAGTTCCTTCTCCAACTTGTCCAAACGGTCTTTCGAAGCTTTGTCCTTCTCCTTCTTTAGAGCCTCGCGCTCGATCTCTAACTGCATTACCCGTCGCTGTACTTCATCCAACTCAACAGGAACACTCTCGATTTCAGTGCGCAGCCGAGCCGCGGCTTCGTCGACGAGATCGATGGCTTTGTCGGGAAGGAAACGATCGGCGATGTAGCGATGAGAGAGGACTGCGGCGGCAACCAGCGCGGAATCTTTGATGCGCACGCCGTGATGGACCTCATATCGTTCGCGCAGACCTCGCAGGATCGAGATCGTGTCTTCTACGGAAGGTTCATCGACAAAAACAGGTTGAAAGCGACGCTCCAAGGCTGCATCTTTCTCGATGTACTTGCGGTATTCATCGAGTGTGGTGGCGCCGATGCAATGCAACTCGCCGCGGGCAAGCATCGGTTTCAAAAGATTGCCGGCATCCATTGACCCCTCGGTCTTTCCGGCGCCCACCACCGTGTGGAGTTCATCGATGAAAAGAATGATCTGGCCCTGAGCCTCCTGTACTTCCTTGAGAACCGCCTTCAGTCGTTCCTCAAACTCTCCCCGGTATTTCGCTCCCGCGATCAACGCGCCCATGTCGAGCGCAACGACACGTCGATCCTTCAAACTCTCAGGCACATCTCCACGCACAATGCGCTGCGCCAGTCCCTCGACGATCGCAGTCTTCCCAACACCCGGCTCGCCAATCAGAACGGGATTGTTCTTCGTTCGTCGAGACAGCACCTGAATTACGCGCCGGATCTCTTCATCACGACCAATAACTGGATCGACTTTGCCCTGCGCTGCAAGCTTGGTCAGATCGCGCCCGTATCGTTCGAGCGCTTCATAAGTTGCTTCCGGATTTGGTGATGTAACCCGCTGCGAACCGCGCACTTGTCGCAGCGCCTGCATCAGCTTGTCGCGCGTGAGTCCAAGTTCGGCCAGAATGCGGCCGGCCGCTCCAGACTTGTCCTCTACCATCGCCAACAACAGATGCTCAACCGAAACATACTCATCCTTAAGCTGCTTTGCTTCGTCTTCAGCCTGGACCAGGAGACGGTTGAGGCGAGCGGTGACATAGACATCACCGGCGCCACCAGTGTCTGATGACACCTTCGGTAAGCGGGCCAGTGCCTCCTCGATTCGGCGGCGCACAAGATCAGAATCAACTGCAGTCTTTTCGAAGATTGATCTTGCGAGACCGCCTTCCTGCTCGAGCAGCGCAAGTAGAAGATGTTCGACGTCGATCTGTTGATGGCCCAATCTTGTGGCTTCACTCTGCGCCGCGCGCAAAGCCTCTTGCGCTTTCTCGGTCAACCGATTGATATCCATTAGATACGTCCTCCGGACGATCGAATTTCCCTGGGGGATTCTTTGGGGGAAGGGATGGGGGTGATGTCCGATATGCTTCAGCTTGTCGTCACCTGCCCTAAACCCCTTGAACCAATTTGATCTCACGACAAGCTAAAGCGATATCGGACACTAGATCGCATTGGCGTCGACACTGGCGTCTTCCAGCGCTTTAAGTAATGGACCGAACTGCCAGGATCCGTCGTAACGGAATCCGTTAATGAAGAAAGCAGGCGTCCCGTTGACACCACTCCTGACTCCGCTGGTGAAATCTTCACGTACATGCTCGTGATGGACATGGTCCCGCAATTCTCGGACAAATTTCACAGTATCCAGAGTTAATTCTTCGGCAAACCCCACCAGGTGCGCTGGATCTAGCAGCTGTTGATTCGCATATAAGAGATCGTGCATTTCCCAAAAACGATCCTGAGCGCCGGCACTTTCAGCCGCTTCCGCCGCTCCTTCGGCATGCGGATGTATCTGCGTGAGCGGAAAGTGTCGAAAGACAAACCGCAGGCTGTTGCCCATAACCTCCTGAACTTCTTTCACGATCAATTGCGCGGCGCCACAATAGGGACATTCATAATCCCCGTACTCGACTAACGTGACCGGCGCACCTTCTGGTCCTAGGATGTGGTCGCGCTCAGAGACTGGCAGACTTAGTTTGGCTCTCGCCACTGTTGCGTTTGTCGACATTCGCCACCTCCTTTCCCGATAAACTCTCCAGTGCATTTAGAATTCCGTCGGCGCCTGGATTTACTTCAATCGGGGAAACGTAGCTCCAGGCAATCCGGCCCTCGCCATCAATTACGAAGAGAGCGCGTTCGGTAACGCCCTCACCATGTCGGTAGACGCCGTAGGTTCTCGCGACTTCGCCTTTGGGTTCAAAATCGGAGAGCAAGCGGAAATGCAGGTTGCGATGTTCACGATAGGCCTGATGACACCACACGCCGTCTACAGACACGCCAAGAAGTTCAGCATTGAACCGTTTGAACTCCGGCAGTACCTCGTTGTAGAGAGCCATCTGATCACCACAGACGGGACTCCAATCGGCAGGATAGAAAGCGAGGATAACGGGCCGACCGCGAAAGTCGCTGAGCGAAACTTTCTCGTCGGCACCGGAAGCTAGTGTAAAGTCCGGCGCCGTCGTTTCTGCTTTCAGCGCTGACCCACGGTTGGGGTTTTCATTGTCGGTACGTTCAACCATTAGAAGTGCCTCCTTTCAGTAGTCCATTCGCCAACCGGCATCGGCATGCCCGCACCTTGCCCGGTTTGTTCTTGCTCATCAATGCGCTTGATCAAAACGCGATCGTGTAATGGACGAATTGATGCTGCCATAATGTTTGTTACCTCCTTGTTCGCATTTTTTTCTCTGTGCAACTCTTTATTTCAACCTCCGATGCATTTCCGCCAACTCACGATTCAGTTGCTCGATCCGTCCTACCAGGTCGAGAATGACCGCAGCGCCGGCAAAGTTAACACCCAGGTCCCTTCGTAGCCTTTGCATGCGACGAAGGTGAACTACCACGCGTCGCGGCAGCAACGGTTCATCTGTTGGACCATCGAGCGTCTCAATCAGGCCCTGCTGCACCAGCCGCACAATAAGGGTACGCCTGGCACCGACAGTCTCGGCAACGACATCGAAGGTCAACGGTTCATCGAGATCAAAATCGCTTGTCATGATTCCTTGCATACCTCGCGGCGCTCAATCGCCTGATGGCAGTGTTCGAACGCCTGCGTATCGGAGAACTACGCCGAGCGTAAGAATGAATGCGCAAAGCACCAACATTTGCCTCCAATCGACTTGCATCGCTCCTGTTAACAGAACCTCTCGTAAGGTAGCCACAATACCGACCTCGACCATGGTAGAAACCGAAATCCGATGCTCTTCCAGATAGATCTGCAACAGGCGAAACAACTCGATCAGAACCAGAATAAACATGATGTCGGCCAGCACCTGGGGAGAAATCCGTGCCACGCACCAGCGATTGGCCCAGATGGACCAGCTTGATCAACATTGCTGCGAAAAGACCGGCACACAAACCGAGCACTATAAGGTCCTGAACTAGCTCCAGCACCGAGCGCACTGCGTGCCGGCGGTTGTGCAAACCTGTCGACTCGGAATGATGATGCTCGACGGTCATCTTTTAATATCACCGTGTCCATTAACTCCGTGGCTCGAATCGAGAGATACGTTTCAACTCTTCGTACACCCCGCGTTCTTCAGGGCTGACATCTTTCGGAACCACGATCTTCAGGCGCACATATTCGTCGCCTCGACCGCCTTTGCGCTTATTCAAACCCTGGTTACGCAGACGCAAGCGCTGTCCGCTTTTTGCGCCGGGCGGAATTTTCAATTCAACTTTTCCATCGATCGTCGGCGCCTCCACCTTGGCGCCTAGTACCGCTTCCCACGGCGCGATGGGTAATTCGACTTCGAGATCATCGCCTTTCACCATGAAGACGGAATGCGGGCGAAGTCGAACATGCAAATAAAGATCGCCGGGTTCGCTGCCGTTACTGCCGGTTCCCCCTTGTCCGGCCAGCCGGATCGTTGAACCATCGCGCACGCCTGGCGGGATGTTCACTTCAATCGTTTTGGGCTTTAGAACCTGACCCGAACCTCGACAAGTCTCACAAGGTTTTCCGTCTTTTAACCCGGTGCCGCCGCAAGTCGGACAAGCTTCCGCCATCTGCATCTCAAGCGTGCGCCGTCCGCCTCGATGCGCTTCTTCCAGTGATAACTCCAGCTCCGCTTCGATATCGGCGCCGCGACCAGATCGTCGACCTCGACCCCTTCCGGCCCCGCCAAACATCTCTTCGAAGATGTCAAAACCTCCAGCACCCTCGGAGCGGAAGCTACCGAAGTCGAAATCGCCAAAATCGAATCCGCCGGCGCGTGGTCCTGCACCTCGCGCTGAACGTTGTGCTCCTTCCCATCCAGGCGGTGGCGCTCCGGCACCTGCTTTGACTGCGCGCCAGTTCTCGCCGTACTGGTCATAAAGCTTTCGATTCTCCGGATCTGAAAGTACGTCATAAGCCTCTTGCAGCTCTTTGAATTTTTCCTCAGCAACCTTGTCGCCGGGATTCAAATCCGGGTGAAACTTACGCGCCAGTTTGCGATAGGCCTGCTTGATCTCGTTGTCAGACGCACCACGTTTGACGCCGAGCACGTCGTAGTAATCTTTAATCTTCGTAGCCATCGATAGGTCCCATAGGCCCTATATGACCCTATCCTCCTTACTTCGGCGTGTACTCGGCATCGATGACTTCGTCATCGGCGCCTTGGCTTGATCCACCCTGATTCGATCCTCCACCTGGGCCACCCCCAGCGCTTGCGTCGGCACCTGCCGCACTTGCCTGACTGTAAGCAGCACTGGCCAACGAATGCGAAACTTGCTGTAAATCGCTTGTCAGTTGCCGGAAACGCTCCAGGGTCGTAGATTCATCCTTTAACGCGCTGCGAATCTCATTAATTAAAGCCTCGGCACGCGCGCGCTCATGCGCCGGTACCCGACCACCTAAGTCTTTGATTGAGCGTTCGACGCTGTAAGCCAGCGAATCTGCCAGGTTGCGCGCTTCGATCAGTTCGCGGCGCGCCTTGTCTTCAGACGCATGTTGTTCGGCATCGCGGATCATTCGGTCGATATCATTCTTGTCGAGCGACGTCGAACCGCTGATGGTTATCTTCTGTTCTTTGGCCGTGGCCATGTCTTTGGCCGTTACATTCAAGATGCCGTTCGCATCGATGTCGAATGTGACTTCGACCTGCGGTAGACCACGCGGCGCTGGTGCGATGCCTTCGAGTCGAAACTGCCCCAGAGTCCTGTTGTCACGAGCAAGTTCGCGCTCGCCCTGCAACACGTGAATGTCGACGGCTGACTGATTGTCCTCGGCCGTCGAAAAGATCTCCGTCTTTCGTGTCGGAATCGTGGAGTTGCGTTCGATCAGTTTAGTCATCACGCCGCCCAGGTTTCCACGCCCAGGCTGAGCGGTGTAACATCGAGTAGCAGAACATCCTTCACTTCACCAGTCAGCACGCCTGCTTGAATGGCCGCGCCGATAGCCACAACTTCATCCGGGTTAACTGACTGGTTCGGTTCCTTGCCGCCCGTTAATCTCTTCACGAGTTCTTTTACGGCGGGCATGCGCGTTGCCCCACCAACCAGTATCACTTCGTCCAGATCCTTTTCAGTGACTTTGGCATCTGCCATTGCCTGCTTAACAGGGCCCATGCAGCGTTCGACGAGATCGTGAGTCAATTGTTCAAACTTCGCGCGGGTCAACTTCATTAGCAAGTGCTTTGGTCCACTTGCATCCGCTGTGATGAACGGAAGATTGATCTCCGTCTCCAACGCCGACGAGAGTTCGATCTTTGCTTTCTCAGCCGCTTCGGTCAGTCGCTGCAGCGCCTGCCGATCCCTGCCTAGATCTATCCCCTGGTCCCTTTTGAATTCTTCAATCAGCCAATCCACAATGCGTTTATCAAAGTCATCTCCGCCCAGGTGTGTATCGCCGGCAGTGCTCTTCACTTCAAAGACACCGTCGCCAACCTCCAGAATCGAAACGTCAAAGGTGCCGCCACCGAGATCGAAAACCAGAATGGTTTCGTGTTGCTTCTTATCTAGTCCATAGGCGAGGGCTGCGGCCGTGGGCTCATTGATGATGCGCAACACATTTAGTCCGGCGATCTGTCCTGCATCTTTTGTCGCCTGACGTTGCGCATCATTGAAATAAGCCGGCACCGTGATGACCGCATCTTTCACTTTCTCGTCCAGATACCGAGCCGCGTCGTCCGTTAACTTGCGCAGAATGAACGAAGAGATTTCTTCCGGCGAATACAACTTGCCGTCGATATCGATCCGCACAGCATCATTGGGACCGGGAACCACCTTGTAGGTGACAGTCTTAATCTCTTCGGTCACTTCTGAGTACTTGCGACCCATGAAGCGTTTGATGGAATAGATCGTCCGTTCTGGATTGAGAGCTGCCTGCCTTTTGGCGACCTGGCCCACCAGGCGTTCACCGGTTTTGGTAAACGCCACTACAGACGGTGTAATCCGCCCGCCCTCGGCATTGATGATGACAGTTGGGCTATCGCCCTCCATAGTTGCTACGGCGGAATTGGTTGTACCGAGATCGATACCTATCGCTTTAGCCATGACAATGCTCCTTGTTCGAGATCTACCGGGGCAACTCTCCTTCGACCACCAGCTCGTTCTTCACATCGAAAAGTCCCGGAACGCCGCGGGCACGCATGTAAGCTATCTGCGCGTCTGCTTTGGAATTGACGACACCTTTCAATATCGCGCGGCCCCGGTCGACGATTATGTGAATCGATGGAATGGCCTGAGTAGCGTAGCGAAACAAAGGTGAGTTCCAGTTGTAGATCGCTCGATATAGCGCAATCCGCAAACGATCATCATTGGGAGAAAGGGGTAACACTTGAATCTCGTTGATTACATTCTTAACCCCTTCAATCTCTTTGACGCGGGCCTCGGCGTCCGATTTCGTCGTGGGACGCGTCACGTACCCACGCAACACCACTGTGTTATCAGGTTTCACCTCGAACTCGAGCCAGTCAAAAACACCGTAATAAGGCAGGGTCGCCAGTTCATGGCGAATCTGTCTTACCAACCGAGGGTTAACCTGCGGCGTGCCGGCAGATATGCTGGGCGCGGACGCAGGAATAGACATAACGGTCATCAGGATAACCATCGCAATTTCCAACCTTCGCTTTCGCATCTCTTCTCATCCTCCTACATTTCAAGCGCTGCGCGTGTCTGCAACAACCGCATCACACCGCCACGCGTAATGAATCCTTCTATCCTTCCGTCCTTCGCTATGGGCAACCCATTCACCTTCTCCTGATCCATGATCTCCAGTGCTTCGATAATCGCAGTTTCAGGCGTCACTGCCGGCAACCAATCGAGAGGCCGCATTGCCTGCTCAACTGTTGTGTAGGGCAGCGCGTACGATCTGTCTGATAACCAATTCCATTTCCAAAAACACGTCCAAGCTTGATATGGGCCTTCATGTTAAGTTCGCGTTAAGAAACCTCGCCGATAAACCAAACTTTGGTCCGGCGCGGCCTTTATTGCTTTCGACTTTCAGGGGGAATCGGAAATTGATAGTGCACACAGCATGCCACCAGTAACATCCCGGTATTCAACTTCAAGTGTTGCCAGTAGGCGTGCGCGCACGGTACCGTTCGATGAAGTTTTCTTGATGACGGAATTTTGATGGGATGAAACAGCCCAGGGGCGGGTTAAATCACCCAATTACAGAAGCGCATCTCAGTTGTATGATGCGCGTTAAAAGGAGTACATTACTGACTTCTCGTATGTGTATTTAGTGAACCCCCGCGGATGCTTTGCGCTCCGACTCAACCTCTTCGTGCGGGAAGAGATTTCTGGTGGGTGTGCATCGAGGAAGAGCAATCCCTCCCTATACCTAGTCGCCCGGGAAAAGCTTGCGCTCGTCGATCCACAGAGAAAGACCAAAGAGCACGCTCTCTGGTACCTGGTCCGTCGGGAAAATCTGATTCGTTATGACTACACCCGGCGCGCGTTAAACAAGAACATGTGGAGTGAACGAACTCTAGCAGGGCCAGCCACCCGCTCTATCTCCGGACTTTGAGGTGAAGACGGAATACGATTGACTAACACGCAGTCTCCACCAAGAACAAAGCTGTGAACAAAGAACGTACCCAAACAGCGCCAGCGACCCTAGGCGACGTGCTGTATGCCAAGTGCGAGCCTCCGGTGTCGGAGCAGGACTGGGCTACCCTCGTCCAATCGATTGCCGCCGGCGACCAGCGCGCGCTGCATGCACTCTACGAAAGGTCGCATCGCATCGTCTTCACTTTAATAATGCGCATCACGGCCAACCGGGAAACCAGTGAAGAGCTCACGATCGACGTCTTTCATGATGTCTGGCGGCGCGCGGCGCGTTACGATCCCGCGAACGGCACGGTGCTCGGCTGGCTCATGAATCAAGCGCGCTCGCGGGCGATCGACCGCCTGCGCTTTGAGAGTCGAAAAAAGCGCAGATATAGCGGCGATGTGCAGCCAGTGGCTGAGGTCGCTGTAGATCCGGGCGATGTGTTCAAGTTGCGTGAGCAGGGCGAATCACTGCGCGCGGCCTTGGCGGCGCTAACGCCTGACGAACGTCAGGCAATCGAGACGACATTCTTCGCCGGGCTTACACACGTCGAAGCGGCGGCGCGGCTGAATCAGCCGCTTGGCACCATCAAGACGCGCATTCGTTCAGGACTGCACAAGCTGCGAGGAAGGCTGACGGCGGAAGGGGCGAAGCCATGAGTACGTTCCATCAGAACGGCTGCGAGCACAGTGAGGTAACCTGCGCCTACGTAGCTCAGGCGTTAGCGTCGAGCGAGGTTGCTGCGGCCGAAGCCCATATCATCTTGTGCCCAGATTGCCAGCGCGAGGTGGAGAGCCTCCGCCCAGTAGTCAATCAGTTCGTTTCCTGGCCCATCGATGTGCTGCGTCCGACTACGTCGCTGCTGATACGCCTGGCGCTTCGCATCGCTGAGGAGACCGGCAAGCCACCAGTGTTGCCAACGGCGCGGCAGTGGGTGGAGCCGGAATGGGAACAGGTCGCACCCGGGATCGAATGCAAGCTACTCGCAACCGACACGGAAAGGCATCGAGTCAGCATGTTGGTACGCCTCGCGCCCGGCGCGAGATACCCTGCCCATACTCATGCAGACGTAGAAGAGCTGCATCTCCTTGA